>Ga0210059_1000740_pt1 | contig 44538 bp, 27 predicted proteins | sample Ectturendosymbi2_FD_188042 | JGI IMG/M metagenome (GOLD analysis project Ga0210059, IMG submission 188042) | Ecteinascidia turbinata endosymbiont from Florida, USA - Sample 2 (SPAdes) (version 2) | ecosystem: Host-associated > Tunicates > Ascidians > Unclassified | place: Key West, Florida... | reverse complement strand
AAATGGAGCACATGTTGAAGTCTATCAATAGCATGAAAAAGCAAATTCTTGAAATATGGCTATTACTTAAACTACTCCAAATTTTTTAATTTTAAACTTTAATAAACAAACTTCACTTTGCAAAAAAACTGTATGATTTTATCTACTTTAGTTACTTCGCAATTACATTTTGAAATGTGTGCAGGACTTTATGGACACCCTGTAGTTTATTTGACAGACGATAGGGTATGAATTTTAAGAAACCCCGAAATCAAGGCATAACTATGCTAAATTTGTTGTTAGTAATTCCATTCTTCACCGGTCCAAACAAAAGATCGTACTAACATACAAGGTGGAGGTGTTTTACGTATTCTCAACAAACCACGATTTTTCTCGCACTTTTGCTAACAATGCAAACTGCCATTCTAAAGAGCAACAAACAATTACCCAACGAGTAACAACATTGCACGATCAGGAAGAGACTGCCCCGAACCGTAAGTAATCAGGGGCCTTAACGGAAAGAGACAGCCTAAGGTCACGCAAGGAGTGCAATGACTACTCTGCAACATTATAAATGCATCAGCATTTCAAAATACGCAGTGCACTTTTTACTCAGGTAAACTGCAAAACGCCACACATTCTAGAACGTTTTAAAAGCGTGGTAATTTCGAATGACAGTGCAACCACTGTTTCAGGGCGCTTTTAAATAGACAATTGTAAAGAACTTCAAGCAACGAAGCATCTTTGCTGATGATGAAAAGAGTTGCTTCTCGAACAACCACTATGATTTCGTTTCAGTCATTAGTTGAAGTTCTACATTTTGAAGGTATGTTGCATTTAACATGTCGAAGTTTTCTCGAAAAATGTCCAACTGCGTGACAACAAACCTGTTTTACAGATCCGACGAGAAATGCAATCCTATATACGTACGGGCATCCAAAACGGCGATTATTCTCTTGCTTCGCCGTTCAAATTGAACTTACATTCCAAATGCCTCAAAAAAACTTGCTCCAAAAATGAGCTTTCACTGACCCAGTACCTGGGTAGTCGGTTTTCCCGAATCTGTTTGTTAAACAAAGCCCTGTGCGTCACTATCTGTATCCGCAAACACATTAATTCTGATAGTCACATTTCTCTAGACACAGTGGTGCAAGCAAAACGGACCAACGTTCTTAAAGCTCACATTGGTATGTATGCGGTCGCGATATTGTTTTGCTCAAAACGCGCAACAGTACGCAAAAACAGCAATCAAGCCACTGCAGTGGAAAACGGAAAGTCTAGCAAAATACACCAACAATGTGCAGAATGATGCAGCGCAGGTTCTTCGCTTCACATACGAAAGTACAGCTTTTACCCAGATAAACAGTTCTCATTTTACGCCGACTTATCATACTTCATATTTTCATTTTCAAGTAGTCCACAACCACGCACAGACCTGTACGCTAATCAAACAAGAATTTAGCCGTTCCAACAGAAAAATCGGATCTGCTTGCACTGTTTAAAAGACTTGGCTACATGGCTAACTTTCATCGAGACCATTTCTAGTAAATATGAAGATATGACACGTGTCGTCAACAACAAACACAAATGCCCGATACAACTCTATATCCAGCTTCCCTTACAGTAATTCGTAGCCTAAGTGCCAAAATCTCGACAGACATCAGAACTGCACGCAGTTGTAATTTCCAACTGTCTTTAACGTTTCATGAAGCAAAGTTTTACAGCATACTAACTTCAAGGTATAAAACGTTGAAAAGCACCTCCGCGAAGATAGACGAGATTTTGACGCATATCGCAGATTGTAAAAAAAGGTACTTCAATTTTACAGCCGCATCAAACAATATTGTTACGATCGACGCTCCAACCTATTCTGCTGCTACGCATAGAAAGATAAAGCATCCCAAAATGTCTATATAATTCGTTAAGGATAAGTTAAAATCCATTACCATGTCTGTTACGCGATCATAAACTACAATAGTTCGCGATAAGCGACTTGCCAAAGCTTGGCTGGGTACTGGTTCCAAAACCGAACACTGTCTCTAGCTAATCGCTTCCACCTTAAAGTGAACTTTTCTGCGGCTTTTCAGCCACTCCAGAGGAACTGTGTCGACGATACACCAGTAAAAGGGAGCTTAGCCAACTATAGCAAAGACAGTTTTAACACATACAAGATAACTTCGTTCAGGCAAAATCTACAATGGATATTGCGAGAATGCACATCACACCTGCGAGCGTTTCTGCAACATCGTATTTAACATGTCACGACAAAGAAGTTTCAATGTTGTCTTTAGTTAGATTAAGAAGTTTAAGAAGGTTCTTTTCCGTATGACAACGGATAAAAACAAAAAACGAAAGTTCAAAACCGCAGTGTTGGGCAGTCAACCTAAACGCCAGTTCAAAATTAAAAGAGCCAGTTTGTCATAAACAAACGTGTGACCACATTCACTACAACCATGAAGGATGACAAGGATGACCACGCAGAATGTATGTTTAATTACCGTACCTTTTAAAGAACCCGCACCAAAGGGTGAATGTCGAAAGCAACACTTGAGGCTTGAAGTTTTCATCAGTCTTACTAAACGGTTATAAACAAACGGCCTGATAAGTAATGTCTTGCTCATGGTTACGATCATGGACATAGCAGTTAAAATTTGAAACTTCACCGATACAACTGCGACGTTTGCGTTGGGCTACAAGTGGAAAAACATATTCTCTTGAGTGATAAGCGCTTCTTGGTATCGAAACGCCCAAACAAATAGTTTCGGCCGCGTGCTGCAAAGCGATCAGTACGCGGTGGACAAGCGCCACCTTCATTTGCGGCAGCGCCCTGCACCGGCGGCAGTATGCGCTACGACAGGTCGTTCCGTGCAAAAGCTGGCAAACACAGGGTGACAGTCAGTGTGACAAGGCTTGAATGAGCAGTGCATCATAAATGCAGTTAAAACAAAAAGCCTTCCCAAATTTGTTACTAATGGCAGTTTCGCTTGGTATACACTGGTCTGTGTGTATTCCGCTTTCACGATGACACTTCAGCAATACCAATCATAACCGATATTTACGTAACACTAACAGCGACACTCTTTGCTATACCAAACTCAATCTGCAGCTCAAGTCCAAGCTGCATCCACGCAAAGCTGTTTTCCGCTTTACCGAGTCAAAAGTGCTGCCTTTCTAAACGTGTTTTACGGCTGTCCGAACATGCCTGTGACAGAAGACGTATTTAAAAAATATTCTTCGCAGACAGATTGACTAAGCTTAACAACGTTTTTACGACTACAAGATTACACGCACGAAACAGAATCTGCAGCGCTTGACAGACATTTTGACAACAAAAAATTTGCAGGATCACCGAAAAGCGCCTGTGACACTTAACAGGGATGCCAACGGTGCACCTAAAGACTACGGCTGCCGTTCCAACAGCCACGAGCAAAGCCTGAAGAAGTTCGAGTTTGGTTCAATAGAGGTATCGTGTCCCTTAATCCGCCAATTCAAGCACGTTTAAGCACCCACTCCAAACCAACGTCACAAAACAGGAACTGTCACTCCAAGACAGACATTTGAAGATGCAGCGCTATCCTAGACTTGGGATAAAGGAAAATTTTAAACCCGACGCACACGGTCCGGCACCGCTGTGCATACGGTGTTGAAATGCATCACAAGCTGCAGTAGGAGAAAAGCGCTGCGAGATCGGCCCGCACAACTTTTCCAACGCTTCAACGTGTGGGATCCTCGCTCGCTCGCGGTTGTGGTTATCGCATTAAGCCGTTATTGAACCAGTGTTTGTGCATCATTAGCAAGCATAGTTACGGGCAAAACAAGCCGAGCACGACGTCTTCAAGCGCTCGGGGCATTCTTTTCACCAAGTTTCACAGAACGCAGATGTTGTTCCGCACAAACGCTGACAATTAAGCTCACACAAGCCGCATTATCTGTTAAACAACAGCAGGTAGAAGTATGCTGAGTGAATCAAAATTGTGCTCTGACGTGAGCATTCTTTTTTTTGCGAAAGCAGACATTCTTGAAGGATAAATAAAAAAGGTTGAATTTTAGCAATTGAAAAGAAAATTGTCAACATAAATCTACCATTGTAGTGCTGGTTGGATCCAGCCCGGGTTTCCTTAATTTGGTCAAAAGGTCGGGCACTAATGTATACGCTCTTTTCTGATTTCCCGAAACAACACTCATCTGCAATCTCAAATCCACTGCTTCTTTTTGCACACTAGTAGTAAGCCTAATAGCATGGCTAGCACGAAAAATACGGAACTAGATCAGATCAATCACCTGTACAACGAACACACAGCCACCAACTCAGCCTCTGACAAGTCTTGCAGTCGCGACTGAACGCGCAATGGTAACAACGCTTACAAGTCTAATTACGATGGGCACGGCGTAGTCTGGGAACAGGCACTTACGATACAAAATAGTAATGCGCATCCTGTATCCATCAATTAAGCGACAGACGCTCCGCAGAGTGGCAGCCAAATACTTTTTAAATAACTGCCCAAATGAGGACAACTGTTTCCCTGCCGCACTCACACTTTTGGTCGAGCTGCGACAACTGAGGGTTACAACACGTTAGGAGGACTTTTGCATGTAAACGTTACTGGTTTGCTGATCTCGTCGCGAGGGCGGGTAAAGACTGCAAAATTCTTTACCGCATTTACGCGTCTGTAACTGCTAATGGGGAGCAGCGAACCCATACAAAAGCCAACCACGCTTTAGCAACATTTACCTCAAAGTTTGACTTGGCCAAGAGTGGCACACCAACGCCAGTCGTTCCGGGTGAAATGATGTGCGTTGTTACAGCCAATATGCACAGTCGCCACGACACTCTTTCCAACACGATGCGTTCTACAAAGCGGCAAAACGACGAGGGCGCGAACTTGACAATTTTTCTTTTTTTCGTCGCGCGACAAGTGACAGTTGCTCGTGGGCGATTTATGAGGCGGAACGATGCGACTAAGCGTTTCTCGCACAAAAAAAGACGTATGGCAGTCGCTGTGCGCCACATCGAGCGTGCGCAATAAACTATCTGCACAGCAGTCAAGTAAAGCCGCATCATCACAAAGCAGAAATGAAGCCACCAACGCTGCTTTCGATCTTCCACCTGTATGCTTGCCTTGCCTGTATTAAAATTGTAACATAACACGTTAATGGACCGTGCAAAGAAACCCAAATAGGAAAGGCTTGATTGCAGACATAGAGGAAGACACGGCAAAAAACATCGCATTCGTTTTGACTCTGCTATCCACGACAGTTAATGAAGATGAATGAAGACAAAGCGTAGCACAAATCCTTGAAAACATAAGTCGTTTGCGCGTGCTCGACTTGATCAACCACACATGCGCACACTTTCGTTGGCGGCAGTTAGTGTTTGCAGCACAACGAAATGAGTCTTGTTGAGATCCGCATCACGTTCGATTCAAGAGGGTGCATGTTTTACAAGCACCTTAACCCAACAGTCCCATGACAAACAGTGCATCACAGAGCATTTTGAAAATTCTCATGCCGCAGCAAGATCCTTAAAAAGTTAACCATGTTAAAAAAAGCAAAACGCACACCAGTGTTTTCACGAGATCCTTGATCGTAGCATAATAGCTTATATATAATTAGGCAAAAAACACGAGCTACAGTTTTATTGCAGCACTTGGTCGACCTCACTCGCAAATCGTGTACGTACAGCTTCGAAACGTCCCGGATGTAATTCACAAAACCAGGTTACACAAACCCTACACCAGCTGATTGCCACACCAGCTGCTACGGTTACGGATAAAACGACAAAATTCAAAAAGCGTATTGTTGACTTTGATCGTTGTCGATGTTTAGATGGAGTGTGATGATCGAAGCACGTAAAAACTGCCTTCGAAAATCAAACTATAAAACATAGCTTATTCTACAGTACGCTGCGATTTGAAGACATGCCGAGCAATTTCCTCTGGGCACTCAGATTTTTCACTCTATCCACGTTCTTTTTGCTTGAGACTTCGTCCAATTTCTTTCATAAATGTGCTGTTGGTCAAACTCACGGCAGCGCAAAAAGCAACCAGCTGATTCATGGACAACAGCACCAACCTGGGCACTATCCAGTAAGTCTATACAAACGCTTCTTTTTCTATGATAACAAACTTGGTGGCCATGCTTTTGCAAACATTAGGTGAATAGCAAATGTAATAGATTGGTTGAGCAGGTCCCGGGACAGAAATTTCGACTGAAAGACATAGTCGCAAAGCGTGCAATTAGCAACAGGTAATTACTGGTCCATGGCAACGCTTGGAGGCCTGGCAAATCAACTAATGTAATGAGGAGCTTAGTTTGGTTCCTAGCACTGTGATGTAAACCACGCGCGCCCGTATTAATGCCCGTATTAACCGTTGCGATCTTATACGAAAGATCAAGAATGGCACAATAGGCTTTATGGTAAAAACCTGAACTACAGTAGAGCAGAGCAGACGACGAGCCATTCTCTGCCTGTGTACGTTAATTGGCATTCTATCAACCAACGTTCGCATCACCGCTGAAGCCGATGGTCATGTTTTAAAAGCAGCGGTTGCGGCATGGGGTAGAATGACACTGAAAAACTCGCCTGCCGGTATTACAATACATCTGTCAGAAACCAATGCTCGTAAAACCGAACGAACATTATTTAACTACGACGCTGAAGAGGAAGCTTGTGCTGCATCGCCTGTTCGAAAACAAAAGAAGCACAGGGCGGAGATGCGAAAATACTGTACAGTTAGTGGTCACGCGCACTGGTGTACGTCTGGGCAGACAATGGTCAACGCAACTGCTGTAGGCTTTAAACCCACTTAGTATTATCTCGACGAAAATTGTTCAACAATCACCCGATTCGATTCCGAATTATTTGAAAAAAACATTGATCAAACTAAAGGACTTGTCTGGAAATAAGTGGAAAACAAAAATAAAAAAACTACGTAAATCCCAAGAAGTTTGCTTCGGAGTCTATGCCTCAAGACAAACGAACAACAATTAGCCTTATTTTTCAAGTAAAAACCACGCGCAGTTCTTCCCTAAAAACATTTTGGACAATTTGTTTTAAAGCCCCTTTCGAATGAAACCTCGTTTCTTCTCTTGACTGATCTTTGCAATTAGCATGGCCCAGAAACACTAAAATAAATAAGCCTTGCACGGCAGCTACTTCATGATAACGAAATCTTCCTCGGATGGAATACATATCACTGTTACAAGACGACGATCACGGCTGTAGCTATGCGCCACCATGGCAAATTCCATGATGCAACTGGCGCGACAGCAGAACTGCTTGCTCTGAAAATGCTGTGTTCGAATGTCTCGCACTTCTTGCAATTTCCACGAGAACACCGGCTCCAAATGATCGCCTGCCTTCCATCGAAAACCGAAAACACGTCAAAAAACGCCCTGGGGTTTGAGTCGACAGAGGAAGTCGTTGCTTTGCAACGAAGCATCATCTCGATGAACTTGAACACTGATGCAAGCAAGGACTGAGGAACCACGCGACAGGAAAATTAAAAGTGAAGTGCTGTAGTGAGTGCACGTTACGAGCATTACTCCCCGGCGTTGCAGCTGCGTCAAGGCAACGTCAATGCGAGGTTAAAGGTTCGTCGTTAAGGCTTAGCACTAGCGGGTGTACCACACGCAACGTCAACGATACCAATTATAGCGACACACCGGCGATAATGGCGATCACAGTGCCAGCTGCGCAAAAGTAGCAGCTGCTCGTCGGTTCGCCTTGCGAGCGCACATCCACGACGCAACGCACACATTTCAACTGACATTCCGGGGCAAGCTTTCCTGCATTGCAAGGTAAAAACAATAGCATTTCCCAAAAGTGATTTTCGGCGCTGGACGGGGATTCGGAGCCGGAAACTTTTTTATCCGACTCAACTCCGGGGGCAGACTTCAAAATTTTTTGTCTCCGACTCCGGGTGGTTCAAAACTTTTGAACTCAGACTCCCGATAAGTTCTTTTTTAAATGAACACTCTGCTAAGCAGGTTTTTCCACCAAAGACTGCTGAAATCGATAACCTCTTTCCAAATCTAGGTGCAAAGCTGTAATTATAAACTGCTATCAGGAAGTACACTGATGAATACTTCAATGTAGTGTGAATTAAAAGGTCAACTTCCAGTGAATTAAAATTCTATTCTACAAAGTACACGTGTTTTCGCACTGCGATTAATTTACCAGTCGTTCTCAAGCATTGTGGTTTAATTGGACCAAAGTTTCTCAAAATGAAGTAATGCTTTCTGTGGAAGTACCTGTGGCAGATGCAACACAACATAAGAAGCTGCATGTTGTATTATTTTTGACATGCAGAAGAGCTAGTGGAACCAGCGTGCAATCTCACAACAATTCAACAATGTGTTTCCTGGGCCTAGAGATTCAGAAGGTACACGTATGAGTCAATTCTAAATAAATAAACACTTGAATGCGGGACGATTCAGTTTTCACTTTTACTAGTGTTATTATTGCAGTATTACTCTGCAGTTTATTTGTAAAGTTGTCATTAACTACTACCTGTAGAGGTTTGGCTCAAGCATTTGTTCTCAAAAACAAAATTGTTTCCACCAAGTCTGTTTACATCGACACTTGCAAGTCTGACTTCATTATGCATAAAGCAAAAAAGAGCCGTTCGACGCTAACTTGCGGTGGTGGGAGAGCAGTAACAATTTCTGCTACCTCTCGAATGATTGGAGAGCAGCGTTGTATGGCCTGGTGAACACACAGTTATGACTTAACGGCCGATTGTTTCCACTTCAGGCAGAAAACGGACGAAAGTCATTTCAAATCTGGCAGTTGCACCCGAATATTAATATGCTCCACTGATTCCAAGAGACTGCGCCTTTTTCAAACTTGTCGAGATGATTGCAAAGTTGAGCTCATCAGCATCATCGGAATTGGTGGACAAGGACACTGTAGCACATTCGTCGTTTCACTGGTCTCAATAAACCCATGTATCTTGAAAGCTAGATTGCAGAGGGTTTCGTTTGTACAGACGAGTTACTGATTTCTGTGAGGTGTGAGCTCTAAACATCAGCAAGCAAAATGCTTTTCTTAAAAAGTTTGCTTGTCTTAGATCCATCGATTTTTGCATGCTTTTTGCCACACTGCTGGATTTGTGTTGTGACAACCGCCGTAACAGATATTTCCATTCTTTAAAATATGTGCCCGGAGTTAAATCTTCCTGCATCCATTTTCAAGTGCACGAGTTTCCCAGCAAGTTCTTCCTACAGTGCTGTTTTTTGTTTCTGTGCCTCTTCTATCACCATATTTTTAATCTTGTATTTATTTTCCAGATAGTAGACTCCGGTTAATTCATCCTCGGTTAATACAACCAACCGCTTATTACATCGAAATTGGTTGTAATGGAATCTTCTTAATCATTTTCCATTATTAAAACTCCGGTTAATACATCCAGCCACCGCTTAATCCATCCACTTCAGATTCCCCATGCAGGCGAACTGTTTTTACTGCGAGCAAATAATTGCCTATTGCAAGTGCCTTTATGCGACAATTTGATCGAATAGGCCACCAGCTGCAGAGATGGAGTGCATTCAGCGATTCGTCTGGGGATTTGACGGAACTGCATTTGAGAAGATGGACATGCTTAATGCACTGAAGGCAGAAGTAGATGGCCATCTCAGAAAAACGTTTCCGCCTGAGCAAGCCACTTTGCGCAGCTTTACCAGTGCTGAATAAATACAGTACAAAACGTCAATTGCGTTGTTTAATTGCAGTTTTAGGAAAATCGGTTATACCACCACCGCTTATTGCATCCAAAATCGGCTGGTCCCAACGTGGATTTATTGACCGGAGTCTATTGTAAATCGAAAACTTTTGTGCTATCTCACTGTTCAGAATCTGAAATGTAGGTGTGGAAACATAACTTATTGTAACGGAGTTGTGGACAACCAAATCAATCATTCCTTTATGGAATTTAAGTGCACTCATGGCAATTGTAACTGTTTCACGTGAAAAAAAATTTAATGCCACCATTGCCTGATTAAGGGCTTACCATGTTCGAGTTGAAAGGACTTACGAGGTTCTTCTATTACCTTGTCGGATTCCTCAACTTCATTATTTTTCAACTACACGTGCTTTCTCTTAATGTGTGGCTTCAAATTACAGGCCTTTTACGGTCCACGATTACTTTGATCTACAGTTAGCATTGAGTCACAAGGTTTTTTTTCATCTCTTTTGCCAGTGCTGCAGCGGCAAATGTAAAACTTTTAATGATACGTACGAGTAAAATGTTGAAACATACAAGATGAAAGCACAAGTTGAGGCACAATTCTGTCACTGTCTGAGAGAAAAATAAGGAATCACGCTTGCGTATTGGAGCATTGTCACAGTATATACGCTGCAATTATTGCAGGGGCAAGACGAGTAAGAACACATCTATGAGCGCAGTTTCACAGCCACATCTTGTACACAATCAACAAATACATATGGATATAACAGAACGATGTGTAGCAAGCTACACACTGAATATATAGCGTTGTGGAAACATCTCATACACAAGAGAAATTCTAGGTATGTCTGGAACATTCAGATGCCTGCAACATATCCTTATGCATAACGCACAACCGTACTCTTTGCTCAGATAAGAACTTTAGATTTATCACGAACTGTCTTGAGGCGAAGCATCACAATTGCACTGTGACTACGTAACTAAATTTGGTTACATAGTCAGTTTTAAACGCCAGTTGCATTGACCACTCACAAAAAAGGTCACATGAAAACGACATTTAAAAAATTCAAACCCTGAGACATGATAGGGATGAAAAGCCTGATAAAAATTAAGAACATTTCGACATTCCAAGAGCAACTGCAACAAAACCCTTGTCCAAGCGCTCTGGTGGGCCGCGATGTTTAAGTAAAACGGCCATTGCCAAACGTTGCAGTACACCGTTGGTAACACCACCATTGTATCGCTGCGAGAACTTCGACATTGCTAATTTGTTTACAAAACGCGAACGTGCAGTCGCTGTAATCAAGAGGCAACAACACCTGTTCGTGGTATTGCTCTGAAGCCATGATATGCAGAGCTTGGCACATACATATGCAACAATTTTCGATCCCGTCGTTTGATTAGCCAGAAAGGTATTCCAACGAGAAAGGCTTTACCTTGACTGCACAGCTGGAGTCAGTGCGAGTTCCGCCCTAACCCAGTTAAGAAATTTGCTAGTATTCGCCGTTACTGCAACTTGCACAATGCCAACAGCAGTGAGGATCATTCCACTGAGGTATTAGTGACGGGGACTCTGATTGGAACGAAGCAAGCACAGTGAAGTTCTCATTTGTGTACAAAACCGCATGTTAACTCAATCTTTTCAAACATTCTGGTTTGTTAAACATTGGGTAGTCGAAACTTTTGTGTACTCTATCCCTTAACACACAAAACCGTTAGTTTTGAAATCTACAGAAACACATCTTATGATAACACAATGCACCAGCAGTGGAAGGCAAAGATGCTCTTTTTAAATTGATGGACACTAAGCTTAAGATATGCGCGAAGTTCCGCATGCTCTGTTGCAAGAACAATTTTAACTGCTCTAAACACCCATGCTGCACAAATACACTATGGAGCATCCGTACTATGACCAGTCAAGCAGAGTCTACCCAACTCCGAAGAAGGCAAGAATCGCTGATGTTCTAAGTACTGTGGGGTCGCCAGATTGCTTCAATGTCTGCTAAGTACGCAAGTGGAAGCGCAGGTCTTTATAAATAATTGAAACGCGTATTCCTTGGCTGCAGAGTTCACCAATATTGAAGACCCGAGACGACTTTATCCCCAGGACTCGCATCGGTAATTTCACGTCACCAACACTTGATAACTTTTTATTTCATTAAGAAAAACGTATTTATTATCTGTGTATGCTGCAGTCATCAAGCCACAGATGCTGTTCGATACAACGTTAATGCAGTTCAAGCATAATTGAAGTCAATCTTTTGAACGCGTGTCTTGCGGCAGTGTATGACTGCACTCGTCGAAAAGGCAGCAAAAAGCTGAATTGATGGTTAAAGAAAGAACTCAATTTACTCATTGCAGAACGCCTATTTGCAATGTTACTACAGGGGTGGGGTACCTATTTACCATCACGGGCCGTACCAATTGCGTAATATCACCGACGGGGTACAAAATTTTTCTAACTTTAGCTAATTATGAAACATACAACCAAGTACACATTGCTTTACTACTTTAAAACGCAATGAACCTGACGTGGGCCACAGTCAAATGATCATTCGGGCAGCAGATTCCTTACTGCTGCTCTACGTGTTTTGGAACTTGTTTATCAAAAGCAGTAGCACAGAATAACCACTATGAGAGAGGATGATCGCTTTGAGAACAGTGAGAGACTGTTCTGTTAGTAAACACGCTAAGTATACTAAGTTTTCAAAAAGCGGGAAGACGCAGAAGACTTTGGGGCTATTGTACAACGCCGGCAACTTTTACGAATGAGCTGCACACATGTTGCACTGCTAACAATCCTTGCTGCCAAGTCAAAACCTACCCTTAAAATCAATTCCCGCACTGTAAAGCGATCTTAGCAAACGGTCACTTGCTTGTCAGTTTCTGTCCACGTAAAATATGCTACGAGCTATGCGCATACGTCTTTTGGAACATTTCCGATTTCACTAGCAGCAGCAGTTTCAACCGTCAACTGGATCTACGCGAAGGCAAGGGCAGCGTGAAGATCACACCGAATTCGAATTCATAAGTGCCGTACAAAAAAACGCATTGGCAGTCTCAGCAAATGCCAAACCTACTTTGAGAATTTTTCCAAACCAGCAACAATATTATTGATATTAAAAAGTTACCTGACTTTTTTCGTTCCTTGCCCTCCTCACAACTACACTTTGAAACCGTGGACGTCACCAACACATTACATGTAATAATCGTGACCTTCACCCTTGGGAGACAACTTGTGCCAATTAGCAGGGTCGTCAGTAACGCACTGCTTAAGGCTTGTGATTGAGGCTGGCGTGTTCAACTAACCAGTATGTGACCTCAGTTACGCTACGCCACACACTTAGTAGCTTCAACACGGCGTTCGGACGTCAATAGTGAGGAAGTGTGTTGAACTGCTAAATGAGGTACAGGAAGTGAGCTAGCCAACAATATCTTTCCAATTTCTGATGATCGGTGGAAAGGCTGTCAGGCGCTACAGACTACTAGCGGTAAAAGTGTGCACGTTGTAATTCATGCAGCGCCGAAAACACCCACAATCAATAGACTAATTCCACGCCTAAACAACTCTATGAGCTGATCCCACACCGTGGCGAAGGCGCGTGCGTGGCATGTTAGTATTTAAAGCAACATCGCGGATCTTGGCTTCATTGCCGGCTGGTTTGATGGCAAACGGCCTTAGTTAGGCTGCAGGCTCTACTAAAATAGTACGGCTTGCAAAAACACCTTGCTAAATGCAATATCAAGAAATTGTCCGTTCGCAGCAACAACATAACCATCGTGCAAGTGGTCATCAAACAGAAGTCCAACACTCATACATGTACACCAGTGGATAGCTATAATGCTGGTTAAATCAAATCTTAGTTATGCGTCGACCTAAGAACGGTCAACAACAGTGGAAAAGGGAGCTTCCCTTCAACTTAGTTCTTTGTATGATAATAAAAACAGACAGGAATATGTTGTTACCGAAGTTAAAATTACACCCACTGCGCAGGCTCCAGCTGCGTAACTTCGAGGTCAGACTTGTCAGAACCCAGTAAACATTGGGAAAGTCACAACAGCGTAAGAAGCAGTTTGCTTGATGAACATGCACTTGGCTATCTGCACCGTGGAAGAAAGTCGGGTTCCTGAGACAACGTTAAGCAGTTGACACATTGGACAGGTATTCTACTACCCGTATCACCATGGTTTGCTTACATCATCGCTTAGTAGATAATAAATAATTTCATCACGATTCACTACAAACGAAATATTCACCACCTAACCGAAAAGCGTTAAGTTATATTGGATAAAACCGACGGTGAGATATAATTACAGTTAAATAACTACAATAGCCACATTCGCAAGGACGTTGCGCAAACGAAAAGAAAAAGCACCTTTTCACGAATACTGTATTCTTAAAATCGCGTTTAACTACAACAATGTGAGTTTTTTGCAGAATTCAAACGAGTGGGACTTCCTTTGCGGAACTCAATTGCACGAACCACAATACATGCCAAATGAAACACCTTCACAGCATAAAGATTAACAAAAGCGAAATATTTAAATCCTGAATTTCAATCAAAACGTTTCGTATGGAAGCAAAGCGATCAAAGTCGCTATAAGGGGCACTTGCTGCAATAATACAAAGAAAATTCCATGTGACTGTAATCATCCAGTGGCAAGATTCCACGATGTTTATAAACATCGCCCAAAAATGCACATTATTCATGTTATCCAAGTGCTGCAAGTGTTGTTACAAGTTCAATTTGGACAAACGACATTGCCAAGCCAGTTGTGGTATTGATAAAAACCGGTTATTGAACTCATCATAACTGAAGCTGAGCGAAATCAACTACATTTTGACAATGTAATTGCAACTATAATTGAGGTTCTAAGTTAGAATCCTTGAGCGCAAACGATTTTTCACTCCTGCTTTTTCAGAAAGAAACACCATCTATCTGCAAACGTACGTTTTACCACTGGCAAATAAATATCTTGAACCTAAAATACGGGAGGACACCATTCGACCAACAACAGCAAACATTTTTATCGCGATTCGAACATGGTTCGAATACACCCTTCAGAAGTTATCGAATATTCCCTTCAGAAGCACTCGATTTGCATAAGTAACATGCTGTTGGTTGCATGAGAACAAACCCAACATCATTGCAATGACTCTGCGCAGAAAGAAACTTAGGCAACGGGCTTATCTTATATAGCGGGTAACTACGTGTTTTGTGCATTCTTAATGCGTAATTTCAGGCAATTTCTATTCGTGATTCGATGTAACGTACTTGTTTGCAAACAGTCCAGCAGCAGACATGATAGCCTGCTGACGGTGGCTGTTTCCTGTCGCTTCTGCGAACGCTCAACGCGGTTGTTCACGTTATGCAGTACTGAGCCGTTTTGCGCAACGTTGTTCTAACTCCCATTCACGTGTATTGAAGAGTTTGTTGTATGTCTGAACATATTCAAGGGAAGCAATAAAACTTAGAGTGCTACTGAAGAGTTACTGATGGTCAAGGTGCTGACAGCTTTTAAACCGCCTGTCTTCGACTTAGCAACTTCAAGATGCCAGGCCGCTTAGTTGGGAGACGGATCCGCGCTTCTACAACAACTACATCGACCCCTTAACTTGTAGAGACCTCCGTGGAATCGTAGACCACAATGAGTTCCTCACAATCTTCTCTGACTGACACGCACGAACTCGAAGCAAGAGAATTGTTGCGAACGTAAACGAACGGCGAGTGCAGAATTAAGGAGAAAAAAAGCTCAAGCAGTTTAAGATTGCCTGAGCGAGGTGACTTCTAACGGAAATGCAGGCGATCACTCTTTACTCCAAGCAGTCACCTGCGCTTCACTGTTCATGTTTCTGCTATGGTAACGGAGGGGTCTGGATGAAACAGATGGGGTACGTTTTGCTTCTGGCAAAACGTTTTTACCGGTTGAACCGCTAGCTATCGTCATTTTCAGGAAGCACGACCGGATGCAGGTCGCGCAGGCGAACTCAAACCCATTGCACCATCGTTACTGAAAAGTACTACCCAACATGCGACCGCAATGACTCGTTTTTCCTATTTTATTTAAAGTTAACCCCTAGATTGGTGCAAGTCAGCACAAGAGCTGTGAAGGTGATAGCTATGATACATGCTTTCCGGGTGTGCCTGTGCTAGAGTTGATAGTACGAAAGATCACTGCATGGAATGTCAGCGCAGGGTCAGGCGCTAATATCAGTATCCATCAAGATGTCTCCGGAACAGTGTCGCAAATGGCACAACTTCACATGCGGTTCGACTAGTTTCCTAAAAGAGAAACACTCGAAATTGATTGAAACCGCTGAACAGACCTGTACTGGTACAAGATACTAAATACGTGTTAAGATCAATGCGTTCAAAACCTTCGCCCAAATGCACTCAAACCACAAACAAAAAAGTCTGCTGTAATGTTAGTCAAATTTGGACACAAATAAATTCTCTACAACCCGGCCTGCTGCGTGTCAAGTTACACAAATGGTTTGATTGTCTACATTCCACATCTACGCCTGATGATGTTTTTACCGTTCCTCCGTGCTGGTGTAACGTGACCTTGTGCAGTTCAGTGTGTACGTCCCACACATAATCGAATGATTAAAATGTTGATAGCTCCACAGCGGCAACCTTTCAAATCTGTGATCGTCCGGAGTCGCCTCTTGTTCACATATTTCGATAAGATCAGTGAAATTCAACGCAAAGAATCATTTACACAAGTTACTACAAGACCCAACTTACAGATAAACAGGATGACGGATGCTTGGTTAAACTGCATTTACAAAAAAAACGGTTTACATTCTTGTTCTGCGAGGCGTAGTGAAGTTCATAAACGTAACTGACCGCAAGCGGCGCGAAGCATGGACTCTTGTTTGAGTCAACAGTACGAAAATACCCAACTGTAAAATGTTGCGAGTGAATTACCTAACCGGGCACATAAGAACGCTATGCAGCGAATAAAACTCCCCTGACTTCATTGGGTGCCACCGATTGTCAAACACTTATAAATATAACTGAAACCTATAAAACGAAGAAATCGCTTGGACTAGGAAGCAGCAAGTGACCGTCTGGCTGAGTCATTCCATCGCGAGCACATTAGCTAAAAGCTCACAATGTCACTGAAATCTCGAATAGCTGACAACGATTTCGAAGCGATTGCACTCGGCCGATCATCAGCCAGGATGTCGGCATTTTCACCTGTCGCACGTTAATCGCAAACATCGCTGCGGGGGTCATTTGAATTTGTGCGATAACCACGCCATATTTCAGTAAATGCGCTGAAGTGAAGCACATATCAACAACGTTCGTGTCAACTCACAAGTTCGCCATTTTTTTCAAAGAGCGGCAAAAAGTTTTTTTTTATCAGCGACGACCAACCCTGGATGAAATACTCAACATCGACATGGACGGGGACCAGTGGGAGTCATGGGTGTGCACACAACTTCCGAGGTGCGCAAACTGCGTATGTCAACCAGTGCTGGCGTTTTCAACCTGTCACTGCTTTGGGAGAATTAGCCGAAACCTCTGCAAACTGCGTCTCGAGCGGCACTAGCAACATTTCAAAACGAAACATTTGCTTAAGAACCACTATCAGCGAACCGCAACCATTGTAATGAGTAAAAATTAAAACAAAAACCAATAACGAATTTTCTGCGTGAAGGTATCACTATGTGAAATATCACGTCGTTTACACATCCTTATATGCATCAAACGAGACCCGTATGGAGATTGAGTATACACAGTGGAAACCTGCTTGAGGATCACCCCGATAACGTTGCCATCCTGCAATCACGACCACTTTAACGCGGCCCCAAACGCCTTCTTTATGTTAATGCATTGCTTTTTATTTCAGTAACGCGACCACTCCGGTATACAAACGGCGAACACATTCGAACTGTTACGAAACTGCTGACTGACTCCCACGTAACACGACAACATAGTCTATCGGTATAATCAAGTTTTCGGCAGCAACTAACATGTGTCGACGAAATGAAATCCTTTCTGACAAAAAAATGCTCTGACTTCTGTGTACAAATTTGAAAACGGGCTGTGTAAACTGTTAACAGCTGCACTCCAAAAAAAAAATCGATCAAAGACTTCTTCAATAAATGAACATAACGCTTTTTGTTGTGTCGTAACGACCTGTGACTTGTAAACAACTTGTGTCAAATAAAACCTGTGCTTTATATTTACTCTAACCTCTGTTACGTGTACGTGCTGGCAGAATTGAAGTGATCGTGAAACCCTTAGGAATGCAGGTGTGATTACATCCACTGACGCGACCAACCCGCTGACACAATCGTTTGCATCCCATCCAGTGGGTCGTCGTGTTATCGGGGTTCTGCTGTATATATATATTTATCCTTTTGACAAAAGATCGGCTATCGACATCAACAGGGACTTATGGTGCAGATAGTTTCAGCACAATTTTTAGTCGCGTGTTCCTTGTGCAGCAAAAGCAACACTTGGCACCTGTTTCAACCATTAGCTTGCTCGATCAAACGACCCTGTTTTAATGAAAAACAAGCCCAAACATTTTCGTGATGTGTGCACCCCCTAATATTGTTGATTTACTCAACCAAGTGAACTAGTCAGAAAACGTTCTGGACGATATCCAAGCTACGCAGCGCCGCGATTTCGCCACTGAGCAGAATTTCTAACATGGAAAATTTCGTTATGCACAAGGAACATTCAACGAAGGTGCACACGCATTAATGAATGAGTTAAAACAGTGCTTGTCAACCGGGTGTATCGTACACCCTGGGTTGTACCAGAATTTTCCAGGGGTGTATCACCGTGATGGGGTGTACCAGATGTGTGCTCTTCAAGAGCAGTCAAATTGTTCCACATATGTCCTTTGCTCCAGCGCAGTGTGTTAACTTTTTATAGATTTTAAAACCGTATCTATCGGGGTATGTGTATTGTCTGTCTTTTACCGCCTGTTTGTTTGTAATGTTGGTCAGATGACCATCACGCATTCTTCTTTTTTCTTTCATTGGCAACATTCGGGAATATGCAGGCAAGAAATGTTTGGGAACCATTGCTCTAGCTTGAATTTTTTATAAGCTAATGTACCAACCATCCTTTCTGTGCAATGATTATTGTTTTATTACAAGACACGTAACAATATTTTCCACAATACTTTTCAAGCATTTAACTGGAGCTAAGTGAGAACTTATACCGAGAGGAAGTGAGTAATCTCTATGTTAATTTTAAACTTTGCACTTTTTCAGTTCAGATGTTAGGCTGTTATCATCGTATACCGCGATATTTTGAGAACATCTTAGTAGCGAAAGGTAGTTGTAAAAAGGAGCATAGTAACCACCAAAGAAAATACTCCAGTGAATCAAGTGAGAGTAAGGATGTCAGCAAGTCACATGCTGAGTGCAACGTAGCCCACTTTTCCGGGAGTAACATCGCGAGTCACCAGTGTACAGTTACAAAGAAAGTTATTCAAGAGAAAAAAGGCTTGTATTGTTAAGAAGCACAAATGAACGAGCGATGCCTGCATCGTGTTTGGGTTTTGTCGCACAAAAGAAGAAATGCTCAACCCGTATCCTTCAGGGCATTGCTTATTTTATACAACCGTATTTGGTAAAAGTAATTCGGCTCCAAGACATCTCAAAAACGTGTGAGGTCACAACATTCTACTAATCAAAAGGCATTCTTCGAAGCATCTCCAGAAAGTTATTGTCGATGGAGGAAAAAATGCCATTTCCAAAGTAAGAAAAATTCCACTATTAAGCAATACAACTAAACATAGATGTCTTCATATTTCAGAAGATTAGTTGAAACAACTTATTGACAAGCTGAAGAAAGATCAGTTGTTTGGTATTTAGCTCGATGAAACAACCGATATTTCAGAAGAGGTTCAGTAGATTTTTTTTGTAGGTTTGCCAATCATGAAACAAAAATCATTGTCGAGTTGTGCTGTCTTAACGTTGGAGTTTGTTCTACTGCTCAAGCCATCTTTGCCAAATTGAATCAGTTCAAAATCAGTTCAAATCAGTTCATTGGCTCATTTGGTGAGATTTCAGTATTCAGGAATGCTGAGAAGTGACATGCAAAAATCTGCTAGGAAAGCGACACTCACAGCGTAAAAATCGCTTACATTTTACACTTTTGCAGCACTAGATTTTAGTGCATGGCAGGGGTGTATAAGTTTTCTAGCAAATTTGAAAGCGTGTACCAATACAAAAAGGTTGACAACCACTGAGTTAAAACATGCCGCGGGTTTAGTTAGACTGAAGCAAATGAATGAATCTTAACTGAAACGAAGTATCGGAATATACATAGAGGCTACCGAACCGCAACGTGGAGATGGCACTGACGCACAGAGAAAAAGAGTCTGCGTGGGATCCAGGTCCCGTGTCAGATGTGGCGAAGTCAATGTGTGCACTGGTGCTGACGCAAGCTTGTAATCCATCGCTTACCGGACCATGTGACGCTGAAGGAGGGGCCGTCGTCTCACCGTCAGACTGGTAATAATAAAGGTTTACGAGCCCCTGCGCTGACGCATTTGCCGCTGGACCGCTTCGTTTTCACAGCCCGTGGCCACAACCTTTTAAAGAACTCAGCAAATACGAAACAGCGGAAAGCCAGCTTCAAACGACACAGTAACATAAATATAACCAAGACGATGTGTTTGATCAGTAATCGTAGAATGCCCCCCACGCAGATTACCGCAATGTTCCGCCAGACTACAGGTATTTTGCACAGCGAACGCCTTTAAAAGTTAATGAGGTGTTTGAACCACGCGCAGCTGAGTTATGTTTTGGCATGCCTTCTAACCAATAACGACAAAACAGAAAACAGGAATGCTTTGTGTAGGGCACTTTCCGAAGAGGTCAACTAATATTTTCGACGTTTGGCATAGCGTTAAAAAGGTTGCACGAAACGAATGTCTCAAACGAAAATTTTCCCAACATAAGCAAGATCAATCATCCCACATGTAGTTGCTCAAACATCCAGGGGGATCATCAAACAAATCAATCTTACAATTTATCGACACAAAAACAGGCCGTGAACACTGCTCTTAATTATTGGCTTCAGTCGACCCACCTTCCCTCATAATCAGCATAGCTACAAAGTTGTGTGTCTATCATTGTGACAACGTTGATTAAAGCATTCAACAAAATGCAAGTTCCTTTGAGTGCACCAAATAAATGCTGTAAAATCACACCTTTCAGTCACAGACAAGTGGATGTTTCAGGCTTACTCAGCGGGCCTGCCAGTCGTGAAAACAGACACACCCACAGAGGACAAAGAAATTTGCATCAACCTCATTGCAATCGCTAGGAAATCAACACAGTCAAACGTTTAAGTTAAGTGTTAGTCACGTTTTTACTGAATAAAAAAACGTACAAATTTTCTTTGAAGCGGAGTCGCTAGCTTAAATCAGATGCATCCGCTGGAAAGAAGCTAGATTAGGAACAGAGAAAAATCAACCTGGCTCAGAACGCAATGAGCAGAGCATAAACGCGCTTTCAGCACATTCAGCAGAAGTGTAGCGGTAAAACCGACATGTCTTAAGAAAACCGCGTAGACGCGCATGTTATCGCTCGAACTCAGACCTTTCTTGAAATGAAGGTTGAATGCCGTGTCGTTGTCAGTCTGTAAATACACTCCGAACAACAAACGCACAGCGTTTGCAGGAACAACAGTGCTGCAATAGAAGAACGACATTCGAGCATTGGGACAGCGTACTGCCACGTACAAGCCTTGAACAAACAACTGTGTGGCCTTGAGCCCACTTACGGTTTCACTACTACAGATGAACAATGCCTACAGTTTACAAAGCACAGCGTTTCAGCGGGACTTGGACCACTAAAAATCCCGCGGTAAGTGCCTCATCGCCAAGACGGCGTACATCGAATGACCTTAAAATAGGTGTGCAAAATGGTATTCAGTGTGCACAACTACATGTTATCCGCAAAATCGTTATTGAAATACCGCAACTTTAAGACTGTAGAACCACCTTTAACAAGCGGACGGGGTACATTATAGAAGAGGAGAGCCGTTCGAGGTGAAGAGCCAGCTTTGCTAGGGATATTGAAAGTTGAGATTTCTTAGCTGGCTTGTATCTCGGCAGTGTTGTTCCAACCCAAGGAGCCCGAAAAGCTTTGCACTCGCTGAGGGACGGTGACATCGGTCTGGGCGTGCATGAGCTGGGTACAACATTCTTACAACTTTTTTCAATTTTGCCTGTCACATAATGCCAACAAGCAACGATCAAATTGGGAAAAACGCTACACAGCGCTGTGACAAGACATTATAATCTTGTGCGTGATAAGGTAGGAAGCAAATAACATCACGAGTGCTCGAGACGACGAAGATTCTCTAAATATAACGATAACAAGATTACAACGCATTGAGCAGAGAGGCACGGACTTATCGCAAGGCAACTGGACTGCAGAGTCCGCGAACCAGGTGACTCGGGAAAATCCGTGCTGCATCAATTCGATCTCTCGAGCAAATGTGGAGGCGTGCGCAGGGCAAATACCATTAAAAACGCGGCGGAGGAGGTCAACACTGGGCCTATTTGAACAGCAGTCGAAAGTAGGATAACGCACGAATGCTCGTAAGTCTACGCTCATTCGGTGCCGCACGTGTCCACATTAATACGCCGTAGTTTCGTGGCGATGAACAGAACTCTATGATGGCACGTCACACCGTATTTGCCAAACCACACTGCGGTCACGAGGCTTGTTTGCATTATGGAACCGGTGTAAAAGTGACAGGGATGACAAGGAAATATACTTTCGTTAATCCAGTACAGCCAAGTTGCCTCAGCGCGATTCAGTGACGGACTAGAATGCCAAACAAGTTTGTTAGATTGTGCAATACTGTTTATAGCAGTGGTCTTCAAACTTTTTGTACAATCGCCCCCTACCTATAATTGTTTGCATTGTCTGAAAATGTTATCTTGTTTTGAAAATAATTTCAGTGCTAATGGAATAATAAATGGGCAATCTACTTAGCACAAAACAAAACGAATGCAAATGCATTTGTAGAATAAATGTTATTCAATTCCAATAGCCAGATGGTTCCAACTAACGCGAACCTTGCGATGGTGTTCATCTGCAAACTTTTTCAAAGCAGTTTGCAAGTTGGTCAGCGCAAGTCTTATAGCATTTCCAACAGTCTTGTTCATGTCAAGACGATTGCGGCATTTATTACGCGTGTGCAGTACTTGGAAAAAACTTGCTCAGCAAAATACGTCGTAGGAATCACCAGTAATAATAGCTTCACTTTTCCCCAAAGTTCTGGAAAAAGCTCACTGCACTCAAACCAAAAATCTGACCATCCGTGTGTGTGAAACATGGCACGCAGTAGCGTAACTAGGATTGAGCCAGAGGGGGCAAAGCTTAGTTAAAAGGGGCCCACTAGCCAAAACTCAGAAAAATGTTAAGAAATGATGGGGAATCTCTGGATGTCGTGGATGTCCATACTAGATAAAAAAAACAAAAAACGAAAACACCCCGTAAAACGCAAAAAGAACAACAAATTAAAGAATACTAAATATCAAAATGTAAACTGAAGAGGGCCCAGTTTTTACATTTAGCTTGCCAGGGGGGGCGGCTCGTCCCCTTGCGCCCCCGTCAGTTGCGCCAGATGGCACGGGCTTCATCGTCGCTTTGGATGTCGATGAGATATTCCTGGATGGTGGAATCGGATTCGCTTACGCTAGCTAGCTAGCAAAAACGTGTTTCACACGGTGACTTTCTACGCGGGGATTTTTTAAAGGCGTTTAGGGAGCCGATTTGGGTCCCTAAAACGCCTTTTGGGTTTTTTTAAAGGCGTTTTAGGGACCCGTTTTTAAAGTTTTTTTAAGGCGTTTTAGGGTTTTTTAAAGGCGTATTTTTAGGGTTTCAGGGTTTTTTAAAGAGGCGTTTTAGGGACCCGATTTGGGTCCCTAGAATCAGAGAAATCGGGTCCTTACAGGTCCACACTGGGTACCTAGCATTACCCTTAAAAACCCTGTACGCAATGTAACTTTAGGTGTGATCTCCACAACAGAATGACTTCATAGCAAGCCTCGAACAACAGGTGGCGAAAAGAATTTTTTGAACTCCTTAGTTTAGCCAAGATTGGGTGTTTGGGCTTACTCGCTGGTATATGTTACTCCTTTCCTAGCCTACTGTTCTGTTAAACTCTGTCATATGTCAGACGAACACAGTACAGCTATATCCACAGTACAGCAAAACACTCGAACTGACTGGAAAACACGATAAGCGCGTTTCACAACTTTCGGTTAGCTATTATTAATTGTACTAGCCATTAATTGCTACGTTTATCGTTTCGCAACAGTCATGCATCCAGTATTTTTACAACAGAACACTCCTCAGTAGGCCTACATTGTTTTAGTCAAGGTACTAACCAAATATTATAAAATCAGGACTTTTAAGGCGTCTTAGGGGACCCGATCGGGTCCCTAGAATCAAAGAAAATCGGGTCCCTAGAATCAGAGAAATCGGGTCGCTGCAGGTTGACATCGGGTACCTAACATTTTCCTTTAAAAAAAAAACTGATAAAACACGTGCTAAAGGACTGTCATATTTTTTATGTCTACGAGATAATGGTTTGGCAATGCTCTACCGAAGGCCACGAAGTTAAAGACTTATTTCAAGACAATTTTGCTAATAGTAACACAATACGGTTGGCGGAGTTTGTGGCAATTAACGACAAAAATTAACAATGTTAGACTAGACAGCAACTTGCAATTAATATTCGCTATCGCCACGAAAGTCGACGCGATGATTTAGTGGTTGCAATGTCATGACTGTTGGGTCATTTTTTTTACTATCTTCAAAAATGCTGAAGTTTTCTGCTTAAAAATGGGCTTTGACCGATTAGGTATTTTCTGATAGCTAAATCATTGCTGGTCGCTTTCAACCAATATCAGTATAGTAGGACTAATTAACGCATACTATACGAGAAACGTCCAAAACACCGCGTGCTGATATATACAGGCTGGCAAATGTTATTGCTTGATGTCCTTTTGTGACGTTGATCACTCAACGGTTGGGTTAACCAGCCTAACCAACTACTCGGTGCAACAGTTGCTCTGCTCTTTTAACTTATTTTGGACATTAGACTCATCAAAATACCTGCACATCCACAATCTTAGTGACAAAAGCAATGCTTGACTCCCAACAAGGCCCTTAACCAGCTTGCGACCCCAGGTGGGGCGAAGGGTGTTCTGAGACGGGTCCAAATTTTTTAAACTAGGTTCAATAGTTTTAAACTATGTCCAACACATTTTCCAGGGGGGACAAAAAATATTTTAGGGGGACGTCGCTGATCCTGCTCCCAACCAGTGACAATTCCAGTGGTCTTGGATAGATGATGCAGTGAAGCTTTACACAAAACGATGTTAGTTTGATTGTTACGTGACCAGTCCAATATGTGTTTTATAACCTTTGTTACGAACCACGGAGTCGAATGTGCATCAACTGCTTTGATTCCAAAGTAACAAATATTGTTTTTTTTTAATCAATTTGAAATTTTAGTAGCCTATGTTCAACCTGCAGAAATCGCCATCTGGAAACTGAAATTGCCCCCCAAAACTCGTAAATCACAAAATCGCCCCCACAACGCATATAATCGCCCCCTGGGGGGCGATTTCGCCCACGTTGAAGACTACTGGTCTACAGCTTTATAATTGCCGTTGTTAAAGCTGCCCACACGGACAATAAAGCATCAACCACACCAATCGACAGCAGTGCTTGAGGAGGTAAAATTGTAATCCTCATATGGATCACGCACTTCACATAACAAACAAGGTGGATGCAAGAAGATATTTTGCAAGCGAAGCAGACGGGCATATAAAAATACATTTGAATACATTTTTTCTCACCAGCAACCTTGCTGAAAGAAATTAATGTGTACAGACTGATAACAACAATGGAATTAACGACTTGCAACAAGGTTTGGTTGCGCACCTAACGACTTGCAACAAGGTTTGGTTGCGACAGAAACGACAACGTAAGCTGGATCAAATGCGTGGAAACGCTGCCAAGAGATTTTTTGAGTGGAGGCAAAATTTGGGCCTTCCACGAAAATCAAATTGCAATCTCTGTCTAACTCACCACGAAAATGATGAATGGGAAGAACAATGCCATGCACATATTAAAGCTCACTAGAAGTAAGATCTTTCATGGACGAATCAGAATAGACAGGCAAAAACGAAAACGCGTACTTTTACTCAACAAAAATGTCACGTTACGCGAAATGATGCTATCTGTACTGGTCGTTGCGACTCGCATCCGAAGTTAATGAAGGTCACTCCAACATCACCTGAACTTGGCAGCATCATCACGATTGAACTTGCTTGCATGGCCAGCACCATGCACAAAAGACATGTTGCGTGAAAAGCAGCAGTGGATAAGCTATAAAATTTAACCATTGCTGAACTGTTGAGATTAAACACGACTAGGTGGAGGCGAAGTCATTACAGGGACAGCAGAAGCAAAATCTAATCATTGTGACGGTAAGGAGAAAAACTCGCAAGAGCGAGGGAATGCCAGCGTTAAAAAAAGGACAAGCAAGATGACGTGTGTGTAAAGTGAGTGATGGATAAAAAACATGGTAAAATTACGAATTTCAAACAATGAAAATGATGGTAAAAATTTTTTTTTCAAACGCTGCTTTGTGCACTTCATGAAGCTATCAAAAATGTTCAGTAAAGACATTGGGTAGAACGCTTAAAAGAAAAAGTCGTTCAAACCTCTTTTGCTAGATCCATTTTTAAAAGTGACAGTTTTTGACCAGTTCTTTCCGTGTTCTATCTCAACTACATGCGCGACTCGAACGCTTATCCACATGGCAATTGGTACGATTTTTCAAGATAACTTTCGTTTTCTTTGGGCTTATATAATTCTGATATAATTCTGTTTGTTCCGCCCGAATACTTTTGGTTTCTTTTGGCTTAAATCACCGCATGGGACGCTATAAAAACACTCTGGATGGGATAACAAGTGTTGGCAGAAACTTCGTCGCTTGCAACATGTGGCTGTTAGCTTGTGGGTTTGAAACCAAAGTATTTCGTAATTGTCGAGGTAACTTTAAGTGCCTTCTGTCAAGCCATGGTAAAAGCTCGGCATAATTTACTAACAGTTGATCACAACTTTCGCATTCTTCTGCTCTATATTGACTACTTTCGAAATAAATTTCAGTTATGCGTAGTCATCGCTCAAATGCATTGCGACCAAAAACATTACGTAAACTCAACAGCACATGTTACATAACATTGTTCAGAGCACCGAAGCACAATATGAGCCACTACGACTCTCAGGAGAAAGGAAGAAACGAACAAGCCCTTACGTCCGGAGTACGTTACTGCAGTTCCTGGCAAGTATAGCGTGGGGCGCAACCAGTTGAGAATTTCGTAGATAACACGATGATTTCGGTGAAAGATGAAATCTCTACTACATAATCGGATAACAAGCTCTCGCACAAACCTAAGAGCATCAAATTTTGAGGTGTCAACTGACCGTTTTGACCCACGGGGTCGTAGTCTTGGTCGTGCTCAGTCTAGAAGCTGCATGGTACCAAAACGCTTGAAACAACACTTTTATTTAGGTATGCCAATGAAGACTGCTTTGGAAGAATGACACTGCCCTACCGCAAAATGACTGGCATCAAGGAACGGGAACTGTGTGACTAGTCATGTCAGGTCGTAACTGAAAAGAAATGATGACACCTGCTTCATACAACACAGTAATAACTGCATTTTAGTTTGCAGGGTAACATCAGGATGTCATCTTGACATGTCACCAATTGCCTCCATTACGAAATCAAGGTGATCATCTTGAAACCACAAGCGGTCAATACCTCAATCACTTGCCGACCAGCTTGTTCATAAACTCGGTGCTCCCTCTCGCAAGAACGGGTTCTAAACAGGCGATAGTGCGCCCCAGGCGCATAAAAATCAACGACAAACAACCTGGATATCTCACGCATAGCACATATCAGCCAATTAAGACTAGTCTAGATCTAAACGTGCAAAGGTCAATTTTCAACATCGAGTCAGCAACCTACTGGAAACAATGTATTAATGAAAGAACTTCGCCTTCCCTTGCTTACGAACTGCAGGCTTGTGCTCACTGAGGTGTAAAGCTGATTTGAGTTTGAATGAGTTATTTCTTTTATGAAGCAATTCTGTTTACATCTTTTATAAACTTTACAGATTCATCAATACGCACTGGTGATTACAACAAACAAGTCTCGCCTGAATTCTTTTCAACACACAAGTATAAGCATAAAATAAGTTCTTCATTGCATTGCCAACCTCGAACAGCACAGTGTTGTTTCATCGAAAGTAAATTTACTCTTTTGCAAACAGATATGGCACACCACAGCGCTTATAAAGGCCTGTTCCACATTCCCCTACTATACGTTATAACAAAACTTCATATGCTTTTTCTTGTCAGATTTCGCACAATTTTAGATGCAATTACATAAGTTATGTTTATGGGATGTGCATAGTTTTTACACAAAATATAGCAAAACAATTCGACTGAACTACAGCGTTCCCAAAACCAAACAAAAAAACAATACCAAAAGAAGCACATCAACCATTGCGCGAACAACAGTTTAATAGAACGGAGTGGGCAACAGCGAGAGTTTTGAATACACCAGTTCATGTGGCAAACCGTGCTGAATTTGCAAACAGCTCAAGCAAAAAGCGCCCAGTGAAAAAAAATCATTATAGCCGGTCAATCCGTGGATGTGCTTATGAATGGAAAACGAACGAAAAATGGAAGCCAAGAGCTTGACATCATTGGCTGAGCTGTCATTTAGTGATACCTATGCGCCCTAAAACATGTAAGTTTTGACGTGAAGCGAAATCAGCCTCTTTGCGAGCACTGTCACCACACAGAACATGGTTTGTAACAATACAGCGTTCCACGAACAGTTATTTGCCTCATGTCGCAGTTGTAAATAGACTAATGCTGAGCTTTGACAAAAAGAACACGTATTTTATGTCGAGTTCTTGTTTATTATTTTGAGGCACACAATGTGGCATTGCGCAGCCGCAAGTTCGGGATGAGACAGGCGAAGTGGTGAACGAGACGGATATCAATAATCAAGTTCCTGATCGGCTGGGCATCGGAGAAGACGACAGTTTTCGATGCTTTTACATACGAATTTGCGCAGAACCCTTGAGGGAACAGATCAGCAAATATGACGTCGCTGCGCATGTTTTTGAGTTTACAATTAAAGTAAACACAGAAGCTACCAGTAAAACAGGATTTGACTTCATCGTTCGCAAGCGAAGCAAAACCACTTTGATGGAGCGATAAAGCATCTCCGTAACGAAAAACCGGGCAGATAACGCACATCGGCAGAAAGAACACGACAAACCTATGACAAAGCGAGAGTGCACTGCTCTGAGGAAAAGCTCTCAACATGTTTATTTTCTTTGTGTTGATGTCCGTTTGGACATGAGATGCAAACCCCGCTCTCATCGTCAAAAAAGTACATAGTACCTTGCTTCACTTACAACTACTGAAGAACGCCCAAGTGTTACATTGAAGCATCGTTTTCACAATAGCCACACCTGGTAATTCGACACAAAACTCGTAGAATTGTGTCAGTGAAGTTACTCAATTCTGAAAACCGTGCATTGCACTGATTGCAGTCTTCCAAACATATTTCAAATCAACCCTTTGCAGAATTATTTGTTGCAAACCATATCGAAGACATGCAAGTTCGGTAACGTGACAATTTCAGGCCAGTTGTATTCTGGCTTATCGCCGAAACAATTTTGTGAACAAAAATTCCTGACGCTGAGAGTTGCGGCATCGACAAATTGTCCACCTACTGAACCGTCGTGCACACGATACGGTACCAGGCGAATTGCCGGCGCTGTACGAATCGCTCACTCTTTTCATGTCGCACCACCAAAACTGCGAACGCAATTTTCAACGCTACGTCTTTCTCACCTTTCGTTTGGAACTGGCCAGAATTGCGGGAAGCGATGTCCTTCTTCCTTCCATCATGTCCGACCATTTACGAGCTTCGTTCAAGCTTTTATTTTCTTTTATGACGTCAAGCGAGCGGCGGCGAGACATTCGCGGAGGCTGAACAATAAGCGCACAGTTGCAGCAAGTCACTTAAAACTGGGTCCAATATTGGATTTGAAAATCGCCACGTCACACAAAACGAAAATTGGCAATTACAGTCTTTTTCAGGTTTGTTTGGCACCAAACCAACATTTGAGTGCACTTTGGGGGAAGCGACATATATGTCAACGCAAATGTTCAAGTGTGCAGCAATGCAGAGGACCATTGTTACCGCTTCTTGCTACGGTTTCACAAGCCGTAATAACCATGACATCAGTAACAATGAGAAATTTGGAGGTCTTGGCGAAGTCGTATCAGAAACAATACCGCAAAAACCAATGATTTGAATTAAATCACAAGGGACGTTTCAAAAACTTTGCTGTTTTTGGAAACTTCCAATATGAGTGATAAACAGTTTCTTTTTCCGAACCTCCTTTATGATTTTATTTATTATCCCAACAGTTGCTGCGTTAAAATTACCTTTGTATGTTATAGATATTAAGCGCCTTGTGAGCGTTATATTGCACGAAACAATAGTAGTGGTTTGAACATATCAAGTTACATAACCTGGCTCTAGCCTATGTATGTGTAAGAAACAAAGTGTCGAGGACTCCAGAGCATTAGCTTTCTGCGAACCAAACCAACATGCTGGTGTTGCTTCTCTACAGTTTGCGAGTGATCCACTAGAAGCGAAACTTGAAAAATATCCCGTCAACCAAAGTGGTCCCCCTACGCTAGTTAAAGATACACATCTGGATTGCGGCCTGATAACTTGGTTTGAAGAGACTTGCTATACGTTATCACAGCGCGCTCAGCGCGAAAAAAACTAACATTTTTTGTTTTCAAATATCCACCGTTAAAGTTTAGGTTTGGCCGTAAAAAAAGAACTGTATATTTAGTTCAAAACATTGTTTGTTACCATTGGGTGTGCGATGAAGAAATCCACGTCGGTCTGTAAAACCTACAAATGCCTATTTTGCGGAAAAAAGTTGTCACTTTATTCAGTTTCATAACGTTTACGGAAAATATAATAATTTTGGTCATATGCCTACCAAGCATTTGCGCAGCAATCTTTACGCCATTAAAGGTATCAACCATGCAACCCATTATAATTTGAATAATTAGTTTTATGTAATTTCCAAAACTGGATTTCAATAGTTCATTAACGATTTTTCAAAAACTTCGGCTTTGCAAATCGCCGATTTTGTCTCTCACGAAATTTTTTTCCAGATAAAAAATCATGTTGCCAAGGTGGCAAGACGACAGCATGGGTGGAAAACATATCGGTTATTATTTAAGTTACTCTAATCGATATCTGCGATTAACGGCTGACACCTTCGATATTTCATTCAAAAAGCATCCTGATAACAAACAAAACAATAAGAAAACTGAATTGTATTTCAGTTGAACCTTTCAACATTTCTTGTGAATCCCGTGTTTAATAGCTCTTACAATTTTTCATTTCATGTTAGTACAACGTGCTTGGGAGATTATGCTCAATTGACAGAAGCGAGCGGAAGTTTTTATAACTTTGTAATGTGAAAATAGCAAATTTTGTTTGGCCTTTTGATGGACTGAGCTATGTATGAAATTGTTCTACCAGGAAATTCTACTTAAAATAGGGTTAAAGAAGCCCACTCAGTAGGGTAAATATACGCTTTACTAACATCATAGTGTCTGATTATATTGACAGTAAAAGGATTCCTTTTAATAGGTACTGGTATACTGTTTCAAATTTTTCGGATTGATATTTGAACAGCGGCTCGAACGCTGACTTTCTGCCACCAATAACCTGGATGGATATTCCAGAGGAAAACCACTTTTCTCCCACCCTGAGGAAACATATTTTGGACAAAAGCCTCCCTCTACCCTGCGTCACAGACGAGCCGCATGCGTGAACCAGTGGGCATCTGAGGTATGTGACAAGATCTAGCTGAGATTTGCACTCAACTAAGGAACAACAGTTTATCTCATCAACCGTAGTATCCCAGAAAAACAATTGGGATATCGCAAACCAACTTTTGACCAATTAAATCTACGGCAAAACAAAGGTTTGCAAATTTAAGGGGTTTAAAAAACACGACATTCAAAACTTGTAAGCCATTTTATGCAAGTATCTTGTTCTATCAACAATAATGCCATGCTCCGCCAACATACTCAGAGCGGAACTCGCGTGTACAGAGCGCCGGTGTATATCTCCACTAGAGAGCATAGCACTGAATTTTTGGTAGCAGACTTATAACTCACAAACTGCACCCCCAATGCGGAGGGCAAAAAGTTTAAAGCACAAATCGCGCTAACCATTTTTATCTGAGTTGCCCAAACTGCGTTCAAACCAAAATGATACAACGTTCATGTCTGCCCAAGTCACTGTTGCAATGCTGCAGAGGCCATGCAGGCTAAGATAACACGATCGCAGCACAATGGAGTTAGCACTCCAGCTCGCCTGCCATTCTGAGCCAGTTAAACGAGGAAGTTGTGGATTTTCTAACGTCCAGCGGATGCGCTAAACTGGACAGCTGCGGCGTGGGTGGTTGTGGAGATTCTGTGAATGCCACCTGGCGATGAATGGGGAGCATAACCGGCGTGCATTTAAAACAAGACCCGCGGTGGGTACGGACCGGTTGTCCAGGAAACAGGCAGTCAAGATCGTTCGCAAACGACGTAAATAGCCGAAAACCGCGATAATACCAAAGCTGTCCATCTTAAAGGTGACGATGACATCTTTTAACAAGAAAACGTGAATCGCGCCGTAACTTGCAGCATGCCCACTAGCCGCAACATTGTGTTCAATGAAAACACGGGCTAAACTACGTTTTCAACTACAGTATCTGGATAACTGTCAGTCGATAAGCAAGGCTGCGCAATGCTCACACTAGCGACAAAAGCAACTTTTTCACCTTGTTTGAGGATAAAACCATCAAGCTGAAGAACTGCACATAATGTCACTTCTTGAATATATACATTTATAGAGATGTCATTACCGTCGTAATTGCAGCTTATAACCATCATAAGATATTGTGGAATTTTGTTTCAGTACGCACCAAAAGCAGAAACGCACTGCTTTTTCTCGCGGGATACATGAAATTGTCAGATGACAGGGGAGGAGGTTGACGAAGCTGCAGCAAATTTCATGTAGAGACAATACAAATGGGCATATAAAAACGCAAACATGGCACAGACTTTGGGAACAAACTTGCATTGCCGACCTTCTGGGCAATGCAATTTTTCACTTTCCTGAAGCTCACCTGTATGTTTACAATATCTGCATCTATCGAAAACCGGCATTTTCCTGCAGGACGAAGTGCAGCAATCACAAAAGCGTCTACTGGTGCTGTTCGAAAACGTCTGAGAGAATCTTGGCATAAGTTTTGTGACCTTTTTATGTGATTTCCCACTTTGCTCTCTTTTGCAGAATAACGAAGCTTTCGCTTTCTAACATGAAACCTCGAACTTTTTGCAACACGCCAAAAAATCTTAAGTGCAACAAATTGATTTTTCGCGATATGCAATTCGCTTACAATTTTTTTGTGTTTTGCTGGAAATAAGCGGAGGTCGGTGAGCTCATCTGCGACACATTGTTTTCAGAGGCGGAAAAAGCAACCTTTTATTCGAGAGGCAGTGCCGCCTTTCCTCGAACTCACCATTGTTAAGTGAACTTCAAATTTCCGTCCTTTGATTCATTCTAGAAATTGTGTGCGCGTTGTTTACCTGACTACTACTACCCGCACTGAACGAGCCACAACAAACGTAAGAGGTTGACTTGTACAACTTCCTCCGTTTGGGTAGCTACGACGATTGAGACCGGCGCACAGTCAGAACTCTTCCTTGCAATAATTCATCACTTGGACGCGTGTGGATTTCTGCAGTTGTCGTTTTTGCTGATATCTACGCGCGCAGTCGTTTCATTCCCAGAGCGCAAGCTCAAGCACGCCACAACTGCAAGCACTTCGTGAAAAATATACTACAGGAAATTAGACGAGGTTGTAACCTAAACAGTAAAGAGCTCTACTGCACGGCAAAAAGTGTAAGTAAGCATCGAAAATCAGCAGGACAGATTCAAGTGAAATTCACCAGTGCAGAGATGAACGCTTTACTTACACCCGCCCACACCCTCACTAGAATGCAGCGTGTCGTAAACCGCAACGTTTTCACGCAATTGAAAATTCATTCTAAGACAGGCGCCTAGTTTGGCCATACTAGGCAAAACCAAAATTTGTCCCAAGCACCGAATTAGTCGCAGGCCAGAAGTTAATTTTTAAGTACCAACGATTTTTACCATGCGACCCAAGTTGAAGAAAAAAGCAGTAAAATGTTTTGATGTGTTGCAAAAACTGATTGCAACAAAAACAGCGTGACGCTTTTGCATTTCATTGTCTAGTGCAGGGTAAATGCATTCGTACTTTAACCAAGTTCTATTCAAACACTATAAAACCGTTCGCTTCGCAAAAAATGAATCTTCCATTCACAATATTTTACCAAGTACAGTACCCGTCCACTCAGCAAATCAGTTTTTTGGGGGGGTACTTCAAAATCAGCCACACAAGAGTATTTTGCTTGAATTTTATCTGATGAAAATGAAACAATTTAAAAAATCTGCCATACATTCTGCGACACCAATTTCCACTGCCTTCTCACTGTTTTAATTTACAACTTCAACTTTCGTTGTTTGCTTCAGACGTCTCACTTCGCTCCACTTGATTGATATTGTGTGCTTTCGTTGGTCTGTTTACATATTTCACTTTGCTACACACGTGTTATGTACATGCTAAACATCATGCGCTTACCTTCGTTTAAGTCGAAACTCGTCTTAGAGCGGCAGTTGAAAAATTGCATTACTGTCTTCGCTTGCCGGAAACAATTACACCAGGCTTAAAAGGCACAGGTAGCAACTAACCTCTAACGCTGTTGACCCTTGAACAATCGTCAACACATTCAGTGAAGGAGTTTTTAAATGTTAACATATCGGAGAAAAATGAATAGTTAACTATAAACTACTTTTTCAACTGCAACATTTCCTACATTGTGACATCTAGCTAGAAAACTCTCCACATCAAACCCTTTACTTTTCTGTAAACCAACTAATAAAGACTTGCGCTTATCACAACGAACGCAACCTCGAAGACCTCACTTTATATCAGAGGTTCCCAACCTTTCTCTGACGTGTTTTCCAACCTTTCTCTGACCATGTACCCCTTCAGTATTTCGGCAGATGAGCATGTACCCCAATAAATTCTTATGACAAAAAGGCTGAGTAAAATAACAACAATCTAATGAATTTTAATAGAAATTTTATCTTTCAGAATATATATATGGAAACAAACAATATATCAGGGTTTTCTTTAGTGCGTTTTAGGGACCCGAATCAGGTCCCTAGAATCAAAGAAAATTATCATCGGGTCCCTAGAATCAGAGAAATCGGGTCCCTACAGATCCATACCGGGTTCCTAACATTTTCCTTAAAAAACCCTGAATATATAAATATATTTTCCCTTGTATTGCTAACCTCAAATGTACCCCGTTCAGATAGGCAAATTTACCCCTCGGGGTACATGAACCCAAGGTTGGGAACCCCTAAATTCTCCATTAGCGTTTTGAACTGCAACTCACTTCCTGACAATTTCATCAGTCTGTGCACCAGTATCTCAGTTTGGAAGTTCAAAGATCAACTTCCTAGGAATCATAGCTCGTATATTCCCTTTCGCAGGCTATCCTCATTCACCTCCCAAGCGCATATTTGCTGTTACTTTGGGGTAAAAACAGTGCGGAACAAGTTGAGTTTTCCATGTGCTGCGTTCAATTTGCATCTGCTACACTGTCCAGTGGCGTCAAAGTTATGCTTTGTGCACCGACGGCCTATACAACTGGGTCAAGAAAGAAAACATCGCTGCGCACCATGGAATCTACTTCCATATGCCTATCAACAATCTACGACACTCCGACAAAACGGAAAATTTCAGGGTAAAAAAGTGAAACAACGCGCATCAACCATTAGGTAAGCAATAGATTAAGGAGTGTTTCAAAGCCATGCTTTCCACACGTTGTTCAGGCGTAAACAGCACTCAAAAAAGTTACGTTAATTCATACATTCCTTCATGAGACCGCAGCTAAGACTGAGCGAACCCTGCAACAAAATACACCGTGAGCCAGTGACTGGCGATGGTACGTGCGGTTGCACGGGGAAAATATCCGCCAACATCAAATCAATGCTCCACAAAAAAAACGCGCCTGACTCTGAACACGTATTTTGAAAAGTAAATCATTCAAAATCTTTCTAAAATAAGGCCAAGCAAAAAGAGCAAGCCTTTCTGCGCATTATCGCGTCCGGCCAGCAACACCACCCGCGCTGCTTCTATGTAAATAAAGACTTCATCACCGGACATGCGCATTTCGCAACGCCTTAGGTATTAGCTAGCGCCGTGCTTCGTTTGATGATATACGGCTGAAGAAATTCCCAAATTTAAACAAAACTTCAAAAATGGAATCAAAGAACTAAGGAAAAACAAAAAATCTTCAAAAAATTCACTGAAATTTAACACCGGCCTACAAGCTACCAGAGCTGCTCACGAAACTGTGTACTATGCCCAGTGCCAAATTACCAACAGGTGCAGCTTGCTTTTTTTCAGCCAGCTTCATTTAGTGAAATGCTAAGAGTCACCTTGAGATGTTGAAATACCAGGTACTTTCACTTACACTGTTTTATTGAAACTTAATGGTGCCAGCGACTTTTCGAAGAAAATTGAGACTACATGCACAAGTAAAAATCAGTGATTTGCTATAGCCATGTCAAATAAGCAAGTCACATACACACACTTTGAACATTGCTTAAATTTCACAAATTACAATATTTTACCCTCTCCTTGAACATTGTACCAATGTTCAGATGTGACTTGTACACATTAGGTGTCTGCTTCTTCATTAATACAACGCAGGGCATGAAAGAATCAGACGTAAAAGCAAGGTCAGAAATGGAACGCTTCAATCGTCTGGAAGGTTTCAGAACTGAGTTTGTCTGATTGAAATAAAATTGCAACCAAATTTATCAGGTATGTGTAACTGAAAATATGGTCTATGCCTTAGAAATAGAAAATAGTGATTGATAACATGCTGTGCAATTGCACTCCTGGAGGAAACAGGTAAAAATAAACAAGAGTAATGACACATACATAGACAAAACAATACCTAACATAGTGAGCAGCAAGCTGCTGTATAGTAAGACAGTAATAGTAATTAGTAAGACAGGAGTGGGCAAACTGTGGCCCTTTGCACAGCTCACAAAAGCCTGCAGCATATTAGAAAAAATCAATTGGTTGTATGTCTCTATTAACCATGCTGTCAATATGTTGTATTATCTTATAGTGCACCGCTCAATTTAGATGTGGCCCATTGACTATTCATGGCCCACTGGTACGGCCTTCTCTCTGAAAATTTTGCCTACCACTGAGAAAATTCATGTCATGCTTGCAAGCTACACTAATCTTCAAATGTGCTTTTCAAACTATTTTCCAAACTGATAGGAATAATGGCCAGATCAAACAAAGCAAGATGCACTTCCTAATCATTTGTGTTACCATCACCAGTATATTGAGATATTTTATCATTACTCATTATGGTAGCAGTATTTGCTGAAATGATTAGGAAATGTCTTACTTTAATTGATTTGGCTGTTATTTTTATCATTAGGCTGTTCAACACTGTTTTTCATGTATTTTTTGAAAGATTCCCACAAAATTACAACCATTCTCTAAGCGAGCAGCTTATGCATTTACAAAAAAATACCAAACTAAACAACCTAGTGACACACAGAGAGAGACCCATGCCATGTGCAAATCACTCCGCAGCACAACTCATTGAAAACTAGAGCAACTCCCAATTTAGCTACTGTGTTCAGATATCTAATTTACAAACACAGCACATTCTTACGTCACAAAGGTATATGTGCGTTGCCACACGCAACAGTACTGCAGTGGTCATAATCATACTCAAAACTTTGTAATGGTCATAGTCACACTTAAAACAATTTTGAATGAAAAAGTAGACTATCATTTTTGCCAGGTGATCCTATTATTTTGTCTATGATAAAAAGTGGTTCCATATACAAAATATAGAATCATGAATAGTTTTATTAAAACCTCTTGCGACCCTACAAAAAAGGCAAACAACCCCAAGGTTAAAAACCACTGGTCTAAACCTAATGACATCAAAAAAGATAAAAGTGATCATCATGCAAAGCCAATTATCCATAAAAAATTCCACGAAAGCAGAATTAACAAAAAATTCACCCAAAAATAAGAAACAATCTGCTTTTCACTTACGTGAAAACCAATTATGTTAGACAGTTAGGTACCAACCTTTTTCGTTGATTTGAAGTTATGGTTTGCCTGACCCAACTCATCCAAGCCTCCCAATAAACTTTGACTTGTCTGGTCAGAATCTGTTAATATACAACAGCTCAGTTAGATAATAAATTGTAAATAGGAGACACTGTGCAAAGCCAACTAATTGTAAAACAATTAGCTACAAATTCAAATAACCAGCAACATGAGAGCAAAAAATGAATAAACACCTGAGACAAGATTAGCAGTTTTGGGTAGAACTGAAGGGAAAGGGAGCTTCGTGAAATAAACACCCAAGCACATGAAAATGCATACAATCCAAGATAGTAACAACCTGGAAAACATAACATAAATGTTTATGTCAGTGTCATCACATCACATAGATGAATATCACATATTGATAATAACATCATGAAAAGTAAATTGAGCAAATATTTCATTTTAGAAGTGTGTATCAAATTGGTAGCCCTTCACCATAATCAGTACCCATTAAGTAGGTCAGTTTAAAAAAGGTTGTTGACCCCTGGTTTAACTTCAATGCAGAAACATCAATATCAGCATATCGTAGCACCACTGAACCAAGTGAGCAGATTACTGAAACAAAATGTATTCAGTGCTCAGCTGGGGTTGGGAACCATTTTACTATCAAGGCCAACATAAACTGTACAATTTCACAAGCAGGTTGCATGGTACTTTTTCATATACTATTGAGCAAAATTGGGACAGAAATGATCCAAAAAAACTTTCACTATCTGATTTGATATAGAAATATTCTTTTAGATACAATATTTTACGTCTAGAATGATATGATATCACATCATGGAAAACATATAAAGAGCATTTGACAGCACTTGAACAAATGTAGCCTTCTGAAAAGAAATTCCTCAGCCAGTTTGATTTTGCTGTCTTTGTTGAAAGTGTTGTCTACATGCAAATGCAACGTCATTTCAAGAGAAAATGTGGTTTTATGCTGATAAGTGATATCAAAAGCTACCCTTCTGTGACAGACCCCTTTTTCTGGGCTAGATGCACCACTGTCCATGTAGATAAGCAGCACTGCTTACCTCAAAGCCATCCATAACTTGAAAAGGAATTTTACAAGTTAATGCCTGGCACCTTTGAAAAAAACATTGTTTACACTGTATTAAAATATTATCACCAATGCATGCGTATCTTACAAATGATTCCTAATAAGCTTAGGTTAAGCTATCAAAGGTTTATCTTTAAGTTGCATTACATGCAAAGCACTACACACATATTACTGACCTTTGAAACAAAAAGCTTGGCATGGGACCTTGTAATAAATGGGGAAGAAAAAGAAATCCAAAACACCTTGACAATAAAATAGCAAAAACAAATATCACGGAGCTTATCGTGCGACGTGTCCAATCAGTGAAACAGTGATTGGTGAATAGGAATGAAACAGGGAATGCTAAAAGCGCAGAAATCACTAGCGTGCAAAGGAACATGTGCACGCATTGTTTTTGCAGAACAACTACTGCATTAAAGGCTATGCAGTCTTCTGTCTGAATTGTACTGTTGCAGCAAGTGGACAGCTGTTCATTACCATTTGTGGTCAACATCAACTCAGACAAAGTAATACAAATAGTTTCAAGCACACAGCTAAAAAACAGCAGTCTAGCCAAATATGCATTATTCCCGTTTATAGCACACGTGCTTGCAGATTTTGATGAAGAACTTTCTGGCTTAATTTTATGGTCACTTGAATTGCATAAAGCAACCAAGGACGCATGTCGGTTTTTCAAATAGATATGTTCATCAGAATTTCCTGTGGACACTTTTTCATGATCACAGACACTGTTTTGTTGCAATGGTGGCACTGGTGATTGTTGAGGATGAGAGCTTTCATTCAAATGAGTGGACTGAGTGAGGTATAACAGCTTGAAAATTGATTTGCACATAACAGATGCAGTGTTAGCAATCATGTAGATGCCACCCATGAAGAAAGTAAACCAAAGAGCATAGTCTTCCACACGCAATTCTGACATCATCGATAAAACCATTCTCACAAATTTCTTCAGGACATTTTAGCTGTCTGATACAGTCACATTTGAATGTCAGTACCAGTATTATCATGGAAATTAAAACCTTTTTACATTAACAAAATATCTGAAAACCACACAGGTGCTGACAGATCACAAGAATACCACATTCCATGTATCAAACAATGCTGACACAACACGATAGCACTTGTGTTTTCTTTTTATTTAAATGTTAGCTATCATTTAGCAACAATTAACATATCTCTACAGATTCTATCTAGATCATTAGTATAGGTTTAGACTTCAGATCCTGTTTCCACCCGACACTCCCTACTCTACAAAACTAAACAAAGCTCTTTACCCAGGGTTGTGCACCCATTTCCAGCATTTAAACAAGGTTCCCACACATTTTTAAAAATCATTTTCCATACTTTTTCAATACTAAAATAAAGCAGATTCAATATCATTACTTCATTTCATTTTTTGAAATTCTTAATAGTGAAACTAACTTTTACACATTGCGTAACACATTGCATAAATAATGAAGTGCTTTGCCTTCAGTAAAATTCTGCTCAGATACTTCTGATTTCTATTCCATTTATAATTTCCATACTTTTTCAATACCTAATGCAGGTTTTTTAAGGAAAATGTTAGGTACTCGGTGTGAACCTGCAGGGAACCAATTTCTCTGATTCTAGGGACCCGGTGATAATTTTCTCTGATTCTAGGGACCTGATTTAAAAAAAAAGCTGTCAACCTAATGTATACTTGGCCAAATTCAATACTTTTTTAAGGTCTTGAAAACTAATTTTGAAATTCAATACTTTTTCAATACCACATGGGAACCCTGTTAAAGTAACATTGTCACCTGCACATATAAATACTTTGCCGTTCCTCATCAAAAGTCTGCATGCACTACTTGGGGCAGAACAAAACAATAGCAATTTTTATTAGTACAGGAAAGCAAACTTAATTTGTACTCATGACAAAATCTGGATATCATCAGCTAGTAATCCAATCTGCAATACTTCTCTGCATAACACTGTGCAATTGTGATTGTCATCAAACTAAACAACTTTTAACTGTATAATCCTTTTTTGGAAATTTTGAATGTTTAAATCGGTATGAGTACCACCTGCAAATTAGGCCAAAATTCAGCCAAATTTTCAAAAATAATCAAGAAAGGCCGTGGCTAAACCACTTCTGAAAATGGTGGTCATAAATTTGGTCACATAAATGTCAAGTTCCCAACCCTGTATGCAAGCACTGAAGTTAAGCTGTTTATGATCAGCAACACAAAACTGTAGTGGCTTTGTGGTTAGTATATAACGCAGGCCTAGTGCGTAAATGCTTTCACCCCTGGACGGCATGCTGGTAGGTGGATGGGTTAAATTTTTTCCTGATAAAAAAAGACAATAAGAGAACCAATACATTATATACATAAATCTACATTTGTCTGAATTACAATTAGGGTTCGAAAACTGGAGTCCTAGTTTTGGGTTTTATGTACAAAATTCCCTGTATTTCCGAATGGTAACTTTATGTCACGAAGTCAAAAGTGACTGCACTGTCAAAGATTCATTTAGATTTCTTCATTCACTTATTTTTACACCCACTTTCCTCTTAAGAGCATCATAGGAGAGTGGCCCTAGGAGGGGGACTCGAAATACCTCATGGTTGTAAGCAACATCTGATCGCTGCTTTGGCTGCAGACCAAGGTGGGACCAAGCAAAGTTTTTACATATTTTGTGTCTTGTGTGCAGAATTCCCAGGTTTTCCCACAATCATACTAGATGTTTTCCTGCTTTCCAGGGTTTCATAAACATTTCGGAAATTGAAAACCCTAATCTGAATGCTATTTTCGCAAGTTACAACAGTCTAGTTATGACCTAAATTAATGCTACCTTCACATATGATCAAAATTGTTATCATAAAATCACCAGTGTCAGAGCAAAATCACATGATATTTGAAAGGAACAAACACATGTACAAGTTACAGTAAAATCAGATATAGCATCAGAACTCACACAAGAGTTTGAAAGCAAAAATAAAATTTATGCTTATCTACAGGTCTTGCAAACATTGTGAACATAGCTTCAGGATTTAGCATGCCACACCTTGTCTTCCAAAACAGCTGATCTTTAAACCGTAATCTGAGCCTCATTACTGTTATTTAAGCAAGCTTTCAGATCCTCCTATTTCACCCCCTTCTTATTGAGCCATCCTACTGCTTGTTTGATTGCACTCTGTGCATAGCACAAAAATATATTTGATGTAATCAAAGTAGCACAGTCACTCTCTGCTGTTTAATGATGTTGGTAACTTAGGTATTGGGTAACAAACTCATCTTACCAAGTCAGGCAAAAAACAACTTTGCTGAGTTTGTGCAATGAATAAAAATTGTAATGGACACAATCTGACATATGAAACATTTATTTTTCAGATCACTCTTACCCTTCACATCTGTGGCAGAATTTTTTAATCTCAGTGCGACTCTGTGTGCTTTGGTTTATTTTTATTCACTTAGGACTAACCACTCACCGTATTTATTCGAATATAACACGCACTCGTATATAACGCGCACCCTAAATTTTAATGAAAATTGGTATAAATTTTATTGATAACATACGGTACACTGGTAAAGCAAACTGCCAGTATAAGCACAATTCCCAAATGAAATTTACAATTTAAATCCGGATTCATCATCAGATTCACCAAACAGTTGTTCGAACTCTTCTTGAGTTACGTTTATATCAGTGTCCCAGTCGGCAGCAAGATCATTTTCTTCATCTTCGAAAAAAGGAAATAAAAATAAAGCGTGCTGATAAAAAAACTTGTGTATAACGCGCACCCTTAATTTTTCATTAAAATTCCGTACAAAATTTTACGCGTTATACTCGAATAAATACGGTAATTTCAATAACCCAATTAAGTAATTATTTAATTATGGGATAAATCAATTATTTTGTTTACTTTAGATCATAACTTTTCAACCCGAAACCCCAGCAAGTCATCCAAAGTATCTAAAGACTCAGATTTTTAGCCTAGTTTCAAATAAAAACTTGAGCGAAATATTACCATCCAGCAGTCTGGGCCTGTGGCCAGATGAAGTGGGCCAAGGTGCCCTAAAAGTACTCCACTTGTGACATCACTCACAGAAAATCCAAAACCACAACAATTTTTTTTCATTGCAAACTACAAGACTTGCCAAGTCTTTTGAGCATTTGAACAGCTCTCTAGCGCTTTCGACGCCGGAGTTGTGCCCACGCAAAGCCAGGTGTTAACAGGCTGTTTTGTCGTGAACCGCTTGAATTTACCGGCACTGAAATTGTTAATTCATGTTCGTTTTAGGCCACAACTTTTCAACCAGAAATGGTAAAAAGCCAATGAAGGGAATGAAAGACTCATATTATAGCCTAGTTTTCAATAAAAACTTTAGTTAAAAATTTGGCTTTTGCAGTTGGGGCCCAGGGCCTGATGACCTCAGCCTAAAATGCCTAACCCTACATCACTTATGATGACACCCACAAAAGACCCAAAACATTTCAATTTGTTATCCCAACTAGAAAACTTGCCACATCTTTGAAGGGTTGAACAGCTCTCTAGCCTAATCGCTACAACTTGTTACATCAATTACAACACTTTTAATGTCACGGGGCTAACAATAGAGGGTGGGATAACTGACAATACCAGTGGATGTGCATATGACCATGTATTGTATTGAGTAACGTCTTCAATCCCACACGCAAGTCGATTGCATTTAAGCATGCATCGCAGTAACATGGAAAACGCAAATACATGAAGGAAGCACTTAAAAGCACTAGTGTTTCTGTATGCTTTCGAGGAATCAGTTGACTGCCATCTGCTTTCGTCTTTTTGCGATGATTCAAACTTGCACATATCTCTATTCAAGTATGTACTTTCCACGATGGGTGTAAGCAAGGAATCGATCAGCAAATTTTTAATATAAAATCGATTTCACATAAAATTACGCATCCTCAGTCCTGAAAATTGCAAGCAAAGCTTACAGGTGAAAAGTTGAAAGGCTGAAGTAACAGCAGAGAAAAAACAAACTCAAGACTACAATCGAAATTTTGTAATACAAGCTCATAAATCATAACATCTTAACAGAGTCCCTGACGTCAAGAATACAAGTGGCGACAAAAAAAACTGACTCATGAAATAAGTGTTTACTCAAAAATTAAAAAGACGTTTACTCAAATAAATACATGACTGAAACATCTAACTAGTTGATGCTAATGGCTGAAAAATTACTCCAACTGAAAACTAACTCTTGGTGAAATGACTAACAACGGTAGAGAAAAATACTAAGCCATGTGCAGGCAGTAAGTCTCTGGGGTACGCATTTAAACCTGCCACGAGTTCGCTTTAAACGCTGCGGTGGGAGTAAGCAAGCTGTGTTGAGAGAAAAGCTAACGCACAAAGCGGAAGACAAC
>Ga0210059_1000739_pt1 | contig 44582 bp, 24 predicted proteins | sample Ectturendosymbi2_FD_188042 | JGI IMG/M metagenome (GOLD analysis project Ga0210059, IMG submission 188042) | Ecteinascidia turbinata endosymbiont from Florida, USA - Sample 2 (SPAdes) (version 2) | ecosystem: Host-associated > Tunicates > Ascidians > Unclassified | place: Key West, Florida... | reverse complement strand
TCACCACGAACGGGATGTGCGTGAAGAACAACACCATACATATATGTGGCGCGAACAAGCAATAATAGAGTGATCATGGCATGTGAACTTGCTGCCACGGTGCGAAGCTTTGCGCATATGCCGTTCGGGATTTCCGATCGCAACACGAGTATAGGTTTAACAGCTGCCCTTGACGCTTGTAATTTCATTTTTAAACAATTAAAATCGACGAAAAAAGCGACAAAGGCAAAAATTACGTTTGGCTGCAAAGGGCAATGCAACGATTACATTGCAAGCGCGACATGCGCTGGTGACGTCACAAGAAAATCGGGAATGCTTTTGCGGGTCGCCACACGCGACGAAGGCAAACGCGCGAAGCGCTTACCAGTGATAATATTTGAACCGGGGCCTCCAGCTGGGGGTTTTGAGGAGGGTTTGCAGAGCGCAAGCCAAGTTGACAAACATGTAGCACATCAGAAAGAACCTGAGAAAAATAAACAACAGTGACCTAACAGGATAAAAACCATGGGTCATTGAATATATATCAACAATAATGTTGCGAAAAAGTCCGTAAAATAGAACAAACATGAAAAATGTTCAAATCCACGTACTTAGTACGGCACGAACATCTGTATTGTTACTTGGTTTGTCCAAAGAGAGTATACCAAGACCTTTAGTGGTGCTTTCCTTTTGAAAGTTGCTTCAAAATTAAACGTATGCACTGCATTTACACAGAGCTAGAGTAACTTTTAGGCAACGTTGATTCTTAAATCTGTGAATTTTAAGCAGCAGGCGAGTTTTCTTACGAGTTCTTCAACAGGGGGCGACATTGGGTTGAAATGGAATTAATGGGTAATTCTTCAATTGTTAAGTACCACAGCAAGATAAAAGCTTAGCTTAGCTGAACTATACATACTTTGAATTCTGGATAAAATTTATAAATTCCCTCAAAATTTTGCCTGTTACGGCGGATCATCGTAAAACGTTTGATTCTGATAGTTCCCGTGCTACGTACGAAGTTGACCTAATGGTTGTGGTATTATAACCAACTACTTATTTTCGTTCTTTCTTCCTTTAAAAATTCAAGAAAACATCAATCCACTTCCTTTTCATCATCACGTTCGTGAACATGTAACTGGCTGACTCTATCAACCGCAACTTTATTCAAGACCCTTTTCATGATAAATACCTTGAAAAGGCTCAGACCTCACGATTGGGAGTAATTAAGTCTCTTGTTGCGGCGTTTACGTAATTATCGTCATACATCTATATTGGCCTTGATCTAATTGCACCAACTGACAACAGCCCTGAAACCTACAATGAGCTTTTGCAACAGGCAGACCAAATTGCAGCTCCTGTTCGATGACGTACGACGCTGCGAGCCAGCAATTGCCAATCAAGAAAAACCACGCTTGGGAACAGGGTCACAACCAGCTATTTTCGGGTGGGGTACAAACTGATCGTGACTCGTTGTTGTACCTCACAAGTAAACAGGTTTTTGAAAATTTCGGGGCGAGGGCATTGGCCCGATTGCCCCCCGCTGGTTGCGGGCACGCGTGGGCAAATTTTTCGAATTGCTTGCAATAGAGAAAGATTCGCTGCATGCGTTGTCATCAGCGAATGCTGAGCTGCTTGTCGACTACAGGCGTGCAGCAAAGAAACAAGACAAAACTTTTGTTACACAGCGTTCAAATGAAGTTGGTTTCTATGAGAAACGAGCGCTTTCTGAACAACTTCTGGTGTGTGAGCTTTGAGTATTTCGTGAAAAGATCACATGAGCGAAGTTACTTACAAATGATCACACGAGCGAAATTACTCACAAAAGATCACATGAGCGAAGTTACTGACAAAAGATCACATGAGCGAAATTACTCACAAAAGATCACATGAGCGAAGTTACTTACAAAAGATCACATGAGCGAAATTACTCACAAAAGATCACATGAGCGAAGTTACTTACAAAAGATCACATGAGCGAAGTTACTTACAAAAGATCACATGAGCGAAATTACTCACAAAAGATCACATGAGCGAAGTTACTTACAAAAGATCACATGAGCGAAGCTACTTACAAAAGATCACATGAGTGAAATTACTCACAAAAGATCACATGAGCGAAGTTACTTACAAAAGATCACATGAGCGAAGCTACTTACAAAAGATCACATGAGCGAAATTACTCACAAAAGATCACATGAGCGAAGTTACTTCCAAAAGATCACATGAGCGAAGTTACATACAAAAGATCACATGAGCGAAGTTACTTACAAAAGATCACATGAGCGAAGTTACTTACAAAAGATCACATGAACGAAGTTACTCACATCGTGATGATGGGGGCGACGACGTCGAGGTCGGCGATCAACACGCCAATCAAAGATATGAAGCAGGTTAGGAGAAGCGCCCAAGTGGGATCGCCGTTAGCTTTGCCACGCCCGAACACCTTTACATGACATGAAGAGCAGCTGAAGGAGCGCGACTGTTGTTACTTGTCAACTGGCGCGCGCGTTTGATCAAAGCTTGCCGATGACGTGACAAGGAAGATCGCGGCGCGTCAACGCAGATATTACAGCATGTGTTGGCATGTCGTAAAAAGCTTAGGATGAGCTGGAGCGTTAAAAGTAACCAAAACTGCATTTCAAGAAAAAAGTACATTTGCATCGGATAGTATTGGAAAGCCGCAAACGAATATTACCAGGATTTGCCAGTTTGAGTCTCGTGAACATTGAGAGACGCGACTGATTTAAAGTAAACGAAACCAGAGTAAAATAATCAACTGAAAGTAAACAAGCAGTGGCAAATAAAAAAAGTGCAAGAATCATGCTCCGAGAAACATCATGCAGAAGTCAAGTGTTTACAAATCGCAAAGAAACTCCAAAGCGCACCTTGAGAAAAGGTATGATGTTGTCCTTGGCGATGGCTTGCAACAGCCTGGGCGCTCCGGTAAGGGATTGCAAGCCGGCGCCCACCGTGGACAGAAAGGCCCCGATCAAGACCACCCATTTTGTAGGCCAGCAGATAATAGCTACGATCAACTCGCCTCCGATGCTGTCTCCGAACCTGCGCGAAGTGCGTTTACGTTTCTTTGTCATTGTTCACGAATTGTTACGTTTCTTTGTCATTGTCAACAGATTGTTACGTTTCTTTGTCATTGTCAACAAAATGTTACGTTTCTTTCTAATTGTCAACAAATTAGTACACTTCTTTGTCAACGAAAAAGTACGTTACTTTGTAATTGTCAATGCATTGTTACGTTTATTTGTCATTATCAGCGAATTATTACGTTTCTTTCTAATTGTCAACAAATTATCACGTTCTTTGTCATCGAAAAAGTGCGTTTCTTTGTCATTGTCAATGAATTCGCACCTTCTTTCGCAGAGTTCTTAGAATCTATTCCACCTTATAAGCAATCTCGCACAAACATTCGCTTCAAGCCATCCGGTGCTAGTTTCTCGTTTTAATCGCCGTCCCACTTGCGCTCGCTTCTAACTTACTTGTCTCTGAGTAGAGCTCCATTGACGACAGTGCCGAAGAACACGACGCTTGACAAGTCTAAAGGGGCAGAAAAACAATTGTCTCGTTGCCTCGAACTGGTTTAAGCTGGTACAACATACAAACGCAGGGGACAGTGGAAAAGAGTTTCCTTTGGATGTCACGTATTTAACGCTTCGCGTCCAAACCGGGGTCACAACCGTCTCACAAAACTACAGCCAATATACGGCAATACTGTTAACTGCTGACCTTTTGAGTTGAGTGAAAATGCTACCGAAAAAATTACGAACACACTGCAAATGACCATGCACAGGGCGAAAGTGGGCGTGTCTTTTACGACAGGTTTAAACCAATGGCGTTGTATGCCAATCACAGTCACACTGAACAATGCAGAAAAGATTCTAAAATCTACCAAACAAAAACAAAGGTCCATCGCTGACCACAGTCAATCTAAAGACGATAACTCACAAATGAAAGCGGTTGTTAGAACCGCGCCGATCGTCCCTTTTGGAATGGAACGTTGAGCATCTTTCAAATCGCCAGACCTGTTCGAGCCAGCCATGATGCCTGCGCAACACAGTGACGGTGCAATGGAACAGATTGCAGTGTAAGTGCACATTGTTTCGCAAGTGGAAACTTAAAGGACGACAGTAGCTTTTGAGATTCGAGATCGGCAGCAAACGCTGCGTTTGCCAAGCTCGACACTTAAAGCATCCGCGACAACCAATCGTTGTTTCTTGTTTTTCTGCGACACGAAACAATGACAATGACACGCCAAAACTTCAACGTCGTTACGAAACAATTGACTCCCGGACTCGCGCCCCTAGCTGCAGTTGCCAGTTTCTTAGCAACCAAACGGTGCCCATGTTAACGTTTGTTGTTCTGTGCAGCACTTCATTAAATGACGCATACCGATGACGCTACCACAACAAAAAAACACTCGCTGCCAGTGAACAGTTACGTCAAAAAGCGTGACATGATTACGTAGTGCTGAAAGTATTCCAGCACACGCGACACTGAAATTTTCGGTATAATTACCTTCAGTAAATGACTGGATATAATCAACTACAACAAGTGCACTCCCCAGACCATCAACTAGACCCTGGTTCTTTTTCAAAATCGCGTTGCAAAAATAATGATTATTATTGAATTTCTTTAAAAATCGGCGTTCTGGAGCAAGTGTATCAAAGCCAGTCACAACACATGCGGCTGCCTCTCCACGAAACCACGTGACGAACAGCGACAGAGAAGTCAGTGCGATAACAGCATCAACAAAAACTCACCTGTTACGGAAGGAAAGAAGATTGCGAGGAGGACGGTGAATGAGCTCGTGACGTCAGCAGTGATCCAGGGCGCTTTGGGGGCGCTTTCAGGTTGTTTGTCGTCGGCGATCACCGTGTCCAACGTCGCTGACGTAATGGGGTCGCCCAGTTGCATGTAGTGACCAGGAATGCCGTTCGCTAGTTGCAAAGACAAGTTACAAAACATTTTAATGGATGTACGAGTCCACGCAACGAGTTCTGCTCGACGGGAGACGGCAAGCAACAAAAATGTAATCTGGATTTGAACGAAAACTCAACAGCCTTTTAACGACCTGTCTGAACATAAAACTTTTTACTGAGCCAATTCGTCTTTGCCACAAACATTTTCCGCTGGCAGCACCAAGGATCGGGGGGGCGATTAGCTTAGTTGTGGAGTGTCCGCCTCTTAATTGCAAGGTTGGCTATTCGATCCACAACAACTGAGTGACTCGCCGTAGCGCTCCTTGGGCAAGAACGTTCGCCTGAACCGCCTCGACAAAAAGCATTATTCAAGCTTCGGCCTGTCGCCAATTGCCGTTAAATATATCTGCCGCATTGCACCGAAGATCAAGACAGACAGAAACAACACAGTGTACGGTAAAAGTGCAAAAAAAACTCGAAGACGGAAATTTTTAGTTTCGCCACTCATTTCGCGGCGTGTCGGCTACCATAGGAAAAACAGCAACGAAGTGTATCCATCATTTTATTTCTCGCGAGATTTCGTTTCAGGTGAAATTGTGTTTCAACCTTGATAAAAAATTTTCCAGTCCGCGATTAGTGAAAAAATTTTCCAGTCCGCGACACAAACCAGAAAATGGCTGCTTTCAACCAGACATTTCCTCCCCTAAAAAACTTAGAACTGTGGTCACTTATATCTCGGTAAACCAAAATAACATTAAAAGCAATGTTTTCCCGCCACCGAATGAAACCAACGAGCGAATTATTCACGTCGATGTTTCTTTTCACGCAAAAGTTGATGCGTATATCACTTACTACGAATGTTTTTGCTCAAGCAATTGAAAAGCACACGCCAGAGATGAGACCAGTACTACAGGTAAAAGGAACCCACTTTTTTTTTTACAAAAACGCCAATTGTCAAAGCAAACAAAACAACTGCACAAACCTGTGTGAACGTCTGAGCCCAGGCCTGGTAAAGCCCGCAACGTTTGAACTTTGTTAGCCTTGTAGTACGCGTTGCAAGTGTCGGTCGAGTTGGGGATGCTTTCGTTTCGCTTCAAGCAGAAGATGTCAAACAAGGTCTTGGGAGGCTGTCACGAAAAGAAGAGCATTCTTAATTTGCGTCTGTTTCTGTGTTACGTTATACCAGGGGAGGCAAAACGAAATTGGAAGCAGCGCACCAAGTGGATGGAACTTCGAATTTGGCCGATTTTATTACGTTTCGACAGAAAAAAACGTCTTGTATTAAAATTTATGAGTGATGAGTTGCCTCCCCAGCGACATCAAGAAATACACTGCAAAAGGTGTGATTGGGCCACAGAACGCAATACATACAACCGATCGATTATAATCAGCTACAGAAACTAATGTGGGAAGGTTTTCCAATGCAGTGACGAGTTTCAAATGCACTGGACATGAAAATTGGTTCCACGCCCTCCATACCAGAACGTAAGAGGTTATCACGAAGGGACTTTCTCCCATTTTGAAAAAGCTACCGATGGTCGGCGTCAACTGATCGGAGATAGTGGCGTCGATTCGCTTCGCTCAGCGGCTATCACAAAACAGCAGAAATAAAGCTAACAGAAAACTTCGTTGCCGGAACACTTTTTGAATCGCACCGGACAACAAGGCACAACCAAAATTATACAGCGAAGTCCAGAAGTGCGAGAGGACATCTTCGTTAGTTATCAGTTTTCATCCCAAGCAACCCGTGCGAACGTGTTAGACGCAGGCTGACGCAGTGCTTGGTGGTTTCAAACCAATCATGCCGAACTTCACTTTCGTGCTGTGAGCTTCACTATCGTGCTGTGCCAAACACTCAGTTCGGCCGTCAGTTAAAAGCCAGCAACGGCTCTGCTCCGTTGTTTTTCTCTCAGCAGAGTTGCAGTAACAGTAGTTATAGGCAGCGGCAACACAGACATTGCATTAGGTTTCGAACACTGAGCGTTCACAAGCGGATTCACAATTTTACTGAACTCTGTACCAAGTGCTAGAAACAAATGCGAGCAACATCACTTCGTGGTCAAAAGCAGAGGCTGCACACGGTGTTGCTGGAAGTACAAAAGTTCCTTTTTATCCACATGAAACGTTCTTCCTCAGCGAATATTTGAGAAAAACTTAACAATCTTTAAGCACTTACAGAAGCCCAAAACTGTTCATGCAATGGTCACAACAAACCTTTTCAAGTAAGAACGTGACAGTCCGGCATTGCAATTAACTGATGCGGCAGCCTGGGTCTACATTTGACCCGAATAAACCCACAGCGGTACATTCTATCCGAGAGCGGTTAACAATCGTAAAAATCGACTTCTCACAAATCAGCACCAACTCAGATAACTCAATTAGATTGGCGCAGGGCCACACTAACGTGCAAGCGTAAACACACCAAGATCCAAGGTAAGTGTAGCCTTCTCGCTTGTACGACCTCACGCCAACCGCTGATGATTTCGCTACAGACCAAGGTGTGAACTTTCTACCCTGGTCAGAGAACCAAGTAAGAAGCCACCAAGGCCGAGATGCTGTAACGCACTGTCGTGCACATTAGAATAACTTGGCACCGTCAATGAAAATATGCAAGGAGGACACTGCAGGTGTAGACAGACCTTAGCGCAAGAAACTCAACACAAGGGAACGACCGCGATACTCGATACTCCACTGAAACATCGCAGCTACCGTAGTGACATGAACGACGGACAACGCCTTTTCTGGGGGGAGGGTGTAAAGAAATGACGGTCGATTTCCACACAGTATGGTCACCGCGCAAAGCTTGGGATCTCGACGTTTTACTTTAACGAGTGGTCTTGCAAACCCACGAATGCATGAACGCGGAAGCGTGCTGTATGAAAGCTGGAACGGTCGCGTTCTTTCAATGCAAATATAAACACCATTGTGACGACAGAACAAAGGGACAGTTTGTATAATGATGCTTTGTGTGCCTTCACAATAAGCCTAAGAAAACACTGGGCGGTATTATTCATGGAATTAAAACCGTTCACTCGTCAATGGTAAACGAATGGAGAGCTAACTATGAATGCAAACTTTTGCGGTTTTCGCTGTCAGTATGGGATAACGCAAGTGTTTTTGAATTTTCACCACGTATACCATTAGATATAGCGCAAATGCGGCAATCATGAACTTTCACAACAACTGTTTGCAGCATTATCCCTGCACGTTTGTCATTTATCCCTTTTTTCCATTGTTTTGATCGCAACTACTGCACGTTTCATGCTAGCCTGTTGTTGATCGCCTACAGCTGCGGCAGCCAATCGTGCAATATTCGCAATGCATGTCCCTGCTGCGGTCACTGGGTTTTGCAAGTTATGAATTGGCCTCGAAATGGCCTCTTCAAAAGGATTGTTTTCACAAGGATCGTTTCTGTCAAACAGCACAGCGCTCTTAGAAACCAATGAACTTTCAACACTACTGAATCAGATCATTTTTCACCAAATAATTGTTTCTCTCACTGCCTAAAATGTGCCACAGCCGAATAAAGCGAAAAAATCTCAGCGAAAAAATCACGTAGGTTGTCATGCCTGGGACGCAGGGCCATTTTCGAAGCGATAAGATCTGCCTGTTACAGTTTTGCACGCTATGCTTTTGTGTTCTTTCAACTTCACTACTTTCTTAATATTAATCTATGGCGCAATTAACGCAACTGTTAAAAAACAAAACAGTAGGCCGGCTTAATTGTTTTTCGAATCACTCGAGTCCTCACGCACACCTTCACACCTTTCGTCGCCAAAGTCGATGTTACGCATTTGAGTACAATGTTGAATAAAAAGTTAACCCAGATTCCATCTCACTTCTTTGATATTGTGTACATCATGACCTAGGACTTTATGGTGCCGATATGAAATGTCATACCGTAGGCGTAGTTTATTACGGTATCAGCCACAGTTCTAGAAATTATACAAAATATGCTCAGCAAAATGAATTGTGATCACAACGCATTCCTCATGCCAGCGCAACAGTCGAGTAGATCTGCCATAAAATATGGTCTCTTATGGAGAGATCTTAAGCTTGCAGGCAATGTTCAGGAAGCAGATCAGAGTTCACTGTACATATGTTAATAAGCTTTTACATGGTCTTGTACAACAAAGGATTATGCTTCCATTTGGAGGCCTTAGTGGTGCCGGGCCTGTGGCTGGCCCGATCTCATTACTTGTTAAGCTCTTTCGAACGCACAAGGTAATGTTTGATCGCGTTTCCCAAACTCATCGCCTCACCCATGTCTTTTCATCCATGAAACCACCTGGTAGTGGTCTGACTCAAACCAAACCATCGGATTGTTCGCCTTTGTGTTGGCTTTTCACCTTGGCATTTTTCGAACTACTAATGACCACATGCTGGACCAGTGAAAAGAAAAAATCTTCTTCATAAAAAAAAAATTTGAATGAATCAAACTCTAAGCCACCCGACATGACGTCACTGCAGAAATGTCCCCCCGAGGCATCGAAAGTTAATCTCAGTCGAAGTCACGCGGTGGTAAATGGCTGTTGGATTACGACGTCATAATTGCTGTGCGCTTGAATGTCGCGATGCTTCTTGATATAGTTCAAAGAAAGTTCAAACAAGAACTGTTGTTTATAATACTTTCCTGTCCAACGACAATGTGGCCACCAAATTATTATTACGAAACAGAGGAGGGCTGCGTTCTGAAACTCGTCACTGATTCAGCACGTCAGTCGACTCTGGCCTGAATGACACCGGTCAGACAAACATTGTTTCGACAAGCAAGAGTTTGGTGCGAACACAACCAAACGGTGCGCACTCCAGCAAGCAGAAGGGAGTGTACGTCGGTGAAAGCATAACAACGCTTGATACGAGCAATCCAGTTGATATGGACCAAGCAATCCAGTTGACATGGATCGACCAATCCAGTTCAATTATAATTAATAATTTAAACACGCAAAACAGACCGCAGTTTTTAACGAACCATTGATTTAGAGCAGTGATTCTCAACGTGGTCCAGGTGGACTTAGTGATCCACAGAGTTCCATAAATCCTTGACTGAACATGCCCTTGAGTTCACTGACGCATGCGCAATACAGTTTCGACTAGTTGTTCATGAGGTGTCAGCATAAAGTGGTCCATTGAATATCTTATTTAAAAAGATGGTCCATGCACCGGATAAGGTTGAGAACCACTGGCTGACCGCAGGGGTCTCTAAACTTTAAACTACTACACAACAGTTCGAGGGACGGACACCTTTCTTACGTAATGTGATTGTTTCGGGATATGTTACATTCTACCAAATCAACAAATGTTTCGTAAATATATTGTTTTTTTCCATTATTGACCAAGTATCTTTGCGGCCAGATGAAATGGCTTCGCGGGCCGTGGTTTGGAGGCTCTGGTTTAGAGCGATTTCATCTAATGACGTTCGCCACACTGCTGCATAGAAATGTTTGCTCACTCGAGGGCAACGATTCTTGATAGGAACACGCAATCGTTTCAAAATCGCTGCACGCGCGCAAGCGCATCGATGCAAACAAGCTTGACCGACGAAAGTGAACCTGGCGCACATGAAGGTCGCGCCCAAGCGAGTTGTCACAAAGGACATGAATTTGCCCGAACTGTTACGTCACACAGGCAAACGAAGGTCAAAGCCCTTTACGTCACTAAGAGGCAGAAATGAAGCACCATCGTTCACGCATGAGCGCCAGGATGGTGGAAAAGCTGAATTTAGCGCTGACGACGAAGTTAACCTCTTGCAAAGCGCTCTCCAAACGCCCAACCCAAGGGTTTCTGCCACTCATCACAGGAAGCCCAATCAGTACGGCTAAATGCGAGCAAAAACGTTACGTAACGTTGAAGCGACAAGCAAGTCGTCGGAAAAAAACTTCCGCTGTTTGATAGATCGGGGTTTTTCTGGGGGGAGGTTTGGGACGTCCAACATGACATGACGGCCGGCGACGCATCCATCGCTAAGTAAATGTTTATACCTTTAAACCACCGCAAAATTGAGACTGTTAGTCGCGTGGGCGAAACCAGGCGCCATAACTTCAAGAAAAATGCATTCCAAAGAAGGAAATTGCAAAAAGAAAGAGATCCCGCTTGATTGCAAAACACGAGAATATGGAACTAACAAAACTTTAACATAATGGTTATTGGTTTTGCTCCACTTCGCAAAACCGCTGTAGTCATCCTGACAGCCTCACAGTGCAGCAACGCTTTCACTGCCAACTCGACTACATCATGCTCTACATACTTGTGTGACGTTGAGTTGTTCGGCGGTCAGGGTCTTCGTGCACTTCATGTTGGGTTGCAAAGTAACCAGGCGGTTGCCAAGGAAACACAACTCCCTGAAAGTAACAGCAGATTATAACTGAACAGGGTCGATCACAGTCAATTTATGGCCAAAGTATTTGCAAGCACGCGTCTTGTTGGGACTCCTGCCCATTCTCCGAAGTTCTTGTTGTGGTTATTTGCTTTCGAAACGTCTGTTACTATGACGTTACAATGGGTACGCAACAAACGAAATTCAGCAAACGTGTCGTCACAGTATGTACGGGAAGTAGTTTTGTTTTGTTGTCATCGTTTTTATCAGTTGGACCCTACCCGAAAAGCAGTAAGTTTTCTCTGTAATGAGCATATCAAGGAACAGGCTTGTCCATGGGACTCTGTCTTTTGTTACATCCAATGGCGACTTTTGACTGTCCAATTCCATGGAATTCCCAGGAAACTAGTGATACGCATTACATTACAACATGTGCGTATGCAACGTCTGCGTCTATTTGAGCCTTGGTTGAAACACCAAGCCTTGGTTGAAACACCCATAAGACTTGCAGTCGGGGCGTAGCCAATATAGTTGGGTGAACCTTTTCAGTTGTCACAAAGAAACGGACCAAAAACTGTATTTTTAGGGTCTGCGCATCGCTACAGCACGGCATTGAGCCTCTATGTGTAACACTTACTGTGTTGTAAGCGTGTAATAATAGTTTTGAACTTCAGTACAGTCCTGCTATGTGACGTAAAATCACTACGATGGCTTATGGCACCAATTTCAACTCCACTGTCAAATCCTATGAGAATCTCATTCCTATGGACAAGCCAGTTAATAAAAGAAAGTTGCCGTCAAGGCTCACACATAAGCATTTTAATGAGATGAAATTGGCAGCTAGGCAGAACTTTACACCTGATATTGATGAACTTGTGATGGAGAAAGGAGAGAAGATACCAAGTTTCAAGTGCAACTTGAAAGCATATTGAAAACTGATTTAAAAAGTTTTTGAAAGCATTTCAATATCCCACATAGTTCCTCTAGCCCAATTTTCTCTTGAGGAGATATCGCTGCAAATTTAAGAGCTCTTCCCCGCAAAATGTTTTCTACTTACGAACCGTGTACATTTACAAGGCCGTGTATTAACTCAGCCTTCTGGAACGGTTCCCAGTTTCTACTTCTTCAATCTTTTGTTACTTTTCCTTAAACGCAGAAGTTTTCAAAATGTACTTCCTTGAACTAAATCAAAAAGAAAATATTGAAATTGTCCTTATTTATAGGTTCTTATCTCGTGATTTTTGCTGGTCCGGTCCGTTTGAGATTAGATGGGTTGTAATCTGGCGCCTGAAATAACATGAGTTTGACACCCCTCCATTAGATAGTCGCGGTCAAATCCTCATCCACAGAACAACGCTAACGAAACAGGAAAGACGAGCACAAGAAGTATATAGCAATTAATAAGACACCCTTACCAGTGCAATCCTACCGCAACTTTCCAAAGCAGGGTATTCCCCGCAAGGTGCGTAAGATAATAATATATGGGAGCGCGAAATAATAAGGTTGTCGGGACGGGATCAATGTTTAATTGGAACAGACAGATCAGAATTGGAAGTCAAAATAATCACAAAACTGTGTGAAATTTATGGAAATATAGGATCTAAAGCGCAATCACATCAGGGTTTAGCAAAATAATTTCAGTAAAAAAATCTACTACCAAGAGGTGCCAAGACATCGCATGTCTTAGATCGCGGAGCACAAAACAAATTGGCAAGCTCGTCTACAGGGACGGACCGATGAGGGGGCACAATCCCCCTGGCGCCCAAAAGTCCCAAACACTTTCTTCAATCCAGTACATTTGCACCCAGGAGGCGCCAAACTTGTTTCTTGCCCTGGGGGGGGGCATCTAACCTCGGTACGCCCCTGCTCGTCTAAAGACAGTGACAGTCTAAATACATTCAGCCCTCCATTAATTTTTCAATCGTTTTTTTTTTTGTCTAAGATTGCCGAGGAAGAAGATTGTAACAATGCAATAAACTTTCTGGTTGCCGTGTGCTGACTGTATGTAAGACCTACACAGCTTCTACAGCATTTAGAGTCCAGAAGTCGCACACCTCGGAAAGAGCACGAAACAACGGTCGAGCTTTTCACCGACGTCAACTTCCAACCGCCTGAAAACAAGTACTCACTGGGTCGACGGCGCAATGGCTGATTTGATCACACCGGCGTAGATTGCAAGGATCGAGATGATGACGCACGCAAGGAAGAGTGAAGCGAATTTGTTCACGTACTTCACGCCGATGAAGACGAGGAGGGACATGACCGCCAAGAAGCAGGTGCCGTAAACGCGGTAGTTGTTGAACAAGTTGGCCTTGTTCTCCGGCCCAACGAAATCCCCGAACAAGGATATGACCGGAGCAATATAACTCTGCGGAAGGCAAAAGTGTGGAAGTTACGGGCTTGATATTTCGCTAGAGCGATTTCGTCGCGTCACGTGATCAAGTCGGTCGCGCCGAGGAAGCCAAGTCGAGGTTTGCAGGCTTCAGGAAAATCAAGATGCTACAAAACCCATGCTTTACCGCGTAAGGTGTTACTTACATACAACGCTTAAAATATGAGTCCGTCTTTAGTGCGTCACAAAGAAGTTAAGCAGAGCGTGTCTTGGTTCACAAATCCGAACGCGGTTCACACCAGGGATGGAGAGAAGATTGCTCGTGAATTGCAGAAAGCAAACAAAAACTCAACAACGAAGTTGTTTTTGACGCTTTCACAAAAAACACACATTTGATCAACAACACTTTCCCCCTCACGGCAACCCTATTAATCTCCCTCGATACATCAGACAAGGGCGGATTTGGCTGAATGCGCAAATACCGCAATCTGTGAGAGGAAAAATACAAAACTATGCTTCAAAGGCTTCAAGTAACGAGACATTGCCAAAGCATTTATCTAATCAGCCACTGCGATTGGTCGTTCGCGTCTCGCTTGATTAATTCCTGTCGCACCTAATTAAGGTTACGCAAATGACGTGCTGTTACAGCACGTGCCTTCAAGCGGAACAATGACGAGCCCAGTACATGACCTTTGCAAATTACGTCAAAGAACGAACGCGAGCCTCGAAATCGAAATCGCGAACTTAACACAAAAACATGAGTGTCGCCCGTTCGCCCTCGACGGGAACGGGCACGAAATGCAATCAAGACACCGGCACCACCAGGGAATTACCGCCAAACTTGATTGCAGTGCGTTCTTTTAATCCGCGCTTTGACAATCCAAAGTCAACATCAAATCCTTGTGGCACTAGTCACGTGGCTTTGCAGCACGTCGTGCCACGCCAGCAAGACCAACCAGGAGCGCAGAGCACATCAAGGAATGTTTTCATTCGTCAATAACACATTGAGTTCCCTGGTTTTCGATGATTTTCGCAGAGAACAAAGCTTTGAATGCACATTAAGCCACCGCAAAACCAAAGCTGACAATTCACATGCACTCTGTGCGTAATGCCACTTTCAAACTACAACTTCATAAATGAGGATTCTCTCAGATATTATCATCCCTAAGCAGTGGTAAAGTGATAACATAACACAATAAAGCGACATGTCCTAAAACTTGCCCCGCAGACAGTATATATTACAAACAACCGCGTTATTTTCAGTTTTCAAACGTCTCTAAACGAAAATCACGTCTGCATACTCCAGATCAGTCCGCTACCTTCCTTTTAAATAAATAAATCATGAATAAATCCAGCGACACAATTTTTTCAATTCGCAATTTCTGCCAAAGCGATGCCGTTCCTTCTGGACGATACAATGTGTATGTCGCGTTTATTAACAGAGCAGGAGGGCAGTCGTGAACTTTAATTCGCTTTTAGTGTCGTTGATTGCCATCGACAGGCGGTCGAAACTGACACGAGACAATACGATCTCATTAGGAGTGTGACAAGGGGAGCATCCTCCCAATACCCTCAAGACCACAGCACTGAGTGCGTGATGCTGTTTCGTAGAATGCTGGTTACAGGAGCCGAAGGCTTCTGGCGAAAATGCGCAACGCTTTTGACGACCGCCTGTTGTTTGTCACGTCAAACTTCTCCCGTTTCGCTAACGAACGGATAGTTGAAGCGGCACTGGGCGAGCGATTCAGTCAAACAGTACATGCGCTCGAAACGTGGGACGAAGCGAAGGCAGAACAATGACTGGCAAAAAGGAGTTTACGTTTTGAAAAAGAAAAGGTGGGAAACAGGAGCCAATAAGTTTCAGGGCAGATAGCTGTGCGCCAACAGAAACTTGTACGGCGACGCATAATTCAAAGCATCCTGCTAAGTTCACGCGTTCTGATGCTTGGAGATCGTCAATTTGGGAGGAGGCTTTTCCAACAAGATAATGACATGCGCTGGGGCGATGACGGAAAAACCTGCCTTGTTTCGGTCGTCAGATACATCATCGTAGCCATGAGGAGCTGAGTACACGCTCGAAATGCACAGCTCCTTTTCAACTTAACGTTGGAGTTTACCGCCCAATAGGTCGGCTACTTACCGGGATATCCCAAATATCATAAATCCACAAAGTTTACGATTGAATTAAACACTGTTTTAACAAAGAGAGAAGAAACAAACAAAAGGATTTAGCAAGGGCACCAAACCGATTATACAAACAATAACGCGCAAGATTCAATCCGCCAGACGATGCGCTGATGATGAGCATCAGTAATCTGTCGATTAGCACTTCGCAACGAACTTGTCTACGAATAGCGCCTTACACTAACAGGAAAATTAATAAAGGCCTAATTAAAAACACGATCGGATTCAACACCTGGAAATATTGTCGTCGAACAAAAACTTTGCGTGATTAACCACGGTTTCTTTCTGCACGTTGTGGTTTGAAGAGTTTGCATCCAATGGATAGAGCAGTGTAAGTTTCGTAAGTAAATACATATAAAGTTATGGGAAAAACCAGAGCTCAAACGTCAAAACAAAGTAATGATAATTAGGGTCACTTGGCGATGATGTTGCTATAAAGCAAGCATTAGGAACTCACAATGTTTAACTGTGAACAAAAAAGCGCGTTCACGTCTTGTTTCGAGTTTCTAAAAACAGCACTTTATGAAAACAACCTCCTGAGTAGACTTCTGACGACAATCAGCCCCAACTACTATGTCTGAAACAAACACTCAGTCAATCAAATACGTAAAACCTTCAACGAAATGACAACTAAAAACATCAATAAAAACTTCCGCGCACTCGTGAACTGACTTCCTGTCCTTTTCTTCCGACACTTTGGCGTCAAAATACGAAAGGATCTACGAAACCACATCAACTTTAAATAAGATCCGCACAACTAGTGCAGTATATTGCAGGTACGACGCTGTTTTACGCTCACACCTGCATTCAACAAATTTGAAGCTGAATGATTGGTTGAGCCACTGCCACAAACTTCATTTGCTGCAACGCTCCTTTAGCAAGAGCGAAAACCGCAAACGCCTGGCGAAAGCAAATTTAAGGGATAGGCACATTCTCCGCTTTCCGTCACTCAGATCATTAACACAAAAAAAGGCAACTTCAGTCCTGGTTTCGAAGCAAAGCACTAAGGGGGAACCAGTACATCAGGGGAATCTTGAATCAAAATAACAGCTACACGCAAGAAAAACTTCTAACCAGTAAGATCTCCACTGCTCCCAGAATGTACATGGACGAAGCGAAGGTCGTTCCCAGGTAGAAGAGGACGCCGACCGCTCCCCCGAACTCCGGGCCAAGCGCGCGGGATATCATGAAGTAGGACCCCCCGGCAGGGACCACTCCGTTCGTGGCGATCGCGCTCATCGAGATGGAAGTGAGGAGCGTCTGGAACAAACATTTGCGAAACTTCGAAAAAAGAACTCGGAAGCAAGCGCACTCGCGCTGGAGGATGCTGCGAGGCACGGAAGGAAAAATTACGCAACGCTACAAAAACCAAGTCGCTTAAAGTGGAACTTTTTTCTCCATGACCATCTCCTTGCAAAATACTCATAAAAAAGATCAAGGGAAAGAAGAAATAGCTCAAGTAACGGGTACTCCCTTTGATATTTCATTTCTAGCTTGTAGCATTTTTTTTATCTAGAACAGCCATGTCCAACCCGCGGCCCGCATGCGGCCCAGCCCAAGGTTTTGTGCGGCCCAGTTTAGGTTTTCGCTCTAGTATAAGTATCTTACATACTGACAACCTGTCGTTATTTTAATAGTCTCAAATTTGACATTTTTGATGCAGGTGGTCCTCAGTGCCAGTTTATCACTTTTGTACCGCGTGCTGGGTGATTTCCATATGTCCACTGACACCTTGGTGCAAAAAGTTCTGCTAGTTTATTGATTTCTACCTTTGTTCCATTGGCACTAAACTTGCCTATGAAATCACACTTACGGAGTGGCTAAAGGTGCCAAACAGTCGTTACCATTGCAGTTAGGATTCGAATGATTTCAGTACATTAGCTTAAACTAAAAACTGAATTTAGTTTGGTAAAGATCAAAGTAAGTCATTCAATTTGCGGACCTCATTAATATCTATGTCAATGTGCGGCCATGGTTAAGATAGTAACATAATTTTTGGCTCAGTGAGCAATTTCGGTTGGACATAGCTGATCTAGAATGATGTGTCGGAGAAAATGTGTATCTGTAGGACATTTAGAAGTAATTGTTTTTCCCACTTGAGTAAACATACATTACGAGCTCCGGATCTAATTGATACAAAACAATGATTTTTGTAGTTTAGTCACTTTTCTCCGCACTGAACGCTACTCATGTCACTGATACCGGTGCAACGTGCAAGTGTTAAGCTCAGCTAAACTCACATAGCGCTTCATTTCACGGGACTTTTGTTAAATTTTGTAAGCTTTAATGTAGACAGTCAACCCTCCACAAGAACCTCAACCTATGCCAACTGCTAACTGTTGTTTTTAGGGAGAGGTAGATTTCGATGTCAACTGGGCCCAATATTTTACATGGCTTTCCTATACGGGACACATTATTGTTCTAAAACTACGGTTGGATTCATTATTTAAACAACAATGGATCGAAATAGTTTATATCAAATACCATCACAGCGGTTCGACAAGACACGGGATCATGACTATTTCAATATATCCAAGCAGCATACTACTTGCTCTGCATTCTCAAAAGAAGTGAAGAACCTGGTTAGCTTTTAAAAGACATCACCTTGATAAACTGCACTCCGGTTCGTAGTAAATCTGTTAAACACTTGATATTTCAACTGCAAGGGAAGGGTGATATTTGTTCAGGGCTGCATGGAGCCTCGCTATCACCAAATAAATGCGCGAAAGCGATTAAATCTTTAGATAAACCGCCTTGTCCTACTCACAGCAAAGTTGCTTCTTCTCTGTACAAACGGCACCTCCGCTATTGAAACCGCAGTATTTAAATGTAGTGGTGGCGCAAAGCAGTAACAATGGGTTACCTACCTCTCAAAGACAGTTCAAGCCTTAGGGTGCGAACAAACAAATAGACCACTGAAGTTTAAATGTTTTTAATGCCGTTGCCGTTAAAAGACATAGCAAGAACAATTTTTTACTTTTGTTATGTTTTGAACACATTGTCTTTTTAATTCAATGCTGGATCGAAACTCCTTGCCACTGAATGATATTTCGAAAAATCGCTCTACTGATAGAAAGAAATAAATGTCAGCATATTTTTTATCAATGCAATAATCACGGAAAGGGATATACGAAGACCCCGGACAAACAAACAAATTTTAACAAAAACCGAAGTAAAGCTGTAGCTTTTTTTAGCTTAAAAAACAGAAGTCGCATCTCTTGGCAGTAAAAGAAAAAAACACCAACGTACAAAAAAACATTCTGGTTCACAACTATACATGGAGGAACCTTTTTCAGAGTGAGGCCTAGGGCCCGGTTTGCTTAACCAAGGACGTGCCTGTTTTTGCTGCACTGGAGCCAGTGGCGCCGGGGTTAACAGCGCCCGGGAATGGGGGGTATTCCCCCAATAACGTGCAATACGCGTCGTTAGTCGCCAATAAAAATTATGAGGATGGGTAATGTTATGGAACGGTACTTTGATTTAAAAACTATTACATTTTGAAATTTATCTGTCTACGCTAACGACGCATATTCAGTGGTTCTACACCACATTGCGGAACAAGAAAAGCATGAGTTAATGAACTGTTCTGATCAACCAGGCCATTTTATTCAAAGTTGCCACGATGTACCCAAGTTGAATGCTCGGGGTTTCATACTGTACCTACAGGGAATCATTTTCAAACGCGTACAAAACATTTCAGTCTAATAAAAACAATAAGTGAGATGCTAGATATATAGTAATGACTTCATATTTAATGGGAATAAACAATCATTTTCCGAAAGCCCCAAGGTGACCAATAGACACATTCAACTGGAAAGCAAAAAATGCTTACCGTGAAACAACACAAGAGCACAATAAAGAAGGACTGCAAGATTCCGGCAAGACCCACAATCCACGTCAAACGAACGAAAAGAATGACTCCGAGGATGTTTTGCACGCAAGGAAGGTAGACGCCCATGATCGTCGACATTTTGAACACCTTTTGAACAAGGCACGCTTCGTTTTAAGAAGATATCGATGAGGTTGGACGTCAAATACCATATTTCCAGCAAATGAAAAATTCACACATTCGTTAATATATTGCGCGAACCGCATACAGGTACTTTTTAGCGCGCATGTTTTTTTGACATCACTAGTACTTGGCCGCAACTACCTCTTTCGGCTTGGCCTTCCCTTCCTCCTCGTTTTCATGCTCTTTTGCACCTTGAGGCAAGTTCGTGTAGTTGGCCAGCGCTCCCAGAAGCGTGGCGACGCGAGGACGTTCTTGCATCTCATCCTAGAAACGGCAGATCCCATTACATGCACAGCAGCACAGCAACGCCAGTAACCCACCAAGCGAACAGTAAACCTTACTTCGTAAAGTGCAAAGTGACCAGTGTTTCCGGTCTCAGGGTCGACTACGACCGATTTCTTCTTTCCACCATCTGCACAAAAGCGTATACTAAAAATTAAGCTGATGTTGACTTTTCCGGCTAATTGCGCATGAAGGTTGTGGGGCGACTCATGAAGATTGTGGGGCTACTCATAACGAAGGAGGAAAATTTTTGTTAAGGAACAAGCCTTTTGTAAAGTTCTGTTCAAGCAGCAAAGCGACATAGACGCCAGTATTTTTATCAGATTATTTGTTTCTATGAATCTTTGCATTCAAATCATCAATCAACTGTCTCTGCCAAAACCCATCAACTTACTGCAGTAATCGGATTAGCACAAAAGAACAATGTTATTGATTTTTTTTCAAATTTCAGCAGTATGAGGATAAATCAAGCAATCACCGAAGTCGTCCGCTTTCTGATTTCGTAGTAAACAAATCCCTCTCGATTGCCAGTGACTGGTATGGTCAACCATAACCGATCGTTTGTCAACCAAACCGATACTTTGAATCTTTGCCATACAACGACCGATACAACGCAACAGCAAGTTTTGCCTTAGCCAACATAACACAGCAATGATTGCGGCTCAGTGATTTTCAATCATGAATCTATAAGGATAGAAAATTCTTCGTGTTTCACGTGCCACGATTGTGCGGTCCAAAACCACTAAAAAAAAGCTTTATAGAACATTTTTGCAAAAATTGACGATCAAGCGCAACATATGGACAGGAGATTGCATACTGCGCTGGATTGGTTAGGATGGTTGGTGGCGATACGTAACGTTGCGATCGACAATTGAGTGGACGTTTTCTACTTCACAAATAATCGCTCAACCTGTGACAAATTTCGATTTCGCTACTTCACTTTAACACACGCAGGAACTGCGGCCCCCATATTACGTCGCAGAAGCGACTTCAAGGAATAACGTTTCTTGACTGCGACACAATAATTTTACAATCAACAGCTTTTTACTTAAAACATGTGGTGAACAACATTTGTAATCACTAACGCTGTTACGAAACCTGATTGAAGAATCACTTACATGAAAAAGACAAGCGTTTGGTAAGCGTTGACCTCCATTTTCTTCCTTCTGGCAATGGACTGGACGCGGCCCTGTTGAGTCTTCCTGTGACTGCACTAGGGTACGAATTTCTCCTGCTCTCCTCATTGCCCTTTGCCTCTTTGCCACTGGTCATTGCTTCAGTACCAAATGTTGTTACGCTATTAATAACGTTCATCGCAATAAAGCTAAAATCTTGATCCCTGGCCTGTTAAGAAGAACTTGTCACTGATTAGCTGCTGAAGAACGCGCAGAAAGATTAGTTGGTACAACTGTAGCAAAACTGCCAAACCTCGATCGAAACCTTGCAACCAAAACTAAACGAAAAATAGCACATTCTTTTTTACATATACTGATACTAAAACAGATAGCTGTACTTGCGAAACAAATTAATGCGAAGAGTTCTCTGAACTAAAGGCTGGAACTTGTTGAACACACGAGAAAATACACACATACTCGACTGACCACTGCATGTTTTGTAACACTTACACAGGGAAGTTTATTTCTTTAACACTAAGAAACTAATTGCATCACAAACTGAAGTCAGCTTAACTACCCTTTACTTACAGCTCAAAATCCTTACAAAACAAAGCGTCACGAAAGTTCACAAAGCTGAAACACCTGCAGCCCTGCTCCAACACCTCAACCTCACTCCACTGCATTGGACAACCACTTCCACTGAAGTCCATGTACTGGATGTCACTCACTGCCTTTTTCTCTGCAGGTACCAGCACACCCAGCATTGAAAAGAAAAAAGCAATCTCACTGGGATTTAACAGCTCAGTAGACACATGCATATTTCTAATATTACTAGATGCAGTCTTCAATCGCAGAACTGCCATGTTATGTACACACTTATGACTAGAATTCACATGACGGTGATTGCAACTGACATATATTGAGACTGCCACAAATGTGCAGATGCATCAATGACTTAACGCAAGTCAGATTCAAGTTTGTATATGCAGGTAGAATAAAGCAGAACAAACGAGGCTTTTCAACACATCAAAAAACAAACTCACCCAAAAACACAGTCATTTGCACAAATTTCGCTTTATTTCTTCAAAAATTACCATGTACTGTATAAATAGGAAACAATCGTCCATTGTTAAGCATACACTTAGTTGACATTTGGCAACAAAACACCAAACAATGAAATGAACATGGAATACTTATATTGCGCAAAATGTTTAATAATTAATGTAGCAATAACAGAAAGTACAGTAAGAATCATGACATGCATTTGCAGCAATATTGCTTAAAATTCACTTCCACAACTTATCTCAAATAGTCAGCATGTAACAATTTTTCAAGTACAATATTGTTTCAAAAATTAACCAGAATTGTTCATTGACCTTGTAGTGCCAAACAAAAGTACACAAAAACCGTGAAGGCATATTCAAGTGCACACCTGAAAAATTTTTTGAGCCAGTTCTGTACACATGGAAATTGAATAACCCAAATAATTAGACAATAATTATAGGGAGTACGAGATGACCAAAAAAATTGATTACAGATTTTATAATTGTTTCAAATCCAACCTATGAAGAAGCACTGTACCTTCCAAATATTCATCTTCTTGAAGTTTAGTTTTTTTGTCAAAAATTATAATGGCAAAATTAAATGAAAGAAATATAGAAATTGGCTTCAAATTAAATTGGAGAAAACAAGCAATCATATCCAATAGAAAAAAATAAGTTCAAAGAACACATTTATCTTATTGTTTTTATTTTCTTGGATAACAGCAGAATTTCAAAGTAGCATATGGCAAAAACTTAAAAAACCTTTATGCACAAGACACTGTTACACTGGCTGGGAAAATGTTCGCAAAGGAGTTTTATCAGAACATGTGAAAATAATGCCAGTATTACGTTCTTTTTAACATTCTATAATCGTACACTCACAAAACAATCATGTTGATTACCAATGAGAATTGCCTTTTCTGAGTTTTCTCCTCGCTTTACAAAAGATACTGAGAAACCTGCAAATGAAAGTTGTATGCTGTCAAACTTGATCACTCATAATGATGTTTTCTTGTCTCACATATAAAAATTACAATTAGTACAACCAAAGTTTGCACAACTGCAATAATCAGCAGGAATATGCTTACGATTTGAGGCAGAACCTTTGAGATTTTCTGATATTTCTTCATAACCACTTTTTGCAGATGCCACAATATTTCCCAAGACTTGAGAAGCCATCAGCAAGTTAAAAATCAAAATAAATGCAGTTGATTGCACTATTTACGGTAAGAAAATAACTGCACCTTTGTACATAGGTAGTCAGTTTCTATTCACTACTGCATATTGATATAATTGGATCAACCTGCCACCATAATAGTATAGTGCTTGAGACAAGCTGAAAACATAGTCTAAGCACAAATTTTAAGTGTTGTGTTTTTAAAGTGTTATAAGCTGCAAATCCTAACAATATATACATTACCAGATTCATCTAGGCCAGATACACTTTTACTGTCAGTATCTTCTTCCTGGTTCCAGATTAAAACACTACAACCTAGGGTACATGTACCCCCAGGGGCACATTTGCCTATCTGAAGGTGTGCATTTATTGTACAGCCAAAAACAAATTAAATTTGAGATATAAAAGCAGAGTCGACCTTCATAGTTCCAAACTTCTAAAAGTTATATTAAAAATTCAGTTTATTTTGTTATTTTACTCAGCCATTTGCCATAGGAAATTTTAGGGGTACATGCTCATCTGTTGAAATGCTGAAGGGGTACATGGTTAGAAGAAAGTTGGGAACCCCTGCACTAGAGCAACATAGCAGGAGAGCAGATTGTGTATGAATGGGCCCAGTTTTAAACAAGTATGGTCATTAAAATGATATAAAGTTTTAACATGTATCAAGATCACAGCTGAACTAGATCTCCATTTTTAAACTCTTTTAGCCTAGGGCAACATATCTGTACTCCATGGATGGGTCAGGGTAGAACAGATATAAAGATGCGTATTTGTTTTTTTTGGATACCAGCTGCAATATTTTTTCTTGGAAGTTTGTGCATTTACATATACAAGGCCCATGAAGAGAAATAGCGGATTTAAGAATTGAATCACGTGCTTAGGCTTCAGTTGACAAGATGTTTCAGAAACTAGCAAAGATATGGAAAACTCTTAAAAAATATCCTGGCACCCAGCTTGTTTTCCCAGGCAAAAACCAGATAACGAAAGTTTTAATGCAATTTTATGGCAAGAAATCTCTGAAAGGCAACACTGCCCAAAACCCAACTAAGTCGCTTTTGGTTTGACATCTGCAGTAATGTAGTAAAAACTTTAGCAATGCCTGTTCATCAATACTTGATTTGCATATTATCAAAAACAACATGAGGAGATGCATAAACAAACCATACACTTCCTGTATACCAGGGGTCTGCAAATAGTGGGTTGTGACCCAAGTTTGGGTCGCGGGAACCTTCCACTTTGGGTCACAAAATAATTTAAACTTAGCCTACATTTTAAATTTGTCATTGTCATTACACAGAATAAATGCAATTATTTACTGTTTCATGTGCCAAGCTTAATACAATTTCGTGCAAGAAAATTGCTGCAGTTAATAGTACTCTTCAAAATGGTTTTTATTTATACAGTATTTTCCACAAAATTATATGCTCATGAAATGTTTGGGTCACGAGAATTTAGAAATATTTTTTAGGGCCATGCAAAGAAGTATTTGCGGACCCCTGCTATATATAACAGTTCACTCTTCGACTTTGCATCATATATCAATTTGAATCTCGGTAACTGATGGTGTGCCCTCCGCAGTTTCCCTCCAACCAGTTTTGCAACTTCAATTTGAAAATTAAGTTCATGAGCTGTTTACTAAAATTCGTAATTGTGTGATTGCTTAGATTTAGAAACATGTTACAGAATTAATTTACTTCCAAAATAAAAAGATTTCAGCACAGTTTCTTTCAGAGGTCAGCAAGTCTTTTAGCTTGACTTATTTCATACATAAAATTGAAGTTAGTCTCAAAACTGTTGACAGCTGCAAATAAGTAAATGTACTTATACATGACACAACAGCTTTTTAGGCTACTATAATTTACAAATATAGTGTCCAGAATGGCACAGGTTACACAAATAAAGAAAAGCAGTCCAGGTGCCAACAGAATATTTACTTCATAGGCCTAGTTTTGCCAGCAACTGTCGGTCTGATATGAATTTGGCTCACCATTTTTTATGACCTACCTAGAAGTTAATTGAAGCTCACAAACACACCTGGCAACAGCATTGTCTGAAACAAAACATAAACAAAGCAAATTACATTTGAGCAGCTTCCATTATACATGTGTGATTGCTCTGTTTCTTTCTCGAGACAGCTGACAAATTAAACAGAATTGCAACTGAACACCTGTTCACAAGCTTCATAACAAAGAATGCCTGAATAGCGTCAACATTCATTCTAGTAAGTTTGCCACGTAGACTCATAACTCCAAACGTTGTTTTGATGTCACATAATCGATAGCTGAACTTGCCGCAGTGACAATGTGGAAAGGTACTTGAAAACTGCGCTACAAGCATCAACCCAGAAAACCGACTCAGAATAACGCAACGCTACTTGTCGCACGCCGTCGCTACCTTGTTATGCATATTTGCCCAAGGCAGTTAGCTTCGCATCGCTTCCTGTGTTAACGGTAAATGACACACACTGCAACGTCCAGCTGGCTTTCCATTTTCCGGAACGACTAACCATGTCCACGCTGCCTCTTAGGAACTGCACCAGACATGTGAAGCCGCGAAGGGCGCGTCAAACAGCAGGTATGCTTCAATGTAGATGAGATGAACAACACACAGCGTCGTGGATAGATAACACGGCACAAGTATATATCACATCCAATTGAACCTCGTAAAAATACTTACCGTCCCTTATATTTTATTCTAAAGGTGCAAGTAGGGTATTCACCAATCATAATTCATATCTGATCGCTGCACTTCCCTTAACGTCTAACCGCAGTCGTAGCCTACTTTCTAGCCCTGCCCTGAGAGAAACGAGCGTGTATTTAAGAAACCAAGGATGAGGGAAAGGCGAGGAGTGAGACTCGCCAGAGCACAAAGGATAACATGCAAGCTGAACTAGTAAGGCGCGCTGGCTACGTCACACTGGAGGTTTCGCACAAGTCGGTTCTTTCTCACGATAGACAATCGTGAATGACGCAAATCGAGCCGCAAAGCGTGGTAGACGGTTATGAACTCTGATGTTCTTGCAGAAAAATATCCCACACCATTCGTGCGTTTGCACATCTGTGACATTTTTGACTGCATACCGACGTTTAGCAACGCTTAATTTGCAAAACTCTGTTTCTGAAGTACCAGCAAATTTATCAGTGACGTTTATAATCATGGACTTGCGTGAGAAAAGTCATAATAAGTTTCAGCAAAGTGAAATATTTTGTAATGCTTGTGTCTTGTAGGTTTTTTCAATATATCTTACAAAGTTTTCCACCTAAACAACTAAAAAAATGAGCAACGGTTCGAAGCTAGTCAGAAAACCAACTTGACAGGCTGATTGATATTCAGAGACGCTATTTCTTGGTTTCGAATTGGTTACACAGAAATGCCCAGGTTGTTCTGCCGCATTAGATGAAGATGCATAAAAAAACAACGCACGAAGGACTATCGTTCGTTGTGGTTGTGGTTTTCATCTTTGACGCAAGTACCGGTAACCGCTCGTAAGTGAATTAGCAGCTAAAGTTCGACAACAATTCAAACAATTGATAACGAAACTCTTAAACGTAGAACCGGTTAGTTAGTTTCGAAAAGGTACCGTTGAGACTGGATCCTTGGAAAACGGTGACCGCCAATGTTAACGAAGCGCTGCGGTTAACAACGTTTGGCATTAAACGCTGGACATCGATGTACTTTCGCCCCATTCCCGGTTTGCCATTTGTAGTGGCCTGTTTTTTTTCGCTGAGACATTTTGGTCATTTGTCCCGTAACAGTATTGAAACTCGCCGTAACAGTATTCACTTGCCTACCTTTTCGGACATCATGACCGAATTGACTTAATTTTTTCGGTCATTAAAAAAAAAAAATTCGGCTTATGCCCGAAAAAATAACCTACAGTGTCTGCGATACATTCCGGTCCAGTCGTCTCCATACCAGGGCATGAGCAGTGGCGACATCACCTTTCCACCAGAGAGGCCGTGGATTTCATTTTGAGCCAACTAGCCCGGCGAAGGTTTCGACCTCCGCAAGGGGGGCAACTTAGTTGTGCTTTAGGGGGTTGGCTGTCACTGTTGAGACTGGGTTCTTGGAAAATGGTGACCAACGATGTTGATATAGCGCTGTAGTTCCAGACGTCTGGCATTGCTGCCTGGTGCTGATGTGGTAATATACCTTCTTTCAATTCCCCGCTGGCCACTACTCCTCTCTCTGTAGGAGGCCTTGCCTAAACTACGGGGATTCGATTCATCTCGCCAGTTTGCAGCCGAGTGTCACTTGAACAAATTCGGGTGATCCAGTAGCATCTGATTGGTGGAAAGCTCACCAATCAGCACCTGATTGGTTGAAAGCTCAATTTCGCTAATAAATGTTTTATTCAAGGTATGGACGAAACAATAAACCCAGCATGAGCGAAAAACCAAAATGAGTAAAAACGCCCATCAATTAAATAACATACCTTGCAACAGACATGCCGTGATACTTTCATTATGAAAGTGAAACAACAGTCGTGGTCAATGTGAGAAAAACAAATGCACCAGCGATTAAACGCAAATCGACAACACCGATAACAAACGCGTCACTGCCACGATTTCAGTCATTTGATGAGACTTTTCAAGTCTGTGTTGGAAGAAAATATAAAAAAGCATTTTGTACTGAGGAATGGGAATTTTCAAACAGTTGTTGAAAGAGTTCTTGCACTCACTCGTCTTATTTACCACTGAGAAAGTTTGCCTTGAAATAAAACTACTTAAAAGAAACAAGGGGTGACTTTCTCACATCCATATTACAACATCTCATGCTTCTATTAGCATGCGTCTTCGCCAACTGTAGCGTAAAAGAATTTCAACCGTTCTTCCAGTACCTGGATTTCAGTCCGAAAGTTGTGGACTGGAATCGGACGTGGAATCGAGTCGCTGAGTTTGGTTGAATTTAGACTAGGACTCGAGTCCATTGATATCGAACTCGGACTGGCTTTTCAGTCAACTCGGGAGGTTACGCACGTATCTTAATGTACAACTGATCAGTAATGCAAAAAAATCTATACTCTGAAAGAAATTTTTATACCTGATTTGTGCAAACGGGTTGATCAGCAACGCCAAGCATGTCTCTTTACCAGCGTCTCTCCCTGCCAGGGTTTCCTTAACGTTTTTCGGCACCGACGATCATTTGTGACCTGTTTCTTTTTGAGACTCCAATATTATGGTTAATCAATTTTTTTTCGCACGACCAGCGCGGAAGGACAATAAAAAACGAAAAATTAAATGACGATGAATAATGTTTTATCAGTTTTTTTTAAGGAAAATGTTAGGTACCTGGTATGGACCTGTAGGGATCCGATTTCTCTGATTCTAGGGACACGGTTTTCTCTGATTTCAGGGACCCGATGATATAAAACCAGGGCTTTTTAAGGTGAAAAGAAAAAGAGCAAAAAAAGAGCTGTTTGACTGCAACTATAACCATCAAATCTCGAAAATCAGGGGTTCTTGAGGTGTTTTAGGGACCCGAATCGGGTCCCTAAAACACCTTTAAAAAAACCCTGGTTTTATTGTACAAAACTGACAACATTAACGGGACGGATGGGGTTGCTTTTCACTGCACAAATGATCAATTTTCGGAAATGTTTTTGACAGGTAAACTCGTCAGAGTCCAGAGTAAGTTTGGATCTGCATTTTGTCTTCATATTTTAACGAGCTGATATACGCTATCTCACAAAGAGGCAAAAGGCAATACAATTTTAGTTGCCTTTTGTGACAGCAATGGATATTTGCCCTCAGCACTTAACCAGAACGATAAAAGAGCTGTTTGACTGCAACTATAACCATCAAATCTCGATCAGATGACAATTCGGCTAACTACATGACTGTGAATTTTAAGATGGCGGATCAATCAAGATTTTCGATTGCAAAAGCTTGCGAAATCATTTAAATCATGAATCTCGCCGGTAATTATATTCGTGACAGTGCACATACTCGATTTTTTTATTTTTTTGTCATATTTTCACGGACCCCCACTGCAGTTGCCACAGACCCCAGTTTGGGAACCCCGCGTTACGTGACCTCTTCAAGCAGTGTAAGAAAATACCTTATCAGTTCTTAATGAATTTGTGGTTCTCAAGAGACTGGCGACTGAGAAGTGTTTTGATTACATGCCTCTCTTGCACCTTTTCACGTATTCAGAGCTTTGTTCTCTCGAAACCATCCGCGAAATTTGTCCTTAGCCACCCCTAATAAACATAAGCACCCGACGCCGCGTCAAAACATCGTAGAAGCGAAGTACACAGATCGGTCACCAACCTATTTTTTATCTAAAGAAAAAGTCCAGAAATGTTGTTGGAAGAATTATTGACGCCCTTGGTGACGTATTGGCGACGCAAATGCGAGCATCCGCAAATGTTCCTGAGCATCTACGGGAATCTACATGATGATAGGGCAGTGAAAACGAACATAAAACTTTGCGACCTGTATCAACACTTGCGAATGAAAAAGGCGTGTCTCGGAGGCCGCAGTTTTTCATACAGGGGCCTGCTCTGATACACTGAGGCGACATTTGCTATATGAATCAGTGAAAAGCATTACGTCAACGCCCGCATGATTGAAGGGTAATTTCGGTGAACCCGTGGTTCATGAAAAAAAACAGAATTTCTCCAGCACACGGCAGTGCCTGCCGCAAAAAGCACATGTGATCAGGTTCGTCACATTTGTAAATAGAACGAAAATGTGGTTGGGTCAGATGGGAAAATGAGACGGGCTCGTTCGGTCAGTTTACAAATAAGGGTCCTTCGTGCCACTTGCCGTTAATCTGAGCAGCGAGTTGTGCCATTCAGAAAATATGTAATGTCTGTGTATGAATGTGTCAACGAAATGCAATCGCCTCAAAAAGCTTGGATGCCACCCGAGGCGATTACGGAGAACGGGCGAACAAAAATAGCCTCGTTAGATATGTTCGTTCCAGAAGGAAATGCAAAACCCGTACAAATGGTAAGTAAACATACAAACAGCGACAGCCAGTGCAGTAGAAACGCGTGCAATAGATTAAGCTCGGACGTTAATCGCAACGAGTGTGTGAGTATAGTAACGAAGACAAATTTGAAGGTGAAGTTCAAACAAAAAGTGTAACTCACTAGTGCGCTTTATGTACACGATTGTCAAAACGAAAACCTTGTTTTGTGGAAACACAAAGGCTGTTCGGATCTATTCGGATCTTACTCTTGGCTGTTCGGATCTATTCTTGTGGTAAAAACAAAGGGTGGTTGGATCTGATCCTACCAAGTATGCTGCTATATCAGTGACCCAAACTTAGTTGGCATAGAACCTATAGGAACCTGAAAAGCTGTATACAGCTTTTTCTTTGCATAACGCGACTGCCACAAAACCACTGAGCTCTCTGTCGAGCAAGAACTTCTACTTAACTACAGCGAGCACAACTATCTTTCTTAATGTGTGGTAGAGACTTCTCTAGTTTAAACAAATGTCTAGTCTTGTTCTTGAAATAAAAAAGCATGGTCTGGTCTAAACCCGAAGTTGATATTGTTATACTTGGTAGCTTTTTCCGCCCAACTTAAACTACACAAAAACATAAGTTTCCCAGCCTAATCTTTATCAGGCATGAAACTGCGTTCCCCAGATAACATTCCGTGTTAAGCTATTGCATCACGAAAAAACGCGAAACAACACAATCTATTGAATCTCTTAACTGCGCCTGATCAGCTGGAAATGATTCCCCATTAGTCATCTCTTGGGGGGAAAATTAGCATCGGTATCGCGCACCTCAACTGCAATTATTCAGAATAATTGGTGCATTGGTGCGGAGTTTTCAAACACAGTGGATTTATCCTTTTTTGCTTCAGGTTTCGAATAACAATGTCATGAAGTATTCCAAACAACGCGCCTCGTGCTTTTTTTAACACACAAGAACACACGTGGTTCCAAAGCGGTGGTCCTTGACCGGGGCGCATGCCTCCCTGGGGGGGTCAAGAAATTTCCGGGGGGGCACTCTACAACTTGAAAAATTTGATCAATAAAAATACAAATTAACACATTTGTTTTCAGAACTTATTTAGAGTCAAGGGGCATGGAAACAAAAAACCATTACTTAAAGGATGCGTTGTTCTAAGCACTGGCAGCAAATACAACCAATCATCCCTATAACATAATGAACAAACCAATCTACTGACTCATGAGGAAAACAAATTTATACAAACGACAAACAAAAATCAAGACTAAAGGCAGAAGACATGAACTCTGATATGACGAACATTCATGGTGTACTAACAACAAATACATGATGCTGTCAGGAATTTTGGAAATATTCGTCTAGCGAGCTGCATAGCTGTAACGAAACACAGCTCAGGTCACCTGTGTCATCGGGAGATTCCTTCTCTGCATCAGATTCCTTCTCTGATTGCAGGCTTTCATTTGGCACTGTGGTTCTTGAAGAGTCATCATTCGGAGAAAAGTCTACTTCCTTGTCGGCATTTTTGATGAGACTTGACCTTCAAAAATAAAAGCAAACTGCCTTCACCCTTTCCAAACAGCTAATATTAAAATTAAACGATATTGCCATAACTACAAACAAGATTCATAGGAATCTCAATGCATAAGAGACATGGAAGAATTTCATTGGTTTAAACAATGGAGTGTAAATCTTGTCCATTGCCCTTGCCTTACTCTGTCAGGCAAGAACAACAGCCAAACATCTGTTTGCTGAATGATTGAAACCTAAACACATATAGCGGGACTGTAAGAAATATCTACACAGTGAAGTAGTTAGCACTTGACAAATACAAATCATTTTTAAAAAAACATAGTATTTTGATGTTTTTGCACCATGGCAGATTTGGTTTACCATGACATGATTTCTATGATTATCATCGACTCCACTACCTACACTGCTTAAGCTTAAAAAAGAATTTTGCGACACATACGTTTCAACAGAAGTTTGATCAGGTTCATCATGATTTCCTGAACAATCGATTTCCTCTTCTGTGTTATCATCCGCTTTGGTCACGACAAAGCGCACAGTTGACATTTTGCAACTACTTAAAACATTCAACAGCTTGCAAGAAATTAACTCTATTGGATAGAAACATATCAGAAATTACATATATAGTTTGCCACTACATTTCCAATGAGCATGATTATTATTACCTGACGACTGTCTATGGAAAGAGATCCTTTCTCAGCAAAGAATCAGATACTTCAAGATCTTACAGAGTATATATTTCGCCTACGATGTTGGCATCATCAGCTCTTATTCAAGTATTATTGCCATACCTTTTCACATTCAGCCTAAACCTTAAGCTTAGTCTAGTCTGGACACATCACATTAGATACTTGACATAAGTAATATGCTAATGTGATCTTTAACATTTTACCATGCAAAACTTTTTGAAAAAACCTACAACCCAGAACCCACTAACACATCACTTGAAGTGTTAGCAAGGTCACAAGCACATAAGAAATGTTTGTTGTACAATACAATGAGGACAAATGACCTAGCAAAAACATGCTTTTTGATATTCTAGCAGTGGTTTATCTACTAAACAACTTTTTCTTGAAATCGCATCAGGTATGATTGAAACATATGCTTGCTATAGAATTGGTAGTTGCTAGAGCATGTTATGCTTTCAGTGAAAAGAGCATGGGATAAAATCAATGTAAACCAATCTAAGCTACTTTACAACTACATGACTTGCATTGCTTTTCATGAAGCAGTTAAACTATGTAAGTAACCTGAAACAGTATAAGCTTGCATGCCTAAAAAATGCGACTATTGCTTTACAACTAGCGCATAGTTAATGTCAGTAAGATAGTTGGAAAATCAATTTTATCCAAAAACCATATGGACCACACAAACAATGGCTTGGAAACAATGCTTCAATAAGTGCTTGATTCTTTTCAGAACATCTGTCTGCACTACATTAGGCCAAGTAAAAGTATGGTACAGCCCTATCAGATGTCATAGATTCATATAAACACAGAGTTCAAACAATGAACATAACTTGACAAATTTTTACCAGCTAAGATTACCAGTACTATTTCTATCATGTATGTTATGCAAAGAGCAGCATCAGTTTTCATAAAACACTTTTTAAATAAGATTTTTAAAATCAGAAAGTAGTCCACACTGACAAAATTTTTGCAATGGCCAACTCCTCAATATTTAGTTTGCCCTAAAGCAGGGATGGGCAATTAATTTGGCTCAGGGGCGAGTTTAGTGGAGGACCATAACTTCTGATTTGATTGTAAAATAAATAAATAAATATTGGTAAACAGAAAAGATTTCGTTAGAATTGTTCTTGTGCAAATACACTTGATCCAGTACAAGCAATTAAATGTTTCAATGTGACAAATGTAACCTCACACAATTTTCAAACAAATTTCAGATTTGAATATTTTTCCTGACTGCTTCCGTGGGCCACTGAAAATGCCTGAAAAACATGCCAAATATGCCACTAATAACCCACCCCTACCCTAAAAGTAGTGATGATACTTATTCTAGTTCAGTTTATTCAATACAATTTTTTCAGCATTCCCTTTATGTGATTTCTGAATTTCAGGTGTACCATAGATGTATGAAATCACATTTAACATTTCGTGATACACTTTATCTCCATTAATATTTTATGGCACCTTTAGTACCACTAGACAAAAGGCACATGCAAAAAGATGATAAAAAAACAAATCAAACATACAGAATAATCCTACAGTATAACCCTACTGGTATAACTTAAGTTTTTAGATGTAGACCTACAATCAAGGTTGACAAAAATTATTTTTTTCAAAAAAATGGATTTCTTTTATTTAAATCAGATTTTTTGATTTTTTTTATACAATGTGTAGGGGGTGGCCATTGGCCACCCAACACTTGTAAATTTTAATTTTAAAGAGTTTGTTTCAATACAACTTATTTGAACTTTTATTATAACTTTCTTTGCACTAAATGCAACATTGCTTAAGCCAAAATAGTTCCTAACACCAGTATTGGTATACAAAATGAAGTATTTATTGAAATGACAATACTCAAGACATAACTTTATGAAATTCATGGACAGTTAATGGCATGTTCAGATGCTTGTACATAAATACAAGCTTGACAGCTTTTTTGATGCCAAGTTGATTATTAAAATTAAGTATTCTAACACAGCTTTCACTTGTTCAGCTTCTGCAAGTGTGACTTGCATGCATTAAACAGTAAAGCCTATCATATATCTGTTATTATGAATCAAAAATATGTTCTAAAACTAGTATGTCTGCAGTCAACAGCCTACTTCTTTAATGGAATTTAGGTGCAACTTTTACTTTATGCCTGCTTTTTTTCACTGAGACATGTCATTCATTTTTTTGCTGAGACATTTTGGTCACTGAGACATTTTGGTGAGTTATCCTACAGTAGCATTAAAACTTATATCAACAATATTCACTACTCTGTATTTTCAGATATTGTGACTGAATTGACTTAATTTTTTTGGCAATGTAAACAAAACAGTCCATGACTGAAAAAAACTAGCGTTATGCTAGTCTACACATTCAAACTTGTGGTATTGAAGCAGTCAAGTCTGCAAAGGTTAGTGATTTCAGTTCAAATGTCATTTTTCCAGATAGTTGACACAGCATCTGTCACCTCACAGAAGTTTTGATAAAACTTTATTTGCTTTTAACTTGTGTTTGTCATAAAGAACTCTTCTCTATACTAATATAAGTGAAAATCTATTAGAATGCTAAATAAATGTGTCATAGAAATCACAAAATGCTTCAAAATTGGATATGATTCTTTGCTTGTTTTTTTCATATTTTTATTGCTTGATTTAAATCACTGAAATCAATCAACCACGCCTACAACAGCAAATGGGACAACCAGATCAATGTACAGACTTGCTTTTTGTTAGAATGGCAAAAAACAGAAACTTCAAGGTCTTTGAAGGTAACCTTGGAAAACAGTGTCATTCAGGTAGGCATAAACTGCAAAATGCTGAAAATATTTTTCAAAAATAGCTTTCAACCAGTTGCAGTCGAAACCACTGGTGTGTGTGGCAACTCCACTGCTCCTTTTTTGAGCGGCCTTGCAAAGAAACTTGTTGATATGCTTAGTGATCCCAGTGAGCGACAGTGTTTCTACTAGCACCTGTCTCTGGCCAGAGGGAATACTGCTAGCATATTGACCTGTGTGCAAACTTGATCTGATTTTAGCTGTTCCCAGTGTCCTAACCAGTATTACTGCCAGCCACTTTCCTCTGTTTCAATGCATAGATATTGCTTTCAGAATTCTCATGTTTTCTGTAAGCTTTTTCCCCCCTTGTGCAGTATTATTTCACTCAATTGTCAACTATTTTCACTACTGCATAGCCTATGATGAAGCTACATGATTTGCTTGAAACTTCTGATGTTTTATTCAGTAATAGAAAATTTATCAGCATTGTGCAGACTTAATTTATCAGCATTGTGCAGACTTGTAGTCTAGTCACCACTTGCATAGGCCAACATCTGCTCCCATTTTAAAGTTATCCTAAACAATGTTGGCAGTTTGCCCTGATACTTGTAGCTTAAATATACCATTAAATTGTTTCACAGAGAATAAAAATGAGAATTGAATTAACATTGGGACGCATACTTACTAGCTCAAAGTACAATATATAAAATTTCAGCTTGCAAAACATTGTCCATGTCAGTAAATGCTCTTGTGTTTATATGTATTAATAATTCCCTTTTCTGCTGATGTGCTCAGTGTTGGATTTATCTTATTGTGAATAAAAATCTGTTTAATTTTTATATTTGCATTGTTTTTATTCAATTCAGTAGTGAGAGCATTTTTTCAGTTTTTCAATTTACTTAAAGAACTTCATCCTAAAGTATAAAGAGTATACAGCCCACGGCTACTTGATGTTAAAAATTAACAAACCTTAAAAAAATGAATTAAACGTAATTGTATCAGTCACAAAACATATTGTACCTGCTATATTATTGTACATGTAACGTAAGCTTGTTTCATTCACACACATGATCTTTAATATCTGAGAACAATATGTTTATGAGTGTTATTGACACAGCGCTACAATTTCAGACATCTGTGCGATTCCATCAGGTGTTCTGCAGCTTCTCTTCATTACTGATAAGATGTTTGAGGGATTGCAATACCTTTGACTTTCCATAGGGTTTCATAGCATAGAAAAGTACAAAATCCCTTTTCTTTTAGTTTACACATGAGAAACAAGCAAGTTACTCCTAAACATTTGGCTTAATGCATGGTTTAAGGGTTAGTTGAATTAAGAAATGGTGCTTAGTTGAATTTCAAGAAATGATGCTTTTTTGCAATTAATTTTATTCCAACAACAAACAATACAAGAAGTGAAATAAAATGTTCTACAATTCAAAAGTTTGTTAAAATCAAATGTTTTCACTAACTTACTACTTAAAATTTGATAAGCATAATGGAGCTAAAAAGCAAATATTTATTTCTGATGTAGCATCCTGAAATAAATTTGATTTTTTGCACATAGGCTTACAAGAGCAATTCATCTGTGCAAACATTGAAAACAGACATAATTTTAATGTTGAATGTATCTCACTTAAATCATTGCTTTTGCAATGCTGTTTCATATGCACATGGCAAGATCTTAGTTAAAACTTTCCATGATTAGCATGTCAAAATAAAAGCAGGACAGGGGTGCAACCAGTTGAGATTTTGGGGGGAGCAAAATGATTGTAACTTAACATTGAAATTTGGGGAGATTAAATTTTTCAGTTGCCTTCCCTCCTGGTTGTGGGCCTCAGGCAGGATCTACAGCACACTTCGACTCCAAGTAAAATTTTTTCCAGCTGAATCACATCTAATCACAACCCTCAAACAGCCTCCACTATATTGGTATTTCAGAAAAAAATCAGACTACTCTACATGACCCACACCACACTCACAGTGCATCATTTACTGCACTCCAGTAGTACACTAAGAACCAGCCAACACTTTCCTTGTACTGTATTACTGCGACGTGCAGATTCAGAGTTTATAGAAGTGCATGAACCAAATCATAGACAGTTCTACATTCAGTCACTCAAATTTTATTAACAATTGCTTATAAGCAGTGTTGCCACTCTATTATGAAGAAAAACCCCAGACTTTACCTCCAAAAAAACAGAAAATAACAAAAACCCCAGACATACAAAATGTTAAAAAAAGTCAAAACCAAACTTGAAATGTACGCTAGTGGTACTTGCACATAAAAATTAAGGTAATATGCATTATTTGCATCAAACTTTTAACAAGTTCAAGTCTATTTTTAAACATACTGACAATATACAAGTAAGCTAGCAGCAAATGAAATGTATGAAGTAACATAAACAGTTAGTTAGATCTTTTCTAAAAAACGTTGAATGTTTTCTTTTACTTTCACTTAATGCACAAATAAAACATGTACATGGTACATTCAAGGTTTTACAGTTTTCTTTTCATCCTAATCATAGCATTCATTGCAATATTTGACTACTTATTAAACATTCAAAATTTTACATTCATACCTATCACAATGCGCCTGTAAAACAATGAACAGATTCTCAACCACAGCATCTTCATTCATAACAAAAAAAGCATTCCAAAATCATGCACAAGCAGCCCTTGGCACATCAGCAATAGATCAGAGTGCTGACCTATGCCTAGTCAGTGCTTAATCTGTAGAACAGTAGATTTCAAACAATTTGGTTACTAAGCCTAGCCCTACTCAACTGTACTGGCTACTGACTCTGCACATTACGCATGTGAAACTACTGTATTCTTGAATGGAAAATAAATACATTAATACAACATACATTTCTAAAATTTGACCAGAGTCAAAAAAACCTAGATTTTCAAGAAAAACCCCAGATAAAACAGAAAAACCCTAGATCTAGCGAAAAAAACACAGCAGTGGCAACACTGCTTATAAGGCTAGGCCTTAATTAATACATTATTGTTACCATACACTGGACAGACAGACTACATATGTTGTTTTTACCCTAAAAGCAAGCGTAGCTTAATTTTACTGCAGTAGGCCTTAACCAAGTACAACAGCAGAATTGCCGTTTTTAACAACAGTTATGCTTAGCATAATGCTGAATGCTAAGCATTCGTTGTCATTCTTGAATCGCCTTGCCCTTTGCCTTTCGTTTTTCAGTTAGCATACCAGAATAATCCGCATCCGCATTTTAGTAACCTGGTATACTGTATTTACTTTGACAAAGTGCAAAGGATTACTGCTTTGAGACCGTGTCATACTTCAGATCATAATAAGATATTGTACGCCCACGGACGATGTCCAGCACTTTTTCCCATTTCAATGAGGTCAGCATACACACGTGCAATCCAGCACACACTACAACTGTGGAAGCGGCAAAATGCATACAATGGCGAATGAGGCTCTTGTTTTTTTTCTCTGCGGCGCGGCGAATGAATCATCACTTTTTAAAATCCATGAAGCGGTGTACGCAAGTCAGTCGAACGTGCAAGCGCGTGCGGCAAGAGCGACAGATGACGAGGTCAATCAGAATATATCCAGATGCTTACCGCTATAGCCTACTCTACATTATGCGGGAAACGCAAGGCTAGGCACGCAGTCCATGCCAGACCTACCAATGCGCTAAAGCTTGGGTGACCACAAATTTTGATGATCGACGCAACTGACGAGCTAAAAATATGCGCATTTTGAAAGTTAGAGAATATTATTCAGTATGAATATTTCAAAGACGATTAGAACCTTTTGAACGAATTGCAAACGTGGCTTCAATCAACTCAGACCTTGGGAAACGAAACAGTCTGCAAATACAACATGCATGTAAGCTACACTAACATACTAGTATACAGCACATCAAGCACTGAAGCAGCTTGTTTGCAACCAGTTAGCGGTGAACTGCAATCAAACCAAATGCTGACGGTGCACTTGACGCAGGCACATCAGTCGTACGCAACTCACATTCACAAAGCAGCTGAAAGTCACCGTATTCTTCCCTCCTACAAAAAATACATCACCCGTCCACGCGGTGCCTGAATGGAGACACTGCGCGCCTCGAGTTTTTCGACTTGACCTTTCAAGCGCAGGGTCACATTCCTGTGGTTCGGATGAGTTCCAACGTGTAACGGTCAATCCACCATTGCTTATTTGAGCATCAGCTGTCTACAGAACATTTGGCGGGAGAACGTCACTTTCGTGGGTTGTTTCTACAGGTCCACCTACGCCAGGGGTGGCCAAACTACGGCCCGAGGGGCGCGGACGCCCGCCGACCAGTTTAAACGCGGCCCGCCAAATACTGTACTTTGCACAGTTTTTTCAAGCAGCATATTTCCGACTGTGGACAGCAGTGCAACAGCATTGGCTGAAGGTGTAAACAAAATGGTGTGATTTTATAGTTATTAATGTAGCCTACTACAGTACAGTACATTTAACCATAGGGGCAGCCAGGTGTCCATTGCCCCCCAAAATTTTTAGCAATCTCGTCATTTCTTGCTTTAAGAAGCGGCGTCCAAAACAAAAATGCTGCTGCTCACCTAAAGTCAAATGTTTCGCCCCCCCTAATGTGTTGACCCCTAAGAATATTGGGCTGGCTACGCCAATGATTATAACAACCTGTTTTGCATAGTGTTTCACAGTTGACTGCATCACCTTGAACGACCGAGGCAAGCACAAGAGAAAGATGGCAATTCGGGGCATTAACTAACAGGAAAGCCACCAGCAGCAATCCAGCTCCCTCGACGACTTCATTCTACTATTACTAGGTTGCACTATCATTATATAGGTATAAGAGAATTACGATAATTCGCTTGTGGTGACTATCACAGTGACTTGTTACTCATGGGCACCATCTAGCGGTGACCATTTATTTACATGTGGCGCCATCTTCTGGCCGCCACAATAGGTTACATAAAATCGCGCTGTATCCAGGATCCAGACCTCCAGTGGCCAGGCAGTCGCAAATTCGGCCCTCGGGCCAAAACGTTTGGCCAGCCCTGATCTATGCCAAGGGTCTCAAACCCAGGCCCATAACCAGGGGGGCGAAGCCACCCCTAGAAATTGCTTCGACTCCCCTGGAAAAATATGTTGGACATTGTTTGAAAGTATTGAACATAGTTTACCAAATTTGGGCCACTCTCAGAAACCCATGGCCCCCTCTGGTGTCCCAAGCTGGTTACGGTGTCCCAAGCTGGTTACGGGCCTGCTCAAACTCAAATTGTTCTGAGGCCAAAACAGCGCCGGATTTAGGGGGGTCCAATGAGCCCGGGCCCACGGTCCCCCACTAAACAGGACCCCCCACCAATTTCATATGTTTAGCCATATGTGCGACATGTGCGCCATGTGCGTGTCACTTAGTCATTTTTATTAGCGAGGAAAGTTTGTTTGTGGACGCTATTATCGGTCGTCCAGACTGCAGTATTTCACTCGTATATGCTTTGATATTATGACAAAACAACTATTACACTTATTGTTTTCCGGCAAGTCGGTCAGGTATCTGAATCTAGTGCAGTGGTTCTTCCAGGAGGGCGTCAAGAAATTTCCAGGGGGGCGCCGAGCCCTTACTTGCTCTACAACATGGAAGGTTTTTTAAAGAGGAATGTGTCCCTTCCAAACGTTGCGCCAGGTCGCCAGTGCTAAAATTTGACGCCGCTACATGTCATTTGGTTTAGTTGCAGCAGAGATGGAAGTCGGGGCTAAGTTTCTTCAAATTTTGCAGACCGAATTCGTGCCTGCATAAAATCTTTCAGGGGCGCAACTAGGAGGACAGTTTAGTCGGCATTCTGAGTCCCTTTAACAACAACATCTGTGCCATTCTCGCATTTCAGAATAGCATGGTGTTCATAGAATTTCAAGGTAGCCGGCTGCATCGCAGAGGGGCTGACCTGATTCCAGATAAACACGAATGCATACACTTTGCACAGCTCCACGCAGCGTGGGATACCGCTGTGACTTTCTGTAATTCGACGAGCTTTCTGCAACGTGGCCGTACGTACACCTGCACAGTGGCGTAGCCAGCCCGAAAATTTTGGGGGGGAATTGGGGGGCCAAAATGTTTCATATTATCCGAATAACCCTATTTTGTTTGGAAAAACGCCTCTCAAAGCACAAAATGACTATATTTTCTAAAAATTTTGGAGGGCCATGGCCCTTTTGGCCCCCCCTGGCTACGCCTATGCACTTGCATGATACTAATTTTTTACTCCCGCCCTGTTCTTCTGTGATGCGACGATGCATAGTTATGACGATCAACTGCACTTGAGCCACACTCGTGTTCTCGTGTTCAGACCAAGTTTTATATGCGGCTTGGCAGGTGCAGGTCACCATACGATGTCGACTTCTCGGCCAAAGAAAGACGGTAACTTTGACTTCTGGCCATCCCAATGGCGACACTCAGCTGCTTAATCTTGAAACCGTGTCTTGCACTCACACTAAGCGGCGCGGAGTAAGTGTTTAAGTCTACCAATAAAAACATTTCCATTGGAAATTGGAGTATCTGGTTGATGCGATTAACCGTGCTATGTTTTTCACGTATGAATGATTTTGTTTGAAAATCCTGGAATCTTATGCGAGAACGCGGTTATAGCGTTTAACCAATATACAATTAAGCAGAGTAATTTGTATTCACTCTGCGAAGTAGTGTGCGGTCACAAAGCTATGAAGAGTAAATAAAACAAAGAAAGAATTTGCAAAACTTCGCATAAATCTAAAACAAGCAATTGAAACACATGAAGAATGCGGGCGAGAGTGGGAACATGAATATCTGTGAGTATCGGTGAATCTTGTGCAATGTCGCGTTTTTGTTTTCCTGCAAAATAATGCTGCGTTTTCCATTTAGCGCTGCAAAATAATGTTGCACCAAATGTTGGCCAAAAGTTGTCAAGTAATCAGTGGCCTATAATTTTGGGTGCAGGGCTCTATACAACCTGCCGTGGCGAGTGAGTGTTAGTAGTCATCAGGTTCAATGCAACATTTCTACCTTTGAAGTCTTATTGTGAAAAAATATGCAACTTACCTCTTTCCTGAAAGATGCAGAAAATCTAAGAACATGTGGTTATGCGTTTTGATTCAGTCAGATTTTCTATACTCATCCTTATTATTAGAACGCTACAACCGCATTTTACTTTGCCACTGAGAGCTCGGACGTTACAGTGTTTGTTTGAGGGCGTGTGCATGCCACAATACTTTTGTACTTTACCTGGCTTTGATCAGGGTTGGACTCAGTGTCCTACTGTGGATGTAGTGTTATAACAAGTGTTACGGGTTAGCGAACAATAGTGTTAAGAAAAGGTCTGTAACCCTGTTGTTCTACCTCCAAACTCGACATGGATCGTTCTGTTGTGTCTGATTTTATCAATCTGCATTGCGCACGCTGTGTGTGTTTGCACGGTATGGATTCGTGTCTGTTACAAAAACCTTGAAATTAAAAACATCAAATAAAATTACCAAGAAATACATTTATTTTTACACAATTTAAATTCAGGGGGTTCATGAAACAAACAAAATTATTTTAGGGGAGCGTGGTGGAGAAAATGTTAAGAACCGCTGATCTAGTCAATGCAAGGCCAAGTCACGTAGAAGGCATTAGCTTACGTCTCAAGCCAGTGACGTAGCCAGCCCAAAAATTGGGGGGAAAAATTTTGGGAGGGCAAAATGTTTGATTTTAGGTTAATAACACTATTTTGCTTAGAAAAACGCCTCTCAAAGCACAAAATCGCTATATATTCTAAAAATTTGGGGGTGGCATGGCCCTTTTGACGCCCCCTGGCTACCCCTATGGTCTCAACTCGTTACTGGTAGATTTTGCGTCTGCCTTACTCAGATTTGCATAGGTCGCATATGAGTAACATTGTTAAGTAGGGCTAACATACGCCTCTTTTTGGAGTACATGTCCACTTTTTTCATGAGAAATGAAATAATCTCTGAGTACATTCAAAAATGTCAAAATATCCTACATATTGCATTTCTTATTTTACAGAGCTATAATTAATCAGTGACGTAACTTAAGGTTTGAGCCAGGGTGGTAAACTAAGATAAAAGTGGACCACTAGCCACTGTATGAGGTCCACTTGCCAACACTCAGAAAAAACGGGAGAAATGATAATGAATCCGGATGCGGATGGCTAACATGAAACCCCAAATCACCGGAAAACATTTCGAAAAACATACGAAAGCAACAACCTACTGAGAACCAAAGGAATGCTAAAACCGAAATACAAGTTAAGTGGAAAACCGGTTTTTACAGTTAGCTTGCCAGGGGGACAATTCGCCCCTCTGTCCCCTGTCAGTTACGCCACTGGATATGAGATATCGCAATTACATACCGTAAGGTATCCCTACTCAACTGCAAAAAGATACGAGCTGGTGGCGTAGCTTCGTTTATGGAAGGGCTTGCACGTTTTCTAACTAATCTCTGTTTTGGTTGAGTTAATTCTCGGCTGGAAAGGCGGGATTTCTTTCACATTAATCGTTACATAACAGTGGAAAATCTTTTTTCAATATCTCAATGACTTTGGCATTGAAGAGCGGACTTCTGACTCCATTATAGGTGCTGTACTAGCTTTGCTAATGAACCGTGCTACGATGATCAAAGTATTGAACATAGCTCAGTGTCAAGGGCGTACGCAAGGGGGGGGGTTGGGGTTAAACTCCCCCCCTTGAGCTTGATATTTTACGAAAACTTTATTACCTGCGCAAAGGAGATTAACTGTTTTCGCATACTTTTTGCTTGTTAATTTGTCGACTTATTGCAAATAGCATAGAATAAATTTGCATGCAAATTTCAAGGAACATTATAAATGGGCCAAAAAGTAATAATTAGGTTTTGGTGGGAATTCGGGCTATCGTCTGCGTCCAAAAATCACCTCACCACTTTTTGCAAACCTTCCATCCACTACGCATGTTTAAGATTGTGTTCCGCGATAGTTCTCTTTATCCGAAACAAGTGTCTTTATTTTGTCTGCTAAGGCTGATCAGCGCAAGCGCTGACCGCATTGGCTACATTAGCAATTTCTGTAGCATGATAGAACTGTTGCACGAGCTCAAAAACAGCTTTTTTCAACATAGAAGGATTCAGGAATTTGATAATGTTTCAGGAGGGGAAAAAGAAAACTAAACGTTTGCTGGACTTCTATACATAATAAAAATTGAAAGTTTTCTTGCGTACTTCATGCGCATTCTCCATTCTTGTGTAGTTTTGCAAGATTCGATCTTGCAAACCGGGGTGTGCGCCAGACGGTCCAGCCACACACTTTC
>Ga0210059_1000738_pt1 | contig 44601 bp, 26 predicted proteins | sample Ectturendosymbi2_FD_188042 | JGI IMG/M metagenome (GOLD analysis project Ga0210059, IMG submission 188042) | Ecteinascidia turbinata endosymbiont from Florida, USA - Sample 2 (SPAdes) (version 2) | ecosystem: Host-associated > Tunicates > Ascidians > Unclassified | place: Key West, Florida... | reverse complement strand
GGGCACTTGCTGAACGGCTCTTCCACGGCGCGGCTGCGGAGCGGCCCGGGAATTTCCCATGACCGTACCCGCAGCCGCAGTGCAGTGTGCATCGGCCTTAAGAACGTGATCGCTTCGTACTGCCAAGCAATACGTTACGAAAACGAGAAGCTTCAGGTAGGAGGCTTTTACGATATGGGCAACTATTGATTTGCTTAGCGGGTACCGAACATTACACTCATGTCTAAGACTGTACGGAACGCAGTCTTGTGAAATTATGTGATTATGTTAAAAAATACACGAGGAAACAAATCACTGAGGAACATATAAGAACTAGAAGTATGGGGACATTACACTCAGTGCTCAGCAAGTTCAGGTCCAGACCTACAATTATTGGATAGTTGGATATTGTTTTCGGACAGCCAAGTAGAACCTTTGCTGCTTTGTACTGAGCAACAGTTTTCGGTAATTGCATAGCTATAATCTGGTATGAGCAGAATGCAAGTTCAAAAAATAGCAAGGATATCGTATATCGGAAGGAGATCAGATGAAACTTCCATTTTTTCACCTTGCACATGGAAGTGTGGCACATAAAGCAATGTGGTTTTTCCACGCTAAGGCCTGTGAAAGATTAAACCAAGGTATTCATAAGACGCAACATCGGGGTAAAGGTGTATGCACAAGAAAAAACTATATTTACTGTAGATGGAACGTGCCAGAATTGCTTACGGCCGCTTAGGCACTACCGTATTGTCAACTCGAAGCACCTCGTAAATACCAAAATTAATACTGTTTCGGCTGTCTTGGTAGAGACTCTGGAAATAATCTGGAAAAAATCGGAAATAATTATAACTGCTGTATCACTGATGTAAACTAGAAACAAAATAAGTCCTAAAATCAAACCTTGGCGTGAATCACCGTTAATGAAACAAGAAGGTAGCCTACTATGCGCCAGTGGTTCCTAACTTTTTCTGAGACCTGGTATACTTTGCAACTCATTTTTCTTCAGGCGGCACACCACAGCTTGTGACTAAAATGTAACTATGTGCAATCGCCTTCTTTGGAAGAGTGATGCTGAACTTTACGCTTGTAGTTCCTATCTATAGTACAAGTTCAACAAAGTCGTTCTCAACTATGAAAATTTCGCGTCAAACCTCGGACAGCCTCGCGGCAGGCAGCACAGACATTGGGAAGAAGTGTAGGCTACTACACTATCAAAACGGACTGATTGAGAACGGTTGGAAAGGTACAGTCGCAACAGTACAGATGCAAATAGAATTTTTTTATTCCAAGTTGTTTTTGTCCAGCTAAAATCTCAGCGTGCAGCACACGATTAAGAGCCTTGGATATACAGAGGAATACTTCTCGAGAGTCAAATTGTTTGTGCAAAGCGCGGTACATCTCAAGAGTGGTGCGTGACAAACTAACATTGGTGAACTTCCAGTTGTATTTACTGGCTGTAGCGCAGTGTTCTTCAAAATTCGTAGTAACTCAGGGTAACTTTTAACTCTTTTTATAACAACGTAGTTTTCTAAGATGAACCGAAGGAGTTTTGTCTTAAGAAAGCAAATTTTTGTAATTGCAACACACTTCGCAACCTTACCAAAACATTCTCTATTTTAAGTTGAAGTCTTGGTGAATAAACCAGCTGATTAGCGCTTCTGCAAGTGCGAACTCGCACCGTTAAAATGTGGTGCATAGTGGATTCAGTTGAGAGTTTTCTCTGTCTTGTTTGCGCACTTCATAACATTCCGACTTATCGTTGCTTAGGCGAAACAACTGCTTTCAAAATGTTAGTGTTTCTGATACTTTTGAGTGAATCAAGTGACAACGCAAAAAAGAAACCTGACGGTGTCGTAATATCTTAGCAGCAATAAAATATGGCTGTGGAGTATAGAAGGCAAGAAGAAGGAAAATTTCCCCTCCACAGTTGAAAATTGACCAAATTGGACACAAAGGACAAAAATTGTTAAAAAAGTCAATCTAATCCTAGTAAAGAGTCGAGTGAGATTTTATTAAAATTTCTAACTAAAGCGTTTCAAACGTTATTGTAAATTTAAAAGGTTGGCAGTCAGTGTGTTGATGAGCCTTGTTGAGGCCCATTTGCGTCTTCACAAATAAACGAAAACTTGTCGTAAAAAATTGGGCAAAGTTTCATGATCTCCCAAATAATTTTCCTCTGTCACTGCTATGCGATGGCGCACTAACAGCCACTACTTATTTCCTCACAACAATCTTGTGGAACATCCGAAAAGCTCGCTAACATCAAACCTTGCTTTCTGATTGCCCAAAATTGTATATATTAGTCTCGAACCAAGTTCGCGTGACGCTACTTATTTCCTCTTGACTACGCGTAAATGACCATAAATAATTATCTACTTTCCATCTGATATGTTTGAGAGCGATTGTCTGACACAATCGCTATCACGGGTCACTCCCGTTTCCAAAAAATATTTTTTGCACAGTTTGAAGATTTTGATGCCTTGGATGTAAACGTTTCACTTACTTATGAACTTCCACCAGCGATTAATACTTCAGCACAGCAGCCACTAAAATTCCAGATGAGACCACGCCTTCTACTTTTGTTTCTTTGCGCGATCGTCATTGCATGGGTTTCGTTTGCTGAGCTCACGTTCATGAATCTCACAAAGCAGTTTGTTGAAAACAATGGTGATTGATGTAGTAGACCATAGTCAAAATGTGTTGTCTGAATCGGACAAATATTTTGGTTAAGCAAATTGTCTGCTGTAAAAGTATATACACCAGCTGACCTAAGTGAGTAATCACATTGCTAGTCGTAAATTTTTTCCTAAGGAGAAACCCCTTTTGGGGATATTTACAGTATTTGAGATTTGAACTCTGCAACAAGCTTTCTAAAAAAATTTATTTGAGTGTCTCTACCACGTTTTCCAGAGTGTCTACCAAGATAACCGAAACAGTTTTACTTTTGGTAATTACGAGATGCGTCAAGTTGACAATAAGGGGGTGCCTAAGCGACTGCTGAAATAAAATCTCCGGTTGGCTCCCAATTTAACGAAAATACGTTCGAAGTTGCCAACGGTCTCCCAACGTCTAACAATAATTCTTTAACATTCGTTTTTTATTTATGTGAAGCAGAGATAGATGCACGAAACACAAGTTTGTGATGATCGTATTAGATATTCTTTGAAACTGCCACCGTTTTGAAGTGCCCATGTTTTCTCGTTGCTTTCAGTAACTATTCTGACGCATTACACCCTTGCATGCCATACACCTCATATGCTGTAAAAAACAGGGGCGCTCCATCACAATGACATCGATCCGAAAATCAATGAGGCTCATCTGTTACATCAAATACATTTACAGGTATCGATGAAAGCAACACTAAATACTTAACAAACTCTGTCCAATACCTTCTTGCAGTATTTTTCTGAAAATATACCGGTAAAAAAGATGTATCAAAATGGAGAAGGTTCTTTAGAATCAAAACAAAGTAGATATAGACATTTTTGCCAAACATATTTCAAATATTGGCGCATGCAGACAGGGCCGGCCCTAGCAGATGCTGGGCCCAATGCAAGACCTAAGCGCGGGGCCCCAGCGCAAATATGCAGTACAGCACTAGCACGAGAATTGAGCACGTTTGCTAACGTTCGAGAGGAAATTTGCTAGTTCTGACGAGAGCGTTCTTTGTTAACAGTGAAATTTATATGGCGTTTCTATTGAATTCTCAAGCGCAAGGTGTGTCTGGCAAAATGAATAATCTACCCAAACACCATGGCGCGGGGCTCAATGCAGCTGCATCGGCTTAAGGCCGGCCCTGCATGCAGATACAATTACGCTTATTGAAACAATGGTCAATTCCTTGTCAAAAACTGAAAGCAAAATCATATACTTCAAAACTGAAAAAGTAGGCTACATTTTGCAAAAAGTTTAAATAATTTTTTGCCTGCTTCTACCAAATTTTGTCCATTTTTTCCAATCGTTTCATTAACTTTTTATTTGCAGAAAGGCCATTAATTGTTTTCCCGTTTCCGGAAATTCTGAATAAAATTATGTTTGTTGGACAAGGGGGCCCTGGTCATTGTGACCCCGATTGTGAATTTAAGGGAGCTTTGGACTGCCCTACATGCAATGGTAGAGAAGGTTGGCAAAACATTTATCTTTCTCCTGAATTCTTGTCTTTCAAAATCTTTTGATCCATAGTAGGGTTTTTATACATTCCTGGTTTGCCGGTATCATAGAGAAAGCGGCTGTCGTTTTTGAGAAAAAGTGTCAAAAACAACTAGCACAGTTGTTAAAGATAGGCTAAAATTTGACTGCTAGTTGATTTATCTTTCGCTGGTACCTTGCTTTCATGCAACCCGCTCTTTGGTTACTTCAGTCAAGGTTGATCAAATGTGATTTGTTGTGCTAGATGAAACGTATTTAAATCTTCTGACAACAATGCTTTGATTATTTCAGATGCAAGAGTATAGCAATTTCAACAGTTAACTGAATGAAACGATGACAAAAACGATTTTTGGTGTTTTACTTTGTGCTTTGTCGGCGTTGCCATCTCGCACAGGTATGTACAGTAGTTTGAATTTAAAACCCGTGACTCGCTCAAATGCCCATGTGCATTACCAGCACTAACGTTGCTGTGTTTTTGTAAGCGAGGGTTTCAGATAACAATCTTCCATCGTCGTAGGGAGTGTCGTGTATGGAACATTGCTCGCGCAGAAATGAACACACGCCAAGGTAACAAAACTTGCAACTCAACCCTACATCACAATGTCTCGTTCAGCAAAACGGAAACATAATTTTTTGATGGGGCAGGCGGTAAAAATGCATTGCGACTGGTAAAACTCATGTACAGTATTTAGTTAAGTGTAAACATTCTTCATGGTTGACAGAGTGAAAAAATAGTCGTTTTACTGATTTACGGGATCGGTCGTGTCAAGCTTTGAGGAAAGAAACGATTTTATCTCTTTCTTTTTCTTTGCAGTATTTATGAGTTTCTATCAGACTCATGTTCGATAGCAGAGAGGTTGGTAGTAATGATACACAATAACACCAAAAATCTGGTCGTAGCACAGCACGGGGTAGCCGTTTTACTGATATGCGCTCAAGCCAAGTCATGGCCTATTTCGTCGAACACGACAATCAGCTCGGCAACGTCCACCATTGTCGAAATATGATGGTTGGGCTAGGTTTTTCCTTGTGCCGAGTGCGAATTTACTGTACATTGTTTCTTGTTATACGCACATTTTTCCGGTTACATCACCGCAATCCCGCAGGCGTGTAGGTCACGTTTCAAGGCATTCCCGAAGCGTAGTGTCGCGTTTCGTGCGTCCAATTGGTCGAGAATCATTACATAGTTCACTGTGCAGAACTTGCTTTGCCAGCAGTCGTCCTCCATCCGGCATACATACCCAGACCATGAAAGGAGTTATTTCTGATAATGGTAATGAAGTCTTACGAGCCAGTTGCTTCCAGGACTAACGGACCGATTACTTGACACACAAACCACCAGAACAATCACAAAATGGAGCATAGTAACGGGAGTGAAAGAAATTTGGACAACATCCTTGGTGTTGACATGCTATCAAATTAAGTTTCACGTCCATAGTGGAGCATGCAAAGCACACTGGAAATGTACACTTCAATTTTAACGCGGACAGAGGTTGCCAGTGGACCACACACGTAAGCGAAGTCGACCAAATGTCGTTGTGGCCTTTTCTATACGGGTATCACTCTCCCGTTTCAGCAAATTTGTGTTTGCCCTAGATAGGAGGAATGTCCGCTGATTGCAGCCCAGTTCCACTGATGCTGATTTTCGGAGGTGAGCTAGATCCCTGGGAGAGGACCAAATTCAGTGCAGGCATTGGCGAAAGAACTTTTGCAAGACAGATGCAGAGGTCACCAGGAAAGCAACACTGTTTGCGTAGAGAGTCGCTCAGGTGAATCATTTTCGATTGCGCACGGAGACAAGAAATGTTGAACGATTTTCCAGAGGTGCGGCAATGCAATTATACACCAGATGTTTTCGGAAAAGCACAGATGAGTAGCGCAGCGAAGAATATTGCAAAAAGATTGGGAACAGGGACGCATCCCTGCTTGACGCTACGCTTGATTGGAAAATGTCGGGATCTCGAGCCATCGATCAGAACAACTGCATGCATGTTGTCGTAAAACCTCAGGATGATGCTGAGTATTATGTCAAGGTAGCCGAAGCCTGAGAACGGCAAATAACCCAGACTTACAAGAATCAAAGATTTTGTTAGGTCTATAATCGTTGCGTAGAGAGGACGGTGCTACTCAATGCACTTTTCCTGCAGCTGTATCAGTGAAAACAACAAATAAATGTTTTAGCGCGATGCACGGAAACCGCATTGATCCTCCGGAAGGAACGTCTGCAATGACTTGCAGCGTCGAACTTTCCCGGCCACACTGACCATTGGCATTCCAACACCAAAACCCATATCGTGCCTTTCATACAACAAAACTAATCCGCGTCTAGGTCTTGATCCACAAGTTAGCCTGGCCAGAAGATGTTGTAGTGACATTCTCGGATGGATCCATCTCCTCTGAGCTGAGTTTCACTGAGTGTGCAGACGTCAATACCAAGACCCGCAAGTTCCAAGTCGGTAAGGGCTGACTTCTTCGGTGAATGGGAGTCGCAATCATTATTTGTACTTAGAGAACGGACATGCCAACCGGTAGTGTTTAGACCAGGGGTTCTCAAACTTTTGGTATTATGGAGCCTATGAAGAAATTGACCATAATTTACGAAGCCCCACTATAAATTTCTACAAATAAAAACAAAAAAGCCGCGGGAGCTCGCGGAGCCCCGAGGTTTCTCTCGCGGAGCCCTGGGGCTCCGTACGGAGCACTTTGAGAACCTATGGTTTAGACGAGTAGTAGTAGGATGACAAAATGGGTTCGCCTGCCTACTGGAACGCAAGGAAGCCAGACAGCAGCGACCGTCTTGCGCGTGAGGTCACCGATGTGCAACTGCCTGAGTTTCACTTTGTTGTGGGGTAATCATTGCAAGTGCGCCGAGCGTCAGGGCATGGAAAAAACTGTAGGCGCATGCTCTGCCCAGGAAGAACGTTTCCTTCTGCGTCTCGCGACCATCGGCGCAAGCAAACGAAGATGGGCGTCGCAGACCGCTCGTTATACTCCGAAAGGAGTGCAAAACTGAGTTTAAGCGAAACTGAACAACTCTATCTCATTTTTCCCACTTGCTCATCTTTGACAAGTAGATCACAATATTTTATACTGTTTTTGAAGCTGTTGAAAAATGCCCATCTCTTAATTATTTTCACTTTATCACGATCAAAACGAGTCTTTTGTGTAATTGCACTAGTTACAGTTTTCCAGTTGATAGCGGTGACATGGGCGCCAATTGCTATGTGTAGGCCGACGCGGAAGAAATATTAGCTTTTCCAGTAATATCTTTTAAAGAATCCCAATGTCCCGATCAGCTACTGAAATAAATATAATTTTTTTAACACTTGCGAATGTGCACGAAGTGTTAGTTACCCTATACCACAACATAAAAAAGAGCAGTTAATGCTAACGCACAGTTTTTCGCTCTTTCAGTCATTCATTTTTATAGTCGCTATGTGATACTTAGATAATTCCTGATTCTACGCCTGCTCGTATACATCAAGAGCGCTGTAAGTATAAAGCTTTTGTGTAGAAAAACTGCAGTATGTAGACACCGCAGTCATAGCAAAAGAGACATTTTATTGTAGACTTAGTGATTGCTCATATTCGCATTAAAAGAAAACAACCTTTCAAAAATACGAGTTGCTAGAGACTTTTTGAAATCACTCCTTGGGATTTAGGTCACAAAGTTGCCAAACCAACAGTGAAAAACCTATTTCAATTCTATAAGCGCTGTCGTTTTGATGGTACTGTATTATCATAACTGCATCAACTAGAAGAAGTTTACGGAACATTTTCAGTTCATGGCACTGATGTTAATGGAATCAAAGCATATGTTGAAAATCTATCAATCAAATCCCATCAAGGTACCAGAAATCCATAACATTGTAAATACTGATAAGAGAAGCTTAAAGTTTGAAAGAGCTTGGAGCAGAACATAGAAACGTTTTAGTAAATGTGCTTGAAAGCCCCAGAGGTGGATTTTCATTTTCGGGGTCCTAGACTATTTTAAATTGGGGGCCCTTCTGGAAGGTTTGCGACGATTGATTTCATACAAATTATCACTACACGTGCTCATTACATTCACTGAACAAGTTGTTCCAATTCATAAACATATTGCTTTACTCTGAATTCCCTCGATATCAAGAACAGTACAAAAGCAGTCACAATGAACTAACGAAAAAGGCAGCGGTGAGCTACCTGACCACATTCCCATTACGTATTTATTGAGTACCTCACTTGCCTCGTGTAATCTGAAAAATGGATTCAAGCGTTTTGTTCCACACATTACGTGCAACAATAACCAAGTATCGATGCCATAAAAAGAGAATGCTCATCGTCATTCACTTCAATCCTTCGCGCTCACTCTTCTGTAGTATCCCTGCACAACAAACGGCCCACGGACCACATGCGCCCCGCGAAAGCTTTTCTTACGGCCCGCAAGACTTTTCTCAATTGTAGAAAATGTTGCACAAGCTCGACTTCGAATAAGTAATTGTCGCTCCGGAATTTCTCTCATACTACAAGGAAATATTCACATCGAAATGAAGTAGACATTTGTGGCCCGCGGCAAATTTGTGTTGATAATTGGACCCTTCGAGATTTCTGAGTTGTGCAGGCCTGTTCTACAAAGATCTCTTGTTAGGGGCGTAGTAAAAAACGTGCGTTGAACCAAAAGAAAAATACAAATATTATTGCTTATAGAAATGCTGGAAGTTATCCTCACGAAAATTGTGGGCCCCCCGACATCGGGACCCTAGGCTTAAGCCTTTTAGCCTGATAGTAAATCCGCGCCTGTTGAAAGCTTGTAACACGTTGTTCGAGAACCTTCGCATGTTACATCTAAGCTTGCGGATAATTATTAAGCGCAAACTTTAAACGCAACTCTTGGGTCAACTAACATTACTTTTACTGAACTGAACTAAACTAAAGGTGACATTTGTAATTTTTAATCACCTCTTAACAAAGACCCGTTGCTTTGCTACAGGATTTGTGTGCAATAACGGAAGGATCATACCCACAGAAAAATTCTGCGATGGCATTCAGGACTGCGACGGGTCAGACGAATTACAGAAAATTTCTGATAGTATTCTACACATCAGGTTAGTTTATTCTGGTATTTTTCTGTGTAGCTTGAGCGGGCCAGTGAAATTTATTTGCCGTGGAACTGGACAGAAGAAGAGGCGAGATAGTGATAAAAATTTTCCAAGGAAAAAACTTTTAGTCATAACAAAATTTTTGTTAGGTACACATAAAGTTTTAAGTATACGTTTCAAGAAACTTCTTGTCACCTCTGACACGGCATAATGCCCAAAATGTATCTTTAAACTGCTCGCGATCACGGTAAGATATCACAACAGAGTGACAATACCTAAACCGCGATGAACAATAAAGAAGGTTGCTGGAAACAGGGACGTTCTGGCGTCTCCGAAACGATCTTGATAAAGATTGGCGATTATCAACAAATTAAATCCGCTTGACATTAGGCGTCAGGGAAACTTAAAACACATTTGTTGCCAGGTAGGTCTGGCACTTTCGAAAATAACCATTTGGAAACTGACTGCGCATACTGATAAATCGTCTACGGGAGACTGCCTATTTTAAATGAATTTGTTTCTTTTCACAGATGTTTTCATACTCGCACAAACAAAACTTGCATTTTACACCGCGACTACGTCTGCAATGAAACTATGCACTGCGTCAACACCACTTTCTGTGACGTCGGTTGCCCTTCTCATTACAAATGCCGAGACGGCAACTGTGCTAAACGAACGACTGTTTGCGACGGAAATGCTTGCGACGGGTGCGCTGAAGACGATGAGTGGAAAGCCGGAAACGGTTTCAAATGCATCAGAGATGGAAGCACTTGTCGCTTACCTCAGCAGCTTCTCTGGGACAACGTGCAAGATTGTGATGATGGTTCCGACTTGTGTTACAACGTAAACTTGACATATAGCGATGGCAGGTCAGTGCCTCTGCGTGTTTAGCAATGTGTTTTGCTGCACTTCTCGAAACGCATGCAAAAATTATCTGTTTAGCCCAGCTAAAGCAGATACACGTACAAATGAACTGATAGAATCATTTGTTAATCAATAACAAAATGAGCTTCACCTATCAGACTGAAGTACAAATCCGCTCATTGGTGGATCCATAGAGGTGCAGTTTGGGGCAACTGCCCCCCAAACGACAGTGGCGCCTTGCTGAATGATGCCTCTTTGATGTAAATGCGCACCCGTTTGGTGCCTATTGAAGTAGACACAGAGATAAAAAACGGAACCGTTGCCAGAAAATTTTCAATAGGGGAGCTTTACATTTGTGCATGGGGGCTTGATATTACAAAATCTGAAGAAAATTCCACTGATTTATAGTATTTAATATTTCAATTTGAAGGGGCTTGAAGCTTTCTTTGGGGGGGCTAAGCTTACCAAAGCTCCCGTGGTGACGGGACTGATCAAAATACTCTGAACTAAACAATGCTTCACACTTCATTGAACTTCAATTATCGAATAGCATCAACAGCACTATTTTTTCGCAATATTACTAATGTTCCGTTATTTCTTTCCCACGTGAGAGCTGCCCAGTCTTACTCAGATTAGGTAATCAGTAATCACAAATGCGGTCGCTTTCTTTACCATAGTTCTCGACTTGCCGCTGGGCTGCGCAAAATCTGTTTCTGTTAGTAGTTTATTTTTTAATGCCTAGTGGCAGCTTTGAAAAGGAACGGCAGTAGTGAAAATGCATATTGCAAACTTGTATACAACCGACGCAAGATTTAGAAGACCCCAAAGCAAAAGTAAAACAGTTTCAGGACTGTTTCCAGTGAAGTTCGTGAGTGCGCAGCATGCTTGCATCGATGTTTTGCAACATAAATGTGAGTGGATGAGTTTCTTGTCGGAACTAATAGCCTTGATTGGACAAAAATGCAGCATCTGAAAAGCTATATACGCTAGGAAGCAACTTTCCGCTATCTGGAAAAATTGTATTGAGCGTACTCCATCATCTCAAGGAATTACGACCTAATATGCAATTGTGCAACACCTTACTGCGCCAACGGAGACAACGCAGCGTAGCATTGAATTACTGTGTCGCAGCACGACGCACTTCAACAAACCGTGGTACTCAGCTCTAACGCACAAACTTCGGCAAAATACCGGCTATCTACAGATTGGTGGAATGAATTGGCTTTACGCGGTCATGATTTTTTTCAAGGGTTCAATATTTGCAATTCAAAATATGAGGGGACAATTGCACCTTTGCCCTTAGGTTACGCGCCTGGCAACAGCAACTGGTAGCCACGTGGTTCTGATCCTTCCGTTGCATCGCAATCCCGTAGACAGGTCACGTCGACCACGACAAGACAAATTTGGCATGGTTGGGGAAATCTGCAACCGAAGTAGCAAAATGCTTGGCTTATTGGTGAGGCCAATCGGCTTAGTCGAGATCACAAAAATTTGAGCAGAAAAACAATCTTCTGGTGCAGATTTTCACTTTTTTTACTGGTGACTGTGGTGTTGGCGGAGATTCGTGGTTTTAAAGTGGTTATCGGCTGATTTTCACCATTGTTTTCTGGTCTGGATAGAAGCAGATCCATCAACAGAATTGGGAGTTTCTACGCTTGTTTAGGGAGCGTAGTACAGCAGTATACAATGAATTGGAAACCAAATTATCGGGAAAACTAGAGCTTGGGTTTGCAGATATTTACTGTGAATTTGAAATGCTCAGTTCCCACTTCTGTTAAACAGTGTCACATTTTTTGTTTCATAACCTGGACTAGTGGCAGTAGGATTGATGTTTTTTCTACACGTCAACATTGCAGTGTCGAAATATGTGAAAAGGTAACAAGTGAACTAGATTGAAAATGTACTTTTAGTAGTGGCGTTAAATGCACTTAGTGTGAATCTATTATAGTTCGGCCAACAAAAGAAATATAGTTCGACCAAAAAATAGCCAATTTCTTGGCCTACAAAAGATAGGCTTTTATGTGTTACGCTGCCATTCAACAGTCGCACAGAAACCTTGGGTTTTTAAACAAGCGAAGACTTTTATCGGTCTCCTATTTGACCGCACCCCCTCAAACGCTTGGTCTGGATCCGCCACTGAATTCACTGGTCAGAAAATTTAGTAATAAACATAAGAATGGAACAGAACTTTGGAAATGCTCTCAAGATCTCTTGATTCTGTATCTTTTCTGCAGTATTTTTTATGTTATAATGACGGGAATTCGACTTCATTTGATAATCACAGCCGCAGACAGAAAGAACCTGGTCGGGACGCGGACCCCTTAAGGCCCCCGAATTTTATCCAAAGTGATGAGACATTGAATTTTTAAAAAGAGATGTTACGTAGAACTTTAGATTTTAGCAGAAACTGAACGCTTATGCCTTTGGATCCCTTAGCTTAAAATGTCATTTGCGTTGGCGTTGTACTGCATTCGGTCAGTGGAATTTTACGAAAGACGTGGAACTACGTCCGAATCGCACGATCTAATTTTTGTATACACTTCGGCTCTGAAAAACAGATCAAAAACTTAGTGTTTGTGATGGGTTCATATCTTTACAGAGACTTACGGTCAGCAATAGGACCTTCTTTCAATACAAAGTTGTGTTTTCTTTGTTTGGACGGTTCAATGATCATTCCACGAAGGAAAGTTTGCGATGGTATCATTGACTGCTCGGATTTGTCGGACGAATGTCTATGTTCTGGTGACCTCGCAAACGTCTGCAACATGGTGCTGTTTTCAGCTGGTTATAATAAGTATGTTAAAAAATTATAAGTCGATCGAGAAAGCCTAAATTGAATATTTCTGTGGAGCTGGTGTAATGTGTTACGGTGTCTCACTTTAATTTTCTCTGTATCGTTTCGTAAACTGGTTGCGTAGTAAGTTCGGCGAGTCAAAATTTTTCAGTAACGGTTTTTCAATCCCATACCCGTTTATCATGGCATACACAAATCAAGCCTGTTATCGCCAACACCAGCTTCTGATTGAGGCAAAGGAGGCATTTAACGTTTTCAAACTTGCTTTAACTTTTGCTGCCCTTTTGGCCTGCAACCAATGTTGCATTTACTGCGAAAGTAGCCGCTTGGCCTGTGGTGCCGAATAAACGGAGATGGCCGCCCGCAGACCACTTGCGACACTACGGGAGCACAAGGCGAGTATGATGTAAAAACTCTTTTTTTCTTTTTTGGCGTCTTTCACAATCGACAAATTTCTATACGTTGAGTTGTTCCAAGTGTTTGCGAGTCTGTACCGCTTGCAGCTATCAATTACAGGGGCGTAACGAGGGGGGAAGGGGGGACACAATTTCCCGGGCGCCGAATCACTATGGGGGCGTCGAATCACTGCGGGAGGCGCCGAATGACTACAGGGAGCGCCGAGGAGTCCCAACAATCTCACAAGTACTTTCTTCAATACAGTACATTTACTTCCGAAAGACCACAGTTTCGAACGTGGGAGCGGCAAACTTGCTTTTTGCCCCTGGCGCCATCTAGCCTCGTTACACCCCTGATCAAGTAACCCTAAAATTTGTGTTTCTGCATTAGAGCCAGCAACCAGTGGTGCTGTGCCTAAAAAGTAGGAAGAGGCCATATACGAATGAAGACCGCCTTTCCACAATCGAAAAGTTTGGAAATTTTTGATCGAAAACTTCAAAAAGAAGTAACAGCACAAGGACTGATGTACTGGTATTACATCAAAAGGATTGCAAAAATTAATTGAACACCGTTACGTCTTCAAAAAAAGATGAAAGCACCATTGTTCATTAGCGGGATATGTTAATAAAGTTAGTGCTGACAACTTCTGTTGCTTGAAGGCTTCACGAAATGCCTTTGCAATCCTATGAGAAGAGAAGATATTGAAGTACGGGTTGCAGTGCATTAATGAGCATACTGTATTTGAAAGAAAAAAGGAAAATTCTCCAGAATTTTTATGAGTTGATGCATTCAAAAAAATTAAAATTATTCAAAGAAAATCTTTGGTTGAAATTGCCCGTAAGCTCAACGCTTTACTGTAACTACAGCTAAGGGAACACTAACGGGTGGTTTTCCTTGAGACAAACTTTTTACGCTAATATTAAGAAGTAAAGATATTAGACATAAAATTGAGCAATACTTCAAAGCACTAATTTTTAGTGCTCATTGCATTTGCGTTACTGTGCTTTAAATTGACATTTTCCAAGTGCGCATGTCTCGCCAAGAGCAAGATCGACAAAAAATTATGGTTCAATCTTGTTGAGATGAAGAAAACATTGCACCACTCGTAAATATTTTTAGTGAAACTTGTGAGAACAGCAGCATGTGTACCACAAGTTTCGCTACTGCTTGTCGACCTGGGCAAGTACTGTGCGGAATATCCGGATCGTGCATCAACAGATCATCGGTTTGTGATGGAATTCCTGACTGTGATTCTCACATCGATGAGAAGTAAGTTATTTTGAAAGAATCCCAAACGACATATGAACTATGCAAAGACTTTCATCAACATGAATTCTTCGCTTGAGCTGTAAAGCAACCATCAGTTATAAACTCGTTTCAGGCCGTGAAGTTACTGTAAGTCAGTCCACAGCGCAAGAAAAAATGCATTGACTTCAAAAAGTTCCTTTTTTCATGTTTTTGTGTTTGCTCATCAGTGACGTACGGTGCTGTTTTTCCTTTATATTTGGTTTAGATCAAGGCTCTTCTTTTATTGCCAATAAAAAAGAAAAAAACTTGCAACAATCATTTTAGTTTATGCCCAAGGCTACAGGATTACATAACGTTTTGTCATTATCGAGATATCATCTTTGGCAGTAGTTTTTGTTCAACTATTCACCTTTTCGCCTGCCTGAATATTGAATTGTAAGCATTTGTACTCAACATTTGAACACATCTTTGTAGCTGTTTCTGTTGGTGATGAATATTTTTGAACTGCAATGAATTGATACAAATTTGTGCAAATAATTTCTAGATGGATTAACACTTTATTACAGATTATGTCGTATTAAAACTGAGGTATCGATGCTGTCTTCCGGCCGGAACTCATTTTTCTGAGACTCATGGACCGCTAAGACTCTTAAACCGAGAATGTCTTTCTCGTTGACCATGCTTTTTAGTTTTGGCCTGTCTCGCATTACACAACTAATGCAGGAGACAATGCAACCAAAGAGCAGAATCGAGAAATCATGGCAAAACGCTACAGAATTTCAGTACAGATATAAAAAATCACTCTAGTCCAGCCTTGCAGATATTGGCAATCATGGGATTTTGTTGTTGTTCAGTTTATGTCGCATGCGTAAATGCGCCATACCTCGCAGTATCTAACAAATATCTTTATCCGCTGTTGTCAGTGTTGGGGTTTCTCCATCCAAAAACTCATAACAAGAAAACCATTGCGGAAACAGTGCCTTGAGCGCAAAAGCTGTCTTTATATCAGGACCTTTTGCACGCCACGTACGATATTTGATTTCTTCACATAACTTTCATTACAAACTTACAGCTGAATAAAGCAATACCATAAAGATTAAATCCTGGTTTTCAGAGGGAACAAGTCACTAATTTTCGACGTCTTATCATTCTGCAATTTTTGTGTTAAGTTAATGAGTAATATCGTGCCAACATATCGTTAACCATTGCTGTTGCCTTCTAATAGGTTGAAATGACAGACAAACAATGGACAAAGGTTGCCCACTGTCAGATAAGCTTGTTAAATTTACTGGTCATACTATCAGGTTTTACTTTTTGCATAGGCAAATGACCGATCGTGTCACAAACTAGTATATTGAAAGAGATTACATTTTTTTGGAACCAGCAAATAAAAGTCGAAAAGAGTTTGTTCAAAGTTGTGCTGGAATATGACGCCGCCATTTCAACTGATTTAACCACGGCTTTGCGGTTTTAATCCGCAGAGCAAGTAATGTGTACAAGGCGATGTCACCAAAAAAATATATTGCAGACTTCGTTACTTGTAATTTTCTGTTGTGAAACTTCTTTCTTAATTAATGGACAAGCTAATGTTGCTAATGTTGTAATGTTGTTTTAAAAGTTTCACGTATTTGGATTCATTGTCTGCTAGAGTGAATACAATGTCACTCGTAAAACTGAACAATTGAGACTAGTATAGTGCATCCGAGCAAGGTACAGTAATAAAAAGTCTGTCCCTGTAAGACCTCTTAATGCTTTTCTTGATTTTTTATTCTAATAAGGATTTCAATTTTTTGTGCTCTACACAGTTGCAGGTCCGTTGCCACGGGGGGCATTCGGGGGCAGTGCTCCGAAGTTTTTACTGCGTCCCACAAATTTTGTTGTGTCCAGAAAAATTTGCTTGAAACATATAACAAAACAAAAATCTTGCCCCCTTAAAAATTTATTTTGTTCCCTCAAACCTTAAAACGTGGCTACGAGCCTGCACAGTTGCTTGCCTTTCTTGTTTTGCTCTCTGGTTGGACGTGTGTACACGTGCATTTTGTAATGGATAGAGATATGACGTTTTTCAATTGACAACCAGGTGAAACCACGTGCGCTGTTTAAGAAAATTCGAAAAACGGATGTGAATGTTCTCAGCAAAATTGACCAGTATCGCAAGAAATGCTTCATGAAACATGGGTGGCTACCGGCTTGCACTGTACCTTCATGGAAACTGTAGATCCGCTCCCGATTAGTCGTGAAAACAGCACTTTAAAGCAGAAACTCAAAAGCGTGTGTATTCGTTGTTTGCTAGTGTCACTTGAACTTCTGCACCTATTACTGCAAATCAGGAGCAACTGGAGCAAATCCAAATTTACCGCATCGACATCATACCTTTTGCGACGTAGCGGTAGCAGTTGGTTTACTCAACTATATTAGTTGGCATGAAGTTTTGCCGTGAACTCTGCATGCTCAAAGCAAAAGCAATAAAGTTTATTTTTGGGTCGCCCCGACTGCTTTAGATTGACAATGAGAAACCGTCTGGTATACAAGCATTCATTGTGGGTCTGGGAATAAAGTTCTCTAAAATGTTTGAACATATTTTTTTAACCAAGGTGCAGCAAACTGTTATTTCAGGTTTAGTTACTGCCATGGAACTTTACCGTGTGCTGCTGCTCAAAGCGATGAATTTCAAGGCATTTGCAGGTTTGTATGTTATCCATTCAGTTACACATGAACGAGAGTGAAAATTGTCTATATGACCCAGCCTGTGCATTTTATGCTTTTGTTTAAATTTTTATGAATCAGGTTGAAAATATTCGAAGTAATTACCGTATATACTCGCTTACTAGCCGCACTTTTTTACCTGGAATATGGCCTGTATTTTGCCTGCGTCTTATACACGCAACATACCCAGAGGGACAAAGTTTTCGCATGAGCTATCACCGAATTTCAGTCATCCAGTCGAACCGTAAATGTCATTTGGCAATGGGCGAAAGTAGGGCGCTATCATGTCTGTCAAAATTCGACATAAACTCGCGGGATAAAATCGTACAGACAAGTATGCTTGACACAGATACTGGTAAGTTGTTTTTATGCATAGATTCTTATAATATTCTTATATAATGCATAGTCTTCTTATAATTCTTGTATAATGCATAGTCAATTGACCTGCGGCTTATTCGTGAATTACCCTTGATTCTCGGTATATGGCTAAGATTTCTGCTGCGGCTTATCTGCGGATGCGGCTAATAAGCGAGAATATACGGTATTACAAAAACACTAGAATTGCTTTTTACGTTTGTGGACACTCTATAGCTCCTCTTGACCGTGCTTTGTTTTAGGATTACACATTGTAAGAGCTTAATCCACCTGTTTTAACTCACACCAGCGCGAATTTCAAAGCGTTTTTACCGCGGCATATGCTATTCAATCCCACGTAACTCGAAAGATCTCACGTCCTTCAGAAGACTAACTTGATTGTAGTTTAGTGTAAAATGGACTACATTGAGCACGAAAATTTCAAAATCTCCTAAATTTTTATGAAGAAAGCACCGTTCGTGAAATGCAAATGAAAATCTTTCTGATAGCAACGTGTTTTTTACGTAAAACCACACGTACTTCAAACCGACAGGGAAAAACCGAGGCGAAAAAAACAGTCAGTTTAGTTTTAACCCATTTCCGAATCAACTAATTGCGTGAAACTTCACGCATTCGCTACCAAAAGAGTGTCAGCTTGCAAGTTCTTAACTTCTCTCTTGGTCAACCCAAAGTCCTGACGCAAATGATCTGGGATTCTTCGGAGTTATGCCAAAAACTGTTGCAAGCCATTACAGTTTTCTTGGATGCGGAAGCGTTATGACCAGGGCAAACAATTTTTTGACCTAAAAACGTACAATTTTCACTTTATAAGTTACAAATTTTGACTTTATTTTGATCTACAAATCTCCTGCGTTTGCAACTGCAAAATAATTCAGCCTTAGGTGTTGAGATTAACTCAGAAGCATATTCATGCACAAGCCCTCCTGAACAAACGTAAAGTTCACCTATTGAAGGCTTTCTTGCGAAGATTCTGGCACTATTAAGCGTTTTATCCGGGTTTACTTTCTCAACACTGCAAGATTCTTGAAGATCTAAGGCGACCAGCGATTAGCACTTAATTGTTGCTACCACGAACTTGTCCGCGCAAATGCGCGGAACAATCAGTAAAACCTGCATGCGCATATTGCTGACATTCTCATTCTCATCTTAATCGCACTGTCCCAAACCGACTTGAAAATGCTTGTTCAACCCAAACCTCTAGAGAAAATTAACAAACGGCCGAGGGACGATCGGCCGAGCAAGCATGATTTTCGGTGTTCTGGTATAAATAGGCTCAACTTCCCTCCTTACACAGATGCAAGTCTTAATTTTCGGTCACTAACCGATTCTCAACAAAATAAATTTTGTCGCACCCGACACCATCTTACAGCCAATACTAATTACAGAAATCTGTAAGTAGCAATTTTGAGAGTCGATATAATCTGAACGAGTTCTCGTGCCGTGTGAAATGGATTAAAATTATAATTTTGCAATTAAAGATGCGATGATCGTAACTGCATAAAGCACACCGGTGTTTTATGCGACGGAGTGGCGAACTGCCCAGTGCCAGGATGGGATGCCAATGGATACGCGGAATGGGCGGAACCACCAGGGTTTCCAGCTGATGAATGTCTGGCAAAATGTCCAAAGCCATCAAGTTTTAACTGCACCGTAAATCTCTACTTCGGATTTTCAAAACCACCTTTCACCCGCCTTTGCTGGACTTACGTAAGTTGGAAGTGCGCAATGCTTTTTTCTCGTTGCTTGGAACGTGTAATAGCATACTAAAACAACAAGAAGCTACTACAACAATCTAAGCAAATCGTTTGATTTTAGCAGAACTTTAGAACAATTTTGACAGTTGTACCGAACCATCTGCATTGCATCCATATTAGCACTGTTTAGTTTAGTACCTTAGGTCTCAAAATCACACGCAGCCCTCAAAAGAGATCGACAAGTTGGACTAAATAAGACTGATTTAACAGATATTTGTAACATTTCCCCTTGATAAAACTTACACTTCCCAAACGAATGGAATATTTATGTCAAGCTGTACCCTTTTCTGATGGTGAGCAAATGTCAATTAAGGGGACAAAAGAGTGTACACCATAGTCATAATGGAAACCTTGACACATAGGGATAAAGTTCTGTTGTAAAGCATATTTTGCATTATTAAAGGATTTATGTTTGAAATGGGACCAATCCCACTTTTTTACAACTTGCAATATGTTAAATATTACATTTCATTGCTACTTGCCTTTTCAGTTAATGAATAAATGACGTTTAGGCTCCATTAAGAGGCGTTGTATTTGTTGACAAAATTTTGAGCCATATAAAAAATGAAAGGTAATAACAACAGACAAATAAAAACATCTCGCCTCTCGAAAATGAAAAAGATTCTATCACATTGAACTGCTTAGCAAGATATAAACCTACATTTATTCAGCTTGTTGTGAGCGTCCTTTTGTGGTAGCCACTGAAACAAAGACGTGTAACGAGTTCAATAACTTTCTGCATTTTATAGTCTTTCACTACAGCTGGGTTTGCTGTCAAGCTTGTTTCACCAACTTTGAGTGAAATAAAGTCGGATTCACAGAGAAACAAATGTTTGGGATAACAATTTTTTGTACACATAATTTTCAAAGTTTTCAAAGAATTTCATCTTGGTTTACGGTGCTAACTGCTTTAGTGAAAGCAGCGCATGATGGTATATGTACTTGGTTGTTTTTGCTTGTTTGCTCATCAAATGAATAGAAAAAGATAACATGCGTCACCTAGTGATTTCCAATGCAATGACGTGTAAGCTCAGTCGCCGAAAGCATTGGTTTGTTGCAGAGTTCTAAGTCGGGCTTTTCGGTCGGGTTTCGGGTCGGGTTCGGGCTTAAGTAATGTTTCGGGCCAATTTCGGCTCTGCGTAAAAACTTTTTTATAACATCCAGAGTAACGATTTTTTTCTTTCGTGACGTACATTTGTTGTGTTCACCGTGGTGACTTCTGTGAGTGAAGTGATTGTGACTTTTCTTCAGCTAATTCTATTTGCAAACACAGCTGCCTTCTTTTGTTCTCTGCTGGGATTAGTCTCACACTTTTTTTCAGAAGGCGAGGTGAGGAAATCAGCACGCGATGGCTGTGTGCAAATAGAATTAGCTGAAGTCACTTACGCGATTCTTGGCTTGTTTTACGTAACGATGGCCTATAAACCGGCTTTTCAATACCAATAGCGCTTTCCGAGGTAGTTCATTTTATGTCTATAGCGCCATTGTGGATAGCTTCATGATAGTTTCTTTTCTTCTTGAGAAACATTACATTTTGCAGTATTATCGTTGACTAACAATTAAGTTTGTGGTTGTTTAGGCCATTTTTTAGGCAAGGTGGTTGCTATTTTGCATGTAATAAAACCGTGCACCTGCAGCTATACCCATACGCTACATTTTGATACCCCGCAATTGCGCATGTTTTGACTCACTCGGTAAATTTGGCTTCCGAGCTTCAAAAATAAATGTCCAACTTGGCTGCGTTCGGGCTTAAAAATGAGGCCCATTTACAACTCTTGCTGCTTGATTCGAAAATGCCAGTGATGGCAGGCCAGGGCATAATGGTCATTAACGTACTTCACAATAATAAATTAAGAGAAAAAGACCACGCGCAAAAGACAATTAACACCCAAAGCAACGAACTACATGAATAAAAATGAGGCTGCACCTGGGTAGGCAACATATGGCGAATAAAAAATAAGGCTGCACCTGGGTAGGCGACATACCACACTATAGCGTAAGATCTACCTCCCGTTAGCACTATAGCGTGAGGTTTTCTTAATGTGCGTCACTGTCGTCAGAGAGAGTAGCGTTGTCTCCATTCAGCATCCTTCCTCGGTTGTACTTCCGTAGACCAGCAAATCTTGCCTCATCAATTTGGATGGGATTATCTGTTGTTACGACCATCTTTCTTTGTCGTTGGTGAGAAACTACGGATGTACACACCTCTCCGCATATGTTGAACCAGTCAGTTACAGTATTAGAACATTTTTCTGTTAGAGTCGTTACTGTGTACATCCAATACAAAGAGAAATGTTAATTCTAATATTTCACACAGGTTCAGGTTGCAGTGCAATTTGTCGTTCATGTCCGTATAATGAAGACCTCACACCTCACGCTATGGAAACTTACCAGATCTCACACCTCGCACTATGACGATCGGAACTGACGCGGTAGACCTCAGCCTGGACCTGGGTAGGCGACATATGGCGGTAGACCTCAAGCTATAGCAACACCGATCATCTAGCGGGCGGGTGTTTAGATGAAAATAAACACGTCTTCACAGTTGCACAGATGATGCTCTAAATAAATCTGGATGCCCAACCAGTAATACTTTCATTACCTCTTGGTATCTTAGGGAATTGATTAAACGCTGAACAAAAACCAACTAATCCACTCGGAAACCGTGTCACTTTTATCAAGGAAATGAATTGTCAGGTGTTTTAAATTACCGAATAGCTCCAAGGTTTTTATATATTTTTATGGTAGAGTTGACAACGTAGATGTCAACGTAGAAATAAAAAACTGAAGTCTTTGCAATTCCAACAAGCAACAGATGATCCATTGAACTAGCAAGACAGGAAAGCAGATTTGTAACAAAAACATTCTGCAAATTATTTTGAAGTTTGCTAAAAACTGAATGAATGCGAATAAGAAGATTTTTCAGTTTTCAAAACAACGAATAACCCAGAAAGTGATAAACGTCTTAAATACCGCTACAGATCCACGGAACTTGCGCATTTTGCTGCGAATAAAATTCATTTTTTTCAGAAAGATACAGGGCTGTTGAGTCAACGCGTGCAAAGAGAAATCAACCGTGCCAACGTATGTGACGGAATACTGGACTGCCGGGCTGACTACGCTGACGAATTGGACTGCCCAGACCGCTTCCGATGTGAAAATAGAGCTCTGTTCAGTATTCCAAATAAGAATGTCTGCGATGGTCGCGTGGACTGCAAATATGGTGAAGATGAGGATGTAGACAGATGTCCTGGACGTTTCTATTGCTCATCTTTGAAAAAACAAAAGGTGCTTGATATGCGTTTCTTTTTAAAAGCTCTTTCTAGACTCTGCAGGTATTGCTTTCCACAAGCACAAAAAACAAACAAAAACACTGCTTCATTGGGGCGAAAAGAAAGGCATTGATTAAAAATCTATCAGTCATACTTTCACTTGCGCAAATAAATTAAGTTTTAACCTTGCCAACCTGTAGCCAAGTTATTTCGCGTACACCTACCTGCCGCTGTTTCGCCCTCGTTAATTTCAAATATTGCCACTGATAGGCTTCTACAACACAAAAAAGAAGAAATCTATTTTCGTAATATCAAGGTTTGTTGCTCCTGTTAATTGTCCATTGCTGTTTTGAATTCGCATTGTTTCACAAATCTTGTAATTACTGAAAAAGGCAGTAAGGGTTTCATCAATATCTTTGTTTATTTTTCGAGTCTAAGATTCTGTTGGAAATTCGTACATTCATGCCTTGAAGAACCAAAAGGAAACACCAACAAAGGACAATCTGTCTTAGCGTAGCTGTTGTAGTATTTAAGCTCTAGTTTAGAGACCTTCCTGAAACAATATCCTGAAACTTGAATAGATAACATGATGTAGTTCAATATTCGCGATGAAATTGTTCGCATTTCTCACCACAACGAACCGATGTTAGCAAGGAAATAAGCAACTGTAAGCGACGCACTCAACGTTTGATGAAGTCACGTCACAGAGCCAGTGAGATCATCACTGGCAGGTCAGTAATGACTGATATCCACATTTTCAGGTTTCTGTCTCCAAAGAAGCAGTCTGCGATTTTGTCATCAACTGTGACAATGGAGAAGATGAAATGAATTGTTCCACCAAAAACAGGTTTTATTGCGAAACCGGAACACCGCTTTTCGTCGCAAGACAAAAGGTTTGCAGTTGGGGAAGAACTTTGCTTTGCTCCACAGATCTTTTCCATTGCACGTAGTACGTCCGAGTGCACTCAGCATCTGTTTCAATTTTTTCCAAACACAGAGACGGAAACAATTGACTACAAAATGACTAAAATATAAAAAATAATAATGCCATGTGCCTGTGCCTTCAGCAAACTTATTTAAAATGGTAGACGTTCCGAACGCAAAGCTAAAAAGGTCTAATTCGTGTATGTAAGCAACCAACTACTTTTTGACTTTTTTATAGGTATTTGACGGACGTGCAGATTGTTCTGACTGGAGTGATGAGTGCCCAACGATTCAGCCAACAACAGAAAACTTCGTCTTGTCATCTCGCTATGAACTGATAGGAAACGTTTTTCTGAGAGGCCTAGTTTGGATTATGGGCTTAGCGTCAGTGATCGGAAACGTGGTAAGACGTAACTGACTTTAAAAATGTGCATAGGATAATCTCCGCTACTAGGCCTTGCTTTTTATTGACATTCCAGCCGCGACTGGTCCTGCTTGCTTGTTACTGGCAGCACTCCTCTCATTCTTCCCGGTACTAAGACCATTCTATACATAATATCTGGAGGTTGTTTGTAGATGCTGATGGTTAGGAGAACTTCTGGTTGAATAGGATCTCCCAAAAATTATGTGAAAACTTTTCTGACAAGACCTAATTCCAAATAACATTGTTGCGCTCTGCTACGGTCAATTTCTGCTTGATGTTATTTATCTGTCCACAACTTTCACGCGTTCGCTTGCTGTTTTCGGTTCAACCTAAATCGAGGATCTTCTAAAATCTGTAACTGTAAGATACAGTATATAGCCTACTGGTGATCGATGTATCGAGAAGCGACCAATGTAATCACAGATGCTGTTTACTGAAAGGAATACTAATTTACTGCTCTTTCTCTGTGACCAACGTTTCTCGAGAACATGTTTATTTGATCTTTTTTCGGCAACTTTATTCATTTGCAACTTTATCCATTTGTTTTTGATCTGATTTTTTTAGACAGTTGTACCCAGCAATTCACGGTGTATTTTTACTCAAATCTTCAGGCTGTAATTGTTCAAGAATGCAAACATCTCAAACCTTTGTTGAAAAGAGAAGGCGTTGCAACTTCCAGAACAAATCATATCTTGGTTCTAAATCTGGCATTTTCGGATTTCTTGATGGGCGTGTATTTGCTCATACTTGGCATTGCTGGAGCCGTACACAGCGGTGTTTATTGCTCCAAATCACTCCAGTGGCTCACAAGCCCAACGTGCGTGATGATGGGCGTACTTGTGGTATTGTCAAGTGAGACATCGGTCTTCACCTTGGTTCTTTTGTCTGCCACCCGTCTATACGGTGTATTCAACGTGAGTAACTAGATTTTGCTAAGGAAACTTTCGTTCTTAAATAATTAAAACGTAAAATCCTCAGCTGAGTAATTTAATTCTTATCAGGAGAAATTATTGATCGAGCGCAATTTCCAATCGAAAAATAATATTCTCTGGTAGAATAAGCCATGGGACGGCGGTAAGTTGCAAGATTCAAACATTTCTTGAAGGAAGTAACCGTTTATTTAGATTTTCTTCGTGGTTAATCTCAACCATGTTTAAACTGCATCTTTGAGTCTCTGCTTTCGTCATATCACCATCATGAGAATTTGATAATATGCTGTGTTCAACCTGGACTTTTGCAATCGGCAGCAGGCCAGGTCCGGAGAAAGGCGTGCCCTTGCCAATACGAAATACTTTTGGCGCTGCTGCGTAATTTGATGTAAAACGCATGCACGTGAAGAACAGGAATTGACTCTTAATTAAAACTGAAGTAGTACCGTCGTGTTAATCAATGTCTCAATCTTGTTTTGAGATGTTATGCGAGACGGACTCAAATAAAAGGCATACCTCTGTTTTAAAAAATCAAATATCGCAAACACTGTTTGAGTAAGATTTCAGTGGTAGTTACTTTGTCAAGGTGATAATTTGTGGCTGGCGGCTATGCGGCATTGATTTGGTGCATTTTATAACTTCATTTACTTTCATTTCTGCCTTTATGCACGTAGCACTGGCGGTTTATGAAATTGATCCCAGATTGAAAATCATTTCGCTCCTGTGTCTGAATTTTGCGTAGACGCCTCTGAGAAGACAGCGCCGCAGCAGGCTTGCCTTAAGTATTTCACATTCGAGTGCGAATCAGTGGTTCTCAAACTTTTTTGTCCCATGGACCATCTTTTTAAAAAAATATCCGATGGACCACTTTGCATAACGCGTGACAAACATAGGAACCTAAGAAATGGTCTTAAATAATTTGTTGTATGGTAAAGGGTACAAATTTTCAGGAACGTTTTATCAAGGATTTATGGAACTCTCTGTGGACCCCTAGAAATTCCTGGTGGACCACCAATAGTCCATCTTTCTAAAAGAATATATTCTCGAACAGCTGCATTCACTTTGTTTGCGTAGTTTGCTCAAAGTACTTGACACGGAAGGTTTTGGTTGGGGTTATGCTTTCAGAATTTCTCACCATGAAACGCTACAAACATGAGGTACAAAAATTAATTCTGTGGAACAAAGAATAAACATTTACATGGACAAACTACCGTAGTCGCCAACTTATTGTGAGTATGATTGAAAAGAACGCTTTTCTGCGGAGCAAACTAACAAATTGTGAAGATACCCCTTCATAATTACCAAGATATTTTGAAAAGCAGACGGTAAGACGAAATATGTTTTTGGTCTTTCAACGTTTCATTGAAAGGGTTCAAAACACGAGTAGTGAAGCAACTCAAAAACGTAAGGAACAGTTCCAAGATTATTGGGAGTCTGGCATATTTTAAATAATTCAGTTTTTCCTGCAGCTGAATTTCATTTACTAACTAGTTGTTAACGACTTGTAAACATGAATCCATGAATCGGGGGTGAGTAAGCGAGTTGGAGTGATTTGATATTGGCTTAGGTTAAGAAATTCTATTTGTAGCATCTGACACGGCGATTTTGTCATTGACTCTTAATTATTGCCAGAAACACTGGAACGCTATGTTTTATTAGTGAGTGCAAGAATTGCAACAAGGCTGTCATCATTCATGATTTAGGGTAAACAAACAGTGATGTGCAATCTCGAACTTGCCACAAGCATGTTTACACAGCAAGAAGTTTTTTTGATCTATGTAATTCTAATATTTATTTATCAACAAGTACTAACTTTCAGAATGCTTGATACGATGGGCGGCTGAAAAAGGGGCTTGGACCGTCTGGAACCACACTATTTTTCAAGGGGACCCGAGATAGAAGATGCCCAACAACTTTTTCATTATAAAGTACATCTTCTTCAAAATTTTGCTTAGTGCCTGACCTTGTCGGCAGAGCAAGCTTATTTTTACCGAATACGCGTGGCTACACTGATGAAAACATCTTTGCGACATTATGAATCATCTAACCAGTAAGGAATCTCGCGATCACCGCGTGCGCAGCAAAACTTAAAATTGTTACGTTGTATACAAACATATGCTGCACGCACAAGAGGTTGGCGCCAGAGTCTAAGGATCCAAATGTGTACGAACGGATATTACGAGAACATTTTTGGTTATGGCCGATTGAAAAATTGGTACAAACCTAGTTTACGCACATTGGGATTTTTTACTGCAGTTTTGTTTCATCGAGGAACATACATCTTTTGGAGCAAGTGGTACTGACAAATTATGAAAATATCCGCGATAAAATCACAGCGATTAAAGGTGCGGTTTTCGCATTTCAACCTTTTAATATATTCTACAAAAAGGTATTCCAAAGTTGAATGCTCAATGAATCAATCAAACGAAAGGTGAGTAGTTGGCCAAGATCGCACCCCGGACTCCCGATATAAAATTCGTTCCGCTTCCCTACTTCATGCAACTGATATTCTTTCCAGAAAAGAGTGAAAAATTGTTTTGCATTTCTAAATATACTTTGTTTTACAGCCATTTTTGTCCAGACACAAACCAACCATTCGAAGTGTATTGATGCTTCTCATTCTGGCATGGGCTTTGTCATTAACCCTCTCCCTGATACCACTGACTTCAACCATGCACGGATCATTTGTAGAAAAAGCTTGGATTGTGGATAACGCTTTTTTTGGTGACATCGTCTACTTCAATGACGCCAAGACTTTTGCACAGAGAGTGCTAACATACCTTCCATCATCTTCAAAAGTTTCTAACACTACATTTCAAGATATTGCAAGCATCAGCTCATGGCTGGAGTTGGAAAAGCTTTTTGCCAAATACCCGTCAGGTTCTGCTGACCTTCGTGTTTTTCAGTATTTCGGGTAATAAGTTCTGATGTAGTCGTTTGGCAAAATCTGTAATATATATTTTTAAGCAGTGATGTATGAGCTGGTTGTGCGCGGGGTGTACGCGTACCCCCAAAAGTTTTGATTTGTCGAAAACCCGGGCAAAATCTCTGAAAATTCGGGCAGAGATGTTTCGGCACCTTGTTCTATTTGTGTGATCAATGAGACTGACTGATGAAATACGTCTGAATTTAATTTTTTCTGTGTGACTCCAAAGAAAGGGGACCGAAACTTGGCCGTACAAAAATTTTTCGGGGAAGTTTGGGGAAATTCGGGCAAAAATCTTTCGCAACCCAAAAATTTGCCTGCTCCTACACATACGTTTTAAAATGTTCTGCAGTTAAGATGTAAACCAAATATTTGCATTGATCTATTTCATTTCAGTAACAGACTAAAACGAACCGAAAAATATGACTAAGAGCACTGACGTTCAAACTATAAAAATAGATTACATTTTGTAGAAGCACCTGAACTTTATTTTTTCAGATATTACAGTGCGAACAGCGTTTGCATCCCGAATTTGTTTGTGGTCAGATGGGACCGATCATGGAAATTTTCACTTTTTGTAACCATAATCAATTTCTTGGCCTTCTTATTTGTCGCCTCGGCTTACAGCGGCATTCTAATAAAAACACGCCGCAGTCCTGCTGCAAACGATTCGCAAGCAACCCACAGAGCTGCAAGTACGTGCACTTTGTGAGAATGATTATCACTGTTGCGGAAGTGACTAATCTATTAATCGTTTCTGTTTTGACTTGCATTGAGTTGAATTTATTGATATAGCGTTTTTTCAAAATTTTGTTTTGACCAACTGAGAAAATGCCGTTACACCGAAAACTACTAGTCCATCCAGTGATGTGGTCTTTGAGAGTTTGTTGATCCTCTCCATGACTTGGATTAGCTATTTTTGCGTCGCTTTGGGACGGTATAGTGATGGTGCGTACGCAAATTTTGACATACACACTGGAGCTTGGTTGATGATGATGATCCTCGCACAGTTGCGTGTGGAATTGCTTGGTCGCGACCGGTTTCTCTCGCTGGTGGCCTCAGATCCGCAACGATCTGGCCAATGCAGACAAAGTGTAAATTCAAACGAAATGAAATTGTACGTGGTTTACATAATCCTTCCACATCCAAGAAAATTGTGTAAGAAGATCTGGCACAACTGAGACACTAGTTGCGCAGTGAAATCGGTGTTACCCACTAAAGTAGAGCCAACTGTCACTGATCTTTATCCTGTCTGTAAGACTTTCCTGTTGTAGGTGGAATTATTGGTTTTGTTATTCACAGAGATCCAAGCAAAGGTTTTACGACTGATTGTGACGGATTTCTGTAGTTGGATTCCTCTTTGTATAATGGTTTTCGTCAACTTCAGTGGAACTAGGGTGAACAGCATCGCGTATGCTGTAACTGCCATCGTGCTACTGCCGATCAACAGCGCCCTCAATCCGATACTTTACTCAGATTTTCTTGACGAAACCTGGAAGAAACTGAAAGCTTATCGAGAAACCTATGGCAATCCCACAATTTCTGCAGATGTAAGGGAGTCAACCAGAACTAACCAAACATCAAGAATGTGATGAGTATAAACCAGCGGTGGGCAAACTACGGCCAGCAGAACCTCTTGAAGCTCTCGTATACACAATGCACACTTTTAGTAATTGTTTGTGCTAATCGAGTATCACTGACTTATCACAAGTAGCTTCCACTCGAAAAACATGCGGTGTTATAGTCGAAGGCATAGTGATCTTAGTACTCAAATACAGATCTAGAATCTAGACCTATCTGCTGTAGGCCTAACAGTCCTAAGCGTTAGATGCAGGGGCGTAACGAGGTGTGAAAAGGGGGCACAGATGGTCGGGCGCCGAATCACTATGGGGGCGCCGAAAAGTCCCAGCAATGTCACAACTACTTTCTTCAATTCAGTACAGCTACTTCCAAAAGACCTCGGGTTCGAACATGGGGGCTCCAAACTTGGTTCGTGCCCCGGGCATCATCTAACCTCGTTAGGCCCGTGGGTCGAATAATTCTACCTTTTTTCTTGCCAAAAAAAGGTATAATTTGCAGAAGCTGGCCCTTTGCTGGTTGCTGAGAGAACCATGCGGCCATCATTGAAAAAAGGTGGCCAACTCTGGTATAAGCAGTTGACAGTGTAGACGTTGAACAGTACAGATTTCGACAACAGATGGTGCTAGTTTTCTGATTCTACGAATTAGAGAGAAAATGTTGGTATTTCTAATTCGAATCTAGTTTGCGAAAAGCTTGTGTGTAGAATTTTAGACCTAATCTCAGTTTTGGCTTGACCTGAAATTCTGGTTTATTCAACAGCGTTTATCAGCAAGTGATACGAAAATACGCCCACGCTCATGCAAAGCGACAAAATGATCAGAGTACCGTTATCGCATCACTTCAATCTGCCCGAACTGCCATTGGCATTGTGACAGTGTGTAGTATGCACTACCTATGGTTCCTAGTAATCAAGTAATGGATATTGTAGTTTGGCAAGTGGAAAGAACAGAGTTTCTCTGTCAATTGTACTAAGAACTAGGTGTTATGCGTACTGGCATGCATCACGATAACTAGCATTATCATTATATAATAATGAAATCGGGAGATTTAACGTAACATCTGGAGTATGGATTAGGCTGTGCATGCTCCCTGTATTTTGATAATTTAATACCAACGTTTCACAAACAGCTTAAATTTAAAAATATCTTAAATGATTTCAACATATAAATATATTTAATTCATGTAAAAGTAATTGTTAGTGCATCGGTTTACGAAGTGTAGGCATTTTATATCTTTGGTGATATTTTGGCCAAACGTTTTCAAATTGACCATTTTGGCCATATTTTTATTTGTGACCACACCTTTTGCATTCATCTGTGGTTATTCAAATGAATGCTTAAACGCTAATAATTTCCAATTTTTGGAAAGATTTGATTTAATTAAGTTTTCGAAACTTTTTTGTCAACACTTGCTTTTACGTATTCAAATGCCAGTCATTCTCACATTCTTCAATACCAGGGATCTATACTCTAGGTGTGCGGCGAACACCCAATTAAACTGATAATGATGTGACTTTTTCTAGATTGTGCAGTCAAGAGAAAACCACAAAAAAGGATTGAAAGATAATTATGGACATTTAATTAATTTTCTGAGCCAAATATCTAAACTCTCCAATTTCAACTTGCTTGATTTAGCTGACATTTTGATGCATCGCTAGTTTCCCGTTTCGTTTTTTGATGTGGCAACCCTGGGTGTGCGCTAACACAGCCGGACACCTGTGCTTACAACATGTGCATCGTTTCGAGCTTCATCATTAATTGGCAGCAGTAGCGTAACGAGGGCGAGCAAGGGGGGACAATTTCCTGGGCGCCGAAAAGTCCCAACAATGTCACAAGTACTTTCTTCAATGCAGGACAGTTGCTTGCGAAACACCTCAGATTCGAACATAGGGGCGCAAAACTTGCTTCTTGTCCCGGCGCCATCTAACCTCGTTATGCCTCTGACTACATGAAATACAAACATATATAAATGTTTACAACTATGTAGAGTAGGTATTCCGCCATCACCAGTGGCAGTGGCGTAGCTAAGGGGGGGGGGGGGGGCGGTCCCCCCTGGAAGCACTTTTTTGGGGGCGGCACTATGGGCTATGCTGCAGGCTATAAACCTGCAAAGGCTGTATTGAAATAAGAGTGGTTTCAATATCGGGACACTACTCGTAGTTGAAGGACGTGTTTGATGTTGCGTAATTTAAACTATGACATGTGTATTTAAGCGATTGTTATCTTAGCCAAACAATGAACAATTTTTGTAAACAAATAATTACAATTGTGTATCAGAGGTGTTGTATCAATAGCCATTTTTACATGACGCTGCAACACGGTTCGCAACACGTTTATCAACTCACTTGATGTCAAATTTTACTGATTCACTACACGGCTGAACGTTTGATCGTAGTCCTTATATGACGTTGCAGAACTTAGGAATATAGTGGTTGACTGTGGGCTAACGTGTGGTGAGTTCTTAGGTGTTGTAAGTGCTCTTAAGTTTTGTACCTGCGAATAAAAGCGCATTGTTGGCTCTAAAAAACATTTCTGCGTAAATCTAATAAATGTGTAGTTGGATTTGTGCTCGTCAAAATGTTTTTCCGTGTGTGTGGAGAAATATAATCTGGCTCAGTATTCTTCAACAGTGGTTCCGTGGAACCTTATAGTGTTCCGCAAAACATGTAGTAGGGTTACGTGAGTTTTAGGGGTTCCGTGAGGGTTTCTCGTTTTCTTTTCTCGTTTTCTTTCTTGCTTCAGTATGTTGATGTGTCATTATGAAAATTTTTAGACCCCCGAGCTGCATTCAGAATCCAAGTAGGCCAGTTGTACAGGAGGTTTAGTGCAGTTAATAGCCGAAAAACAAATATTAATGGTTGTTGCGTCGCTTTTTGTTCATTGTTGTTCAATTACGAAGAGCGTTATTATTGCATCACAGTTATAGGATGTTGCCGATGTACAGTGCAGTCCAAAATAGAGAAAGAAGGCCCCAGGGCCGGATTTACCTATAGGCTATATAGGCTTAAGCCTATGGCCTCAAGGTCCAAGGGGGCCTCCAACAAACTGTGGAACGCATAGAGTCAATGGCCGGTATATGATCATTTAGATTAAACTTCGTCAAAAATTTATGTCTTTAGTTTGATTCGACTTTCGTGATGATAACGCCAGAGTCTTCCAACCAGTTTCCATGCATCTAAATGTGACGGTTGGTCAAGCCACATGCCACTATTGTGTCGATATACTCAAAGCACGCTGGCTTCGTCCTTGCTGAATCGTACCGTTTGTTACGTGTGACTCTATCAAAAAAACTTGTGGTTGTTCATGTTTGAAATGCTCCTGATGAGTGGCATAACTGACGAGTGGCAGAGGTGCGAACCGCCCCCCTTGCTAACCTAAATGTAAAAACCGGGCCCCTTCCTGGCTTGTCTTTTGGTACTATTCTTTTGGTTTCAGTAGATTGTTGCTTTTCTGCGTTTTTCGGTGTGCTTTCCGGTGATTTCGGGTTTTTGTATTGCCGTTCAATACAGGATTTACTATTGTTTCTCAACTATTTTCTGAGTACTGTATTAGCCAGTGGGCTCCCCTCAGCTAAGTTTCTCCCTGGCTCAAACCTCTAGTTACGTCACTGCACCTGATCAAAGCTTAAGATTATACTGCAGATAAGAGCTATGTGTAGAGCTAGCAGCAGTATCCTACAATAAAAGCATAGTTGTTTCTTAGGTGACTGAGCAATACAGTCAGGGCCGGCCTTAAGCCGATGCAGCTGCATTGGGCCCCGCGCCATGATGTTTGGGCAGATTATTCATTTTGCCAGACACACCTTGCGCTTGAGAATTCAGTAGAAACGCCATATAAATTCCATTGTTGACAAAGAACGCTCTGGTCAGAACTAGCAAATTTCCTCTCGAACGTTAGCAAACGTGCTCAATTCTTGTGTTACTGCTGTACTGCATATCTGCGCTCTACCACGATCGTAACACGGTTGAATGAACACGATGACGTCATAAAATCACTGCTCAGAGGGGCCCCGCGCCTAGGCCTTGCATTGGGCCCCGCGCCCAGGACTTGCATTGGGCCCCGCATCTGCTAGGGCCGGCCCTGAATACAGTAGTTTTGTCAGCGTTTGTATCGCGTAATGCTTGATTGTTTTTTTGGATGTGATTTTTTTCCGTTTGAATTTTCTTCAGTGAAGTCGTTCAGAAATCAGATTTCTATTGAGTACTTGCGCAAGTTTATACTACTCCCATTCTAAGCAAATCAGAGAAGATCTTGATGAGCTTCAATAGCAAGTAAAAGCCACTTTGCCTACCAACTGGCAACCGCAGAACTCTTCCCCAACGAGACAGCGAAACAGCAAAAAACTGACAAAAGCGCGTTTGGGTCTGATGCCATAAATTCATGGGCGTCGGAAGGATTTTTTCCAGGGGGGAGGCAGTAGGGGATTTTCCCAAAATTTTTTCCAGGGGCGGGCCAAAAGTGGTTAAATTTGGTTTTTACCTCTCGAAATTGAAAAGACAAGCTTTTTTGCTAATAATTTCAAAACTCGGGGGGTGCAAGCCCCCCCTTCCGACGGCCATGCTTAAATTTACTGGTTCTTAGTTTATGCAACCACACGAAGCCTTATTTCTTAGCCTGATGGTCACTAACTGCTCAGGCGAAAGGTCCTTTTCAAGATTCAAAAGAAGTAAAAATGAATTAAAGGGTCGCAATATTCCAGTAAAGATGGTCCACACTAAGCATTCGGTACATTAAAAGTGACAAACTTAGGCAAACAAATTGTAATGAATTCTTAGATAATTTTGTTATGAAGAAGTCAGGACGAAACCCTTTTAACTGTTCATTGTGTTATGTTCAGCCATACTTGATTCGATGATTGTAGTTTTTTATTTCTTTATATGTATTTCAATAATGACAGCATAAGCAAAATTTAAACCAGTCCAGTCGCCACGGTGGGCATTGGTGAGCCCAGCCCTTCCTAATTCACATATGAAACACTATAAATCAGCAAAGATTTTATCAAATTTTTAGAACGTCAAGTCCCCTTGCGCAAATTTAAATCCCCTATTCAAGACTTTCTGGCGACGGTTGTGATTTACAAACCTCACATCTCTTCACGGGTGTGCAGACAATTGAGACCAATTCACTTGAGACCATTCATTTGAGACCACATTCATTTGAGACCACAGTCGTTTGAGACCACAGTCATTTGAGACCACATTCGTTTGAGACCACATTCGTTTGAGACCACATTCATTTGAGACCACATTCATTTGAGACCACAGTCATTTGAGACCACATTCATTTGAGACCACATTCATTTTGGATCACATTCATTTTACGCCGTGTCAAAGTGAAGCTGTTTTGATTTGCTGTGAATCACATTTTTATGATCTACCTTCCACTTCTTTGCGGGAATTGACGTTATCTACTAAAACAGTCGCGTTTTTAGAGATCACGTGTCAGACGTTTTGCTCATACGCAGTTGCATTTCTCTTCTAAAAAGCCACGAAATTTGTCTCCTGTGTTTTTCGGCCAACGCAAAACGACATTTTTTCTGTCTTTCATATTTAGTAGAAAACTAAAACTATTGTGGCGCCTCGATGAAGGAAACGGGCAGGAACGCAAAACATGTAATTCTTTGACGTGGTCGAAATTACATTTTAGAGGGTGCAACGCTCCATTCCAAGCCCGAGGAATGAAGACTTTTCTGGCCTCTGCGGTGTTTTAAAGTGCGGGCAGATCCGAATTAAATGGTAGGGGGAGGAATGGTTGAGAGCCACTGTTGTAGAAGTAAGAAAAACCTTAACTATCACAATATCTTACTTTCTTGTCAGAATGATCGAACCGGGTCTGTAGTAGAGTAGCGATCTGAAAAGAACTGAGCTGTAATGAGTAGGTATACAATAAAATATCCATAGCTTTTGTAGCTGTATGTAGTCATGCTGTTTGCAGGGTGTATGATTAAGATATGATGTCATTACATATGTAAGCATGAAATGCACGGCACGCCATTGTAAAGTAGGAATGTTCACTTGAAAACATTACGTTTACAAGCAGTAGTAAAACATGTAAGCTATAAATAATTGGTAGCGAACTAGCATTGCTTTGCATAGCAGTACATTATCAGGAGGGTAAAGGTAAAAAAATCAATGTAAACAAATGTGAACTTTTCTTGGAGTTTTCATCTGTTGAAAAAAATCTGTTTTCAACACAGTAACCAGTTCCCACGCTAAATTGTGCTTTACTTTGCGATTCATCACTGCTTATTATGAGTGCAAAAGATAAGTTTTCCAAAGAGCCATTTTCTTGATTCTGTTCGTAACAAATGACAAGAGGTCCTCAGGCATCGACAGTAAAACCAGCGACTACCCTTCCACAAATTGTTTATATTACCGTTATCTTGAGATTCCTTTATGCCAGTAGCTGTTCCTTTAATCGTCTGAACGTGTGATTGTTGTTTTTTCGCTGATTTCCTCATGGTAAGACCGCTGCTTGGAACAAAACTACCAGATTGAATTACTCCAAAAGGTTTGGCATATTTTCTTAATTTTGGGTACTTGATTTAATTCATTTTTCACTGAACTTGAGGAACACCGAGACAATTAAAATAAGAATGTGTGAATACGAAAGGAGCCGGAGCCACACTCATGAAAACCAAAAGCTCCGGAGCTGGAGCCATGTTCATGAAAAGAAGAGCGCTGGGACTGTGTCATTTTTACAACGGTTTCGCAGTCCTGAAAAAATCCACACTGTATCCGGGCACGTAGACGATCCAGAGTAAAATTTTATAGATAAATTGCTTTAGCAACAATCTCAAACGATTATCATAGTAAATTAACATCTGCAAGAAACTGACAAGTCATAGTAGTAGGCTACTGAAGTTAACTCAAGATCGATTAGTGATCGAGTATTTTCGCCCCCGTTTGTGTTTTTTCGCCCCCTTGCCCATCAAAATCACCCCCAGTGAGAACCACTGGGTTAGATAGCGACTCGGCAAGAAACGACATTAACCCAAACAACAAGAAGAAGCCAGAGATTACAAACAAGAACACCTGAAAAATAACATGTCAATATGGCCAGCCACGCTGAGTGTGAAAAGTGCTTCGAAGCTTATGTCGTGATTTCCACCTACATTTTCAGGTGCTGTGGTTAACACCAGTGGCGTAGCAGCCATATGGACATTCTGGATTTATCCAGGGGCAGCAGAATCAGAGGGGGCGGCAAAAGTTGGCCTGAAACAGTACACCATAGAAACTATTCTGCACTTTCAAAAATATTCTGAGTACAAAGGTTTTCTTGGTTTCTTGATCTTTGTTTCCTAAATTCAATTTGTTTTCTTCGTAATTCTGATGAACACATCCACTTAAACACACAAATACTGCACTTTAGCCAGGTTTTTACACGCGTAATTCACGTTGCTTGACCCGAAATAATAATTGGATTGTCACGTATGGCTATCACTGTTAACTGTGATCAGGTCTCAGTCACCTACATCACAAAGGCGCTCTATGATATACCAACATGACTTGAAACTCTGTGAAGTTGTTCCGTATTTGTGTGCGAGCGGAGTGCAAGAAATAGATTAGGATTTTGGTTTGCAGTTGAAACAACGTTCAGTTAGGTTAAATTTTAACTATATGTGAAGCATTTAAACCTGCAAATGAAGCGAGCGAAAGGAAGTGGATGTTCTTTCAGAAAAAAGGGAAGAGCTGGGGAAAAGAAATTGAAAAATAATGAGGGTGCCATATTGAAGTGTGCAAACATCTCTTCGGACGCAGTTTCACCAAACGAGATTAGCAGTGTTTGCACCAGTAAATCAATACCGGAAGTTGAAGAAGAAACAACGCCTGGCCAAATTAGAAATAATGAAGAAGCAGATGTTGAGAGCAATATAAGTAAAGCATATGCAGCCGAAGTTGGAAACGATATTAAAACAATTTTACCGAATGATATGTCGTGTAGTTAGTTGGCCAGAACCAATAAACCATGGTGTAAGTGTTGAGTTAGTCAGAGCAGGACGAGAAAGATACCGAAATAAAGAAGTCAGTTTCCACTTTCCAGTCGATGTTTCGAATTATAAAAGTAGGAGATAGTGAGAAAAAAGTTGTGAGAGGCTGCCTGTCAGCGAAATGGTTTTACAAGACTCTGAAAACGGTTAGAAGTTTCTGAGATTATGGTTAATATATTCAAAAATCGATTTAAGATTATATCGCTTCTGTTGCAAATTATTTCGACAAGAAAATGATTGTTTTACAAACATTTCAATATTTTCTGGCATTTAAATCCTTGTTTGTTTGTTTGATCACGAAAATTCCTAAGTTCACCGAGATTGCTTAGATAAATGGTATATGAGCTCACACTGCGACGTCACATCCATCAAACAGGTGATGAAGGGATACAGGATATCATGGATAAAGAGCGAAAGAAATGGAGAGCCATTATTCATATTATAATTGATGTCATCCTTTTTCTATGCTAGCAACATTTTTTTCGTGGCCATCGTGAAGGCTTTGACTCAAAAAGCCAAGGTAACTTTCTTGAAACTGTGAAGATAATCGCCACACACAAAACTGTCATGACCGAACATCTTTCTGATATTCAAGTATCGAAAAAGCACATGTAAACATACCTTTTCCGAATATACAAAAGCAGTTAATTTAACTCCTTGGAACAAAAACGAAAATCTTATTTTAAAAGAAACAAAGGAAGCAACGTACGTCTCAATCTTACTCGACAGTCCTCCTGATGTTTCTCATACAGATAAGATGACCTTCGAAGTAAGATACGTAATAGTTGAGGAAAGTGAGGCACAAATAAAGGAGTCTTTTCTTAAGTTCTTACCACTGCACGGGAAGCGGTCGATTAAATTACTAATTCTATTCTCAAAAGCTTCTTGCAAATGACTTGGACGTGAAGATGTACAGAGGCCAAGCTTACGACAATGCTTCCACAATGTCAGGAATCCATTCTGCAGCACAATGCAGAATAAAGGAGATAAATTCAAAAGCAATATTTGTTCCTTGCGGGAATCACTCGCTCCATCTTGCGGGCGTTCATGCAGTTGGATCTTCCGAACTCTGATATTTTTTACTCCTATTTCACGAAATGTGATATTATTCGTTCGTTGCGCTTCTACTGCATGTCGCGGTTTGCAGAAAGTTAGTAGGCCTAAACCGGTTGAAATGTACTTATTGCAGTGACATTCTTCTCTCATCAGCATATATAACACGCATTTGGGTTTTCGCACAGCGAGCAACGTTCATAAAAATATTTTAGCAATGATGCTGACCATAGCGTAGGATGGGGGCGGCAGAATCGCCGAAATCCAGGGGCGGCAAGCTATGCTGCTACGCCACTGGTTAACACCACTCCTTTAACGTTGCTGCTTGAAAACTTTGCTGAAAAAAAAACGATTCAGTCGCGAGGTTTTAGCTAACACCGTCAGATTCTTGCGCTTTGCCTCCTTACAAACTTTACGCATTTTAGCTCCTGGAGGCATTGCAAATTTCTGCTTCGCGCTAGCTAAACACTGCAATCTCGTTTTCTGCCCTTTCGTTTTAGAAATCGACTGATGAAAACCTTTTCTCATGGAACATCCGTAGTATATGGTGCAAATGGCTTGACATTATCACTTTCATGTGTTTATGATGTTACACAACGATGGTAGCCATCGGAAGAAAAGTGCGTTTCCGCTGTAGGTTGTCTTTATGATGAAACAAAGGTCACAGTTCGGCTGGGCAACCTCTACAGTAGACAACACAAGAAGTTACGGGAGCGTTTTGATACTATATAGTATAACAATGGTTCTTAACCGGGGCGGCGCGCCACCCAAAGGGGCGTGAGCCCTTACGCGCACTGCAACATGGTAAGTTTGATCAATAAATTTACCAATAAATAGATATGTTTGTACAGCTTATTTAAAGTCAGGGGTGCTTGAAACAAATGACAATCACTTAACAACCACTTCTACACACTAAGCAGCAACCAAAGCAGGACTAGCTTTAGCACGCCAGTAGTATCGTGTTCGCGACTTTGTGCAGTAGGCATGATGCACGAGTAGATAATCATACCCATGCCAAAAGACCGATTATTAGAAAAAAGTTACAAGTATTGTTATTTGAAACAAATAGTTGCTATCACGGGGCCCCCTTGGAGTGAGTGGCCCGGGTCAATTACCTCCGTAGCCCTCCCCTGATCCGGCTCTGAGTGCGGGTGCATTTACAAACCAGCGTGAGTCACCCTGGACACGGAAGGCGCAACCTTGCAAAACTTCAGGTCTCCCGCAAAGAAGTGAAAAGTAGGTCATAAAAAGTGATACACAGTAAATCAAAACAGCTTCACTTTAACATGGCGTAAAATGAATGTGATCTCAAATAAATGCAGTATCAAATGAATGTGGTCTCAAATGAAGGTGGTCTCAAATGAATGTAGTCTCAAATGAATGTGGTTTCAAATGAATGTGGTTTCAAATGAATGTGTTCTCAAATGACTGTGGTCTCAAATGAATGTGGTCTCAAATGAAGGTGGTCTCAAATGACTGTGGTCTCAAATGAATGTGGTCTCAAATGAATGTGGTCTCAAATGAATGTTGTCTCAAATGAATGTGGTCTCAAATGAATGTGGTCTCAAATGACTGTGGTCTCAAATGAATGTGGTCTCAAATGAATGTGGTCTCAAATGAATGTGGTCTCAAATGAATGTGGTCTCAAATGAATGTGGTCTTAAATGACTGTGGTCTCAAATGAATGTGGTCTCAAACGAATGTGGTCTCAAAAGAATGTGGTCTCAAATGAAGTGGTCTCAAATGTCGTGGTCTCAAATGAACGTGGTCTCAAATGAATGGTCTCAAATGACTCGGTCTCAATAGTCATGGAACCCTCTTCACGCGACAGTTTAGTTGCGTTCGATTCTTACCAGCCTGAAAAAGTAAGAAACACGCGAATCGTGAACCTAACAGTTACAACCATTTGGGTGCGTTTTACTTGGCGTGTTTTGCTCGTGTGTGCGAGATTTTTACAGCCGTAGTAAGCGAGTTGCAACGTGGTCCTCACGTTGTGCTGTAAAGTCTTTATGTCGCTACACATACTAGGGCCTATATAGGTGCAGTGTGTTTGTTTTTTTTTTGAACACAGATAAGAAAAACAGATATGATTCCTATAAAAGAAACGTAGGCCATGTGTTTTGTCAAATATTTCTATTGTGGCGAATTCGGTTGGTTTGCCTGTGGCAGTTAATAATCTTGTTCCCGCCAGCCAAGTAGGATTTCAACAATTCCATGCCATTGAGCGCTTTTGCGTCGAAGGCAACAATAAGCGTAGCGATCGTGGGCACTCCAGTAATGATTTAGAATTTTTTACTGACCGTACTTTCAGAGCGTCATTTTCGGCTTTTCGCAAATTGATTGACGCTTTCTATTTTTTCCTCGCAACAATGAGACAGGGGGGTTCACAAGTGGATTAACCTTGGGCCTCGCAGCAGTTAAATCCGGCGCTGGAAGTTCCCCTTGAACTTTTGCAGCTTATTCAAAAGTATAACCTTGGAAACACTATTCCAAATTTATTAACAATGCTGCAGATTTTCCTCACAATTGCCGTTAGTGTCACTACCTGTGGGAGGAGTTTTTCGCAAGTAAAACTGATCAAGAATTACTTAAGATCTAGGATGAGCACCTTGCGGTAGGGAAATCTTGCCACACTGTCTATAGACCAACAATTGACAAATAAAATAAATTTTGACATTGTCATTGAAGAATTTGGCAACAAAAAGACAAGAAAAGTTACTGTGTAGAAAAGTGTAGTTTTCATTTCAGAAATAAAGATGGTCCTAATTTTTGCACTTCTTTTAACTATTTTTCCCTATATGTCATTTTTGCTTTATGTTTAACTGTTACTTACAATGTTTGAGTTTTTTGGTGTGTATTTAAAGCATACCATAGTTGAGGATGTGAGAGTACTGTAATATTATAATGGTGCACAAACTAGTTAATATATATACAAAGCTTTAAGAGCCAGTCACTGTGCAATATGTCTTTGTATGGGCTAGGGGGCGCCAAACTCAAGGGACGCCCTGGGCAGCCCACACTCTAGCTTCGCCACTAACCAGTGACGTAACTGAGGGGGGCAGGGGTGCGCGCCGCCCCCGTGGCAGATTAAATGTAAAAAATGGGCCCCCTGTTAGCCTGTATTTCGGCATTTAGTGTTCATTTGATTTTTAGTAAGATTTTGTTTTTAGCGTTTTTCAAAAAATTTCACAGGCGAATCCAGTTAATTGCATAACCAATTTGCCAAGATTTTTGTATGTGTTTAAACATGCGATTTCCAGAATATGCGATTATCCGCATCAGACAAATATCCGCAAGTTTACCGCCTATAGCGATACAAGGGGCCCAAAATTCAGTCCTGTCGCCACGGGGGGATTTTGTGGGCTTAGCCCCCAAACAAAGTTTCAACCACCAAATTGAAATGTGAAACACTAGAAACCAATGTAGTTTTCATCAATCCGTATTCTGCTTTGTCCTGTAATCTGTAGACAGAGCAGTACCTGCCTCTGTTACCTAGAATAACATCGCCTGAATATTTTTGGTCCGTTTATGAGGTAATAAACGTATATGAGGCTTGAGAGAAAAGCGTCACCATTCATTGCTTGGAGTGTTGAACGTCAAACAGGGTTGCAAATTTGGCTTTTTTGTAGCCAGATTTTGAAATTCTGGATTTTTCAACGTACTTGGCTTTTTTTTAAATAAAAAAAAACAGCCAAAATCTGGACTTTTTCTCAGCAGGTAAAGCTTGACCCTGGCAAAACATTCATTGACTGAGCTGCATATAGGTTTGTCAGATGTGTTTTGTAAAAATACCGGCCGTTTTGTCAACAGTGACAAAAATCTTATCATCGAAAAGGTAATAGAAATAAGGCGTAAGCCAGGTTTTTGTATAGTAGTTATTAGTGAACACAGCGCATTCAAGTAGATTCTATCCATATCAATGCCATGGCGTGTAAAAACTTTATCCGAGAAATTAATTTTTGTACTTAATCACATTCACGATGAAAACTGCTTTGCACGAAAAGAAATTTAAGAAAACACTGAATCAACGAAAGTTAGCAAGACATATTAAGAATTCAATTTCTCAACCGCTGTTCTGTACGCAGTGGAGTATAAGATTCACTAGTCGCTGCAATGTCACTCTCTTCCTGTCCATTTCTATGATTTTCCTGCATTCTTCTGCAATAGTCTGTAGTCAGTGCCGGATTAACCATTAGGCAAATAAGGCACGTGCCTTAGGGCCAGTAAAAAATCCAGGCCACAGAAAAGTAAAAAAAGAAAATTGTGAGGAGGCCTGGTGATGACAAAAATGTTTTCATGTTTTTCAATGCAAATAAATATTTATTGTTATAAATATATTTATCTATTTGCTAATCGTCACGATTAACATTGTTGATTATATCTTGTTTTATTTCAATCGCATTTGTACGTCTCACTCAGATCTTGCAAAATCTAGTTGGCCAGTTAGCTGTGGATTGTTGCGTCGAACCAATTACATATTTTGATTTATTGCAGCGCCTGTGTGCATTCTTTGTATCATCAACACATCGTTGGGGTGTCCTGATGACCCATGTTAGAGAGCAACCTGAATGCCTTGTTCCACAACACCCATCGGATACCCGGTGGTCTCCTCGAGCTGATGCCTCAGAAGCATTTTACAAGGATTATCACCGGCTTCAAAGTGCTCTCCAGGAGATCTCCCTGGATGCTACTCAGAATAGCAGCACACGAAATGAAGCAGATGCATTGGCCAAACACATGAACACCATTGAAATTGCCCTGATGTGTGAACTTTGGAATGACATTTTGCAGCGCTTCAACAGCAGTAGTAAGTTGCTGTAAAGTAATACCATCGATCTAACACCAGCTATTGGCCTGCTGAAGAGCTTGGATAAATTCTTGGATGAATGCCGAGGGAAGTTTGACTATTATGAACAGCAGGCAGGTGATCGCTGTGGCAGCAGTACATACAAATCTGGAAGTCAGCGAGTACCCAAGCGTGAGAGGTATCTCAGTGATGGAGATGCCAAAGATGCTGTAGAGGGGATGTCGAGCCAGCAAACATTTAAGGTCACCACCTTTTATGTCATCATTGATCAACTGAAGAGCGCCCTAGAGAAACGTATTGAGGCATATTACCTGGTGCTGCAAATATTTGGTGTTTTAACTGAGTATGAATCTACGTCAGATGAAGATATTGATGTTGCTAATGCTATATTTGCGTTACAGCATGGCAAAGCATTGTTGCTCTGCAACACTATCACAAGACTTGTTGATTTGTATTCGAAGGACCTGTCATCCGATTTCCCAGCAAAATTTCGTCAATGTATGTGCTGGATCAAAGAGCAGAGACACGATGAAATAACATCAACTGGAAGTGCCCAGATGATGTTGCAAATGCTGTACACTACTGGCGTTTATCGTGCATCTCCAAACACAGAAGTAGCACTCCGAAGTTACTTATCTCTGATGGCTACGAATTGCTCTGGGGAAGGGTCTTTTTCGCATCTAAAAAGAATTAAAGATGTCAAACCAGTGGTGTAGGAGGCTGGGGTGCAGGGGGTGCAAGCGCACCCACAAAAGTTTTGATTTGTTGAAATACCGGGCAAAATCCCTGAAAATGTTGGCAAAAATTTTGAAAATTTGGGCAAAATCTCTGAAAATCCGAACAAAATCCCTAAACATCTAAGCAAAATCCCTGAAAATCTGGGCAAAATGGCGCCCAACGTTGTTTGACTTCAAAAAATGGCGCCCAAGGTGTGCAGAAAAACAAGTGAAGACTATTTTTTGGGGGGTCACACCACAAAAACGGTCGGCAAAAGTTGTACGACAACTTCTTTGGCAAGTTTGGGAAATATTGGACAAAAGTCCTTCGTACCCCCAAGAATTTGCTTGCTCCTACACCTATGCGTCAAACGATCAACATTGGGTCAACAACGTCTTGGTACACTGGCACTTTTGCGTATTGAAAGTAATTTGCTTAAAAAATTGACTTAAAAGAAATAGTTGATGAATTTGCTGTTTCAAAAGCGCGCAAAGTTGTGATCTGGCTGGGCATATGAAGGCTACTTTTACAGCTAAATGTTTATGGTTTTGGGGTGGTTTAACCTTTTAGCTGCTTTAGGTATAACTGTAAGGCTAGCTACATGGGTTCGTCAGTTATACCAAGGAAACTGTC
>Ga0210059_1000737_pt1 | contig 44607 bp, 28 predicted proteins | sample Ectturendosymbi2_FD_188042 | JGI IMG/M metagenome (GOLD analysis project Ga0210059, IMG submission 188042) | Ecteinascidia turbinata endosymbiont from Florida, USA - Sample 2 (SPAdes) (version 2) | ecosystem: Host-associated > Tunicates > Ascidians > Unclassified | place: Key West, Florida... | reverse complement strand
GACATTCATCTTCGTATGAAACAGATCAGGGTAAGCAGCCTCGAAGAGTTTTTATTGACCGGTGTCAGAACAGTAGGCCTACCTGCCCACCGGTAGAAGAGCAGCCACAGGCGTCTTGTGCAATTGGTAGCGACGATGTTTCGGCGAATCCCCCAAGCATGCATAAGATTATTGACATTGGGAACTTTGCGGGGCGTTCTCTGAGTGAACGCGACCGAATAACTTTATTGTTAAATAACTTGACTCCACCTCCCTACGATTTTCGTGTGGTACACACAAGCTTCCAGAAGCGACGTTTGGAAGTGCGATGGTTGGAGGAGTTTAAGTGGTTAGCCTGCAGTGAAATTCATGAAGGGTCTCTTTGCAAATGGTGTGTTGCGTGCGTTTGCACCTGATGTTGTCAGCTAAGGCCCTTGATATGTTGGTAAAATCAGCTCACAAAAATTGGAAAAAAAACGAAAGAAGACAAGTTTTGCGCAGACAAGTTTGATGTGTTTATTTAACTTTGCAAAAATGAAGGAAACGTGGACGTAAGAAATATGCTTAACGACAGTAGAAAAAAGATTATAGATCAAAACAAAACTCGGCTGAGACATGTAATCAAGTTTGTCGAGTTTTGCGGTCGTCAGGAAAGAATATCAAAGAAACAGGATGGCAGGTAAGTTGGAAGAACCCCCAGTTTTCGTGGTGAGTACAGTCAATTGTTTATCTACAAATTACGTGCTTTCCTTGACTATTCTAATCACAAGCAATTTTTCCTTTTCAAGGCTTTTGCTTCCATAACTTCAGCCCCCCCTTAGAAAAATCCTGGCTGCGCCCCTGGTTGTGATTGGAAAAGCCGAACGGCAAGTGCACAAAACTTCACACTATGGCAGCAAGTAACAATAGAGATCACACGTCATGCTCATTCTATTTCTGCTTGTTTGCCTCACATATACATAGGTGTTGTTCTTCGCGCACATCCCATTCATGGTGATTCGCACATTCAACACAACACCAACCGACAGGTTGCAACACTTGCAACAAGGTTGGGCTAGACTTGTTGAAATGACTGAGAGATAAATACTATAGACAAGTAAAATGCAAACTGAAAACCTTATATATAAAAAACCTGCAATCAAACTTGCTAAAACAACATTTTAACTTATTGGGCGCTATTTTATAGCATGTTGGGCGCCATTTCATAGCACAAAAAATTCATAGAAAAATGTGAAATTTCATTTGACTCGAGCTTGCGAACCAATGACTCGAAGTGACTCGACAGTTTTTGTGACTCGTCTCTGACTCTACTCCAAAAAAATTTAGATGACTCTGACTCGAAGAGCTTGGGACTCTAACTCGACAAAAATGACTCGGGCACATCACTGGTTTGTGTGAGTTGATAAATAACTGACTCACGTGAAAGTTTTGGCAAAAGAAGGCATTTTTTTATGTGTTTTATTAATTGTGCACTGTGGGAAACGAGTATACGTACTTCACGTTAGTAGAGTCCATACCAGACAAGTAGAGAAAAGCTGTGTTGCGTTTTTACTTTCAACCCTCTCAGGCCCGCTCGGGCTGCAATCTATGCTTTGGTTTCTATGATCAGCCATACCTCCTGAACAGATTGGGCTAGAGAGCCACTGAAAACATCCCTGGGTGCGTAAAACAGCTAGGAAGCCCATGAAATTGATAAAATGTACCTTTACTTTTGACATTTTTGAGAAAAATACATATTTGTATATTTGCGGTACTGATTTTTTGGAAATTTTCAGAGAAAATAAAAAACTCGTTCCTCGCATCCCGTTTATCCTTTCCGATGCGGTTTTTGCGCTTCCCCGACCGCCGGAAATTTTTTTCTAAAATTTGAAGTTATTTCATCTTTTGCGCAGGCCCGTAACCAGCTTGGGACGTGGGGACAAAGAGTTTTCTGAGAGAGGCCCAAATTTTTTTAGATATGTCCAACAAATTTTTCCAAGGAGGGACAAGCTCCCCCTCGTTACAGGCCTTTTCCTGCGTGTGATTCAGAAATTGTTTAATGCTGATGATCATCTTACAATTTTCCAGAGCTGCTGTTGTCGCTAAGTCTTAACTCTTGGAATCTTTAGCTTCAAAGAACAAACCACGTAAGACTTGTTCGATTGTCAGTCACCCTTGGTTGTAATTGTAAGCCGCACGAAATGATGAAAATAAGCATTTTAAGCTGCGGCTTACATTCGAATAAATACGGTATGAGAACAAAATTTGTTTGTCTCTCACTTTCCTTTCCAACATATTATATTGATTCACTACGAACCAGAAGTTTATCTGAATTGTGTTATGGGTATGAAACCGCTAAGGCAACACACATTCTTGATGCGGTCAAAAGAGAATGTTTTCACTGCTGAATATCCGCACAGCAGGAGCCGAGGAAGAGGGCACAGACAAAACGCGGAAGGCGAGCATGCAGACCTATGATGTAAGAATTTGCCTACAGCACTTCTTTCAAAACTGCAGGCCTTCCGTTGGAACTTTCTGTTCTTCCATCATTTCCATATATCGTGAAAACTGTCTTCGCGTGTAAAGCTTCGGTGTTGATTCTAACTCCGGGCACTGATTGCTGGAGACACAAGCTCCACCTTAAAACGTCACTAAGGTTCGTAACTGCTCGCTTTGGTGATCTTGAAGAGATTACGCAACTGGGTAGCAGCCGGCATTCGACATTTTGTAATTATTACGTAACATTCCGCCCTCAATTTGGAGCCCCCAAAATGCTGCGCCCGGTGGCAGATGTCCCCCCTTAGTTACGCCGCTGTTGACATTACATGTGACATATTGTAAGGGCAAGCGCTGCCGCTTGTAGCATACATGCATAAAAAATAACGAAATGCAAACGCATTTCTGATGTGCGAAAGTTCTCATGTTTCATGTGCACAATACACATGCATTTATACCCTCATTTTTTGTCTTTGCATAACCTCAAGTATTAGTATTTGGCGTCGACCCTGGCATGATGCTAAACTACTTCAAGCTAATAGTACTCTGTTCTTCTTATTCCAGGAGCCATTTGATCAATCAAACAGGAGCAAATGAAACTGTGCTTTTTTCTTTTTATTCAACGTGGTTAAAATCGTAATTTAGCTTTGCTGATTTTCTTCGGAGCTGCACAAAAAAAAGTGTTGCGATGTTGAAATGAAAGGTAAGCTGTGAAATACTGCCGAACACACCAACCAACCATCTAGGATTCAGTTGATTCAGTTTTTAAACTAATTCAAAAACTGGCCGCCCATACGCAGTCATTTCTTTCTGTTAAAGTGATTTTTTTAGTTTTGAACAATAAACGATCTTACAAGAAACTTGGTTTTGCGCAAAAAAATACAGCACACAGCATAAATATAAAGGTTGCGTGAAAAAAAAGAAAAACGACGCGATCGGACAAGGCAGTCGGAAAACAACGAACGCTTTGCAAGTTACAATGTGCAGTGCGTAAAGCTGGATGAGAATCTTTGATTAGGTTTACACTTGTTTTGCTGCACGTTATTCTGACGGAATTAAACAAGAGTGTAAAGCGCATCCGGTGACATCAGAAAAAATACTGTATATAAAAAGTATGTTCTGTATTCTCATAAGCTTGGTATTGCAGAATTTTTGCAACAAGAAAGCTCTTTCAACTGAGACTAGCATGAGCTCAAAAAGTCTTTTGGAACAGAAAACGTAGGCGGCAATGCAAGCAAAAACAGATGAAATGTGTTTATCAGACAGTCATGGCCACATTTCCGCCATTTGACGATGTTTCGCTGCGCATCGTCATACTGCGTCACTAAATGGCGTCACGTTGCATCGTCACATCGCATCTAGAAACAGTGTCATGGAATGTCTCATGCAAAGTGGCCAAATACAATCATAACGATTGATACCGTTCCAAAGAAGGGCAAGTCGCAGTTTCTAACATAGATTGTCTCAACTAAAAAAATACCTGAACACGCACTGTTTGAACTTAGTTATTTGTTTCGAGCTCTTTTTGCACGAAAAGAAATTGAGTCTCTTCCAGAACGGTTCTCAAGGTCTTCATCAATATTTTTATAGAAAGCAGCAACAGTGTCTCAAATACATCGTCACAACGATCGAAGACGCAAGTAACATGTCGAAGAGGTTGAACAGGAAGTTTCAGAAAACATCGTGGGTTGTAGTCACTTCGAACCAGAGTGAAAGACATATGCTTCCATCTCTAGGTGGCTTCTCAGAACGCAATTGAAGTACCTCAGCACGTCGAATCTACACAAACGACGAAGAGAAGCCGTTGCCTTGTCCAGCCAGTTGATCCAGTGATTCAACCGTCTTTGCATATTTTTCATATCCGCTGTTGCGCAAATTTTCGATAACCTAAAGAATAAACGTTTTTTGTAAGGAAGAACACTGAACACCAGGGGTCTCAAACACGCGGTCCGCGATGCTTCTTGGGAATTTTCGAAAAATTGACATTAAATTAATTGGTTTATTCACCGCTATTTAAAAGCGCTCGGCCAGCGAGTGAACAAGTACCTTTTAAACGAACGTAGAGATGGCTAGAAATGATTTGCCTGTAACTCACGATACCTTTTCGCAGGATATAAGATGTAAATGCTGTTTCTAGTAAGGTTCAGGTGCTGCCATTGTTGCATCAGCGTCATAATTCGGCCCCCGGGTTACTTTGTAAGTCCTCATTCAGCCTTCGGAGATATTTGAGTTTGAGACCCCTGCTCAACACCATTATTGATTTTGGTTCAAACTTCGCTTTGTCTCTTTTAGCGCGAAGTGGGAGCCTCGTAACAACCTTACTACATTATTCCAGCAAGTCTTTCAGATAATTATTTCAGGGACAGCTAACCGATTTAAAGCTTCACTCCATAGTTTATAAATTAAATTAATGTTAAACAATACTGAACTTGAGATGTAAATTTCGTAGCTTACTTGTGCTAATTCCATACATTAACAAGAAATCCTTAAAAACTTACGCATTTACGGAAATCCTAACTGGAAGTACAAATAGTGTGACTACATTGGTTTTGTTTACCAGTGTACTGTATTTCGTCATCTGTTTTAAAGACCACAGAAACAAAACGTATGTTTCTTTGTAGATCCGAAGACGACCCTAAAATAAAGCTATATGAGAAGAGAACCTAACAGGCATTAAACAGAAAGTTGGAACGAGAATTCCGAAGCCCAAGCACGTGCTTCTAAAAATTTATATTAGGTTTGAAGCAATATACAAGCATTTATTCAAAACCTTGCGTAGTATCGTTCAGTCTACACAGGACACTTTCATTGCAGCTGAAAAAAACGACAAAGGCGCGTATATTAACGCTGTTGCAGACATCTATCTACCTGTGGCAAAATAATTTTATCCTAATGACATTGAAACCATCGTGAGCGCATTAAAGCTGGGAGCTCGCGAGAAGTTTTTTGAAGACGTAAGGAGCTCACAAACTAAAAACTTAATCAAGAAATCATTCAAATTCTGGTGTGGTTCTTTTCTTAAACCACTGATCCTGCGCTTAGCTGATAGATTTTAACATAATAAATATTTTCGTCTAAGCCTGATCGGTCCACGGTTGCTTCACTATCAGCCTTCAAGTTGAAACGCCAACTTGTTGAAATTACAGATATCTGGACAGCTTCCAACACAAATTTCTATAACGACTTCGATTCTAATACAGTAGCTTTTAAACGTGGGCCTTAGAAACAGGTCTGAAGAGAGGGGGAAATGGTTCAGCGTACTCGGGCTTGGACCAGTGCTCCGGTGAAGCAACAACACTACCAGGACGTGTTGATGAAAGTGCGAACACTGACTTGAAGATTAGTTCTGGAAAGTTTCAGCTTGAAGTTTTTCGCAAATAGTTTAATATTTGCAATGCTTTCGTGGTCGCGCCCGGAAATTAATCAACTCGTTTACGGTTTTAAGTTAAAACCTCTGTTGATTAATTCGCTACAACGGTTGATACGATTGTGCAAAGCTTCTTATGAAATGCGCAGATCTTTGTTGCATCGCAATGGACATTGCTCTTGTAAGCATCAACTACATACTGATGGGAACTTAGTCAGGTAATACCTTTTGCTTTTGGGACTTCTAGTTCAGATGCTAACAAAGTTACGTTTGGATATCCGACAGCTTTAAAAATGCAGTGGTCAATTAAAGCTAATTGCTGGGAACAACAATATAAAAATGGAAATCAATGATAAATTGTAGGTTGATTATTCATTCGTTTTCAGATTCGCTTGGGTAATTAAATCTAATTTGCTTCATTTCAATTTCTAACTTTGAAGCTGTTGCAGAAATAACATTCAAATTAACGAAGTAAACAGGTCTGGACACAGAGATGTATTTCGTCCGCACTGAATGTTACTAATCTTTCCTATGCAGTCTGTACTTGTACTGTATTTAAAATCGTGCTTCAGGGTAGATTAAATTCCAGTGCCACTAAAATCACATAACGCACACTTAACTTTCCCGGTGATATTCTATGACAAATGTTGTTTTTCAAATATTTTGTAATTCTAAAAAACCCATGAAAACTAGATGATGGTTCAACCGCTGGAACCCGTCACAGGTTACTGTTTATTTATATTGCCGTCGATGTCCAAAGCAAAGGTCTGTGCACCAGTTTTATCATTAATTACAAACATTGACACCAAATAACATACTTTGTTAGAAAATAATGTTGTATCACTTCACGGGTTCTATCAGATACCAGGCCATCTAATAAGAATCATCACGTGATAGTGAAACGTACTATTTCAAAATTAGAGCTGAGATGGGTTTATTTCAGACGATGATGTTCAACAGTAAATGCTGCAGCGTTGTTAGCCGGAGTTCTGCTGGCACGCAGAAGATAAATCCGAAGCATACCGCCTTGCCATTTTATCCACAAACCCGTTTCGTTGTTTTTCTGGTTAGACTCTACCGCGCAAGTACAGTAGCCCAGACTTACTTGTAACTGTTGCCTTGTTTTTAACCTGACTTGTGCACTCATTTTTATCTTCCACATTTTTATAAAAATTATAATAAAAGCTTTCATGCTTCCCAATTTCCATGATTTTCAACAATACATCAACAAGTTTTAAGCCTCGTTCTTTTGCAAACGAGCAGCACTTACTTGTCCTTGGTATTTTTTCAGGTATCTATACAACAGATGCGCACCAACGATTTCGTTCAGTTGATTTCCGTATATCTGCATAGAAATTTAGCGCGATTTCAAAAATAGTTAAACGCAAAAATCAGGATTTCAAAATACGTTCAGTCGGATTCGCTGAATAGAAAAACTGCACCTGCGATTTTTCTCGTAAAAACTCCTCGAGTTCAGCTTCAGTCATTTGATCGGTGTTCGAAACGTTGACGAAGAATCTAAAAGAAAATTCCAGTTAAGATCTAGAGTAACATGGACAAGTCCGCATCAATTTTTCGCAATATATCTTACTCTTTCACCATGACTTTGTAATTTTCAGCTTCTCTGGCGTACAGCAATTTGTTCGACGGTGAATCCTGAACAAAGTTTAAAAATAATTTTATCCCTTACAGTGCAGTCTAAAGGTATTCAAGGAAATGATAAATTTCTATGAAAACCCAATTGATGCTACGCACAGTGCTTCAAAGAAAGGAAAATGATACTTCTCTGATGGTTAACCAAGGTATATAGGCACTGGTCCAGCTGTATGAAAACTGGCATTACCCATTAAATGAACAAAAGCAAGACGCAGTCCTAAGCAGAAAAAATTCTTTTTAACTTTGCATTAGAGCAAGCTTCAAAAATATCTTAAGATTATCATTGTCGGCTACACAAAAAAACGTCTGCCTAACTGGGATACCGAATTTTTTTTCTTTTTTATCTGTAAGCTGGAGTAGGGTAAAAGTGTTTTTTTTCTGTTAACTGGATTAAAGTAAAATATTTTTTCTTTAGACCCACACTAATTACGCGTTTCAAAACTTTGGTTGCGAAATCTTAACTTTTCACTGACTACACCAAGAACCAAAATATCGGCAAAGCTGGCAATTACATAGCAAGCCAGGCATTACAAACCGTCATAAGCACAGGTTACAAACAAACCACTTTTTCATGGGTTAAAACATAGTAACCAACAGGAGAGGCAACAAAAACTAGTCCTTTATAAATCTGCGCTAAATCACGCAGAGCGGCTTAATTGTAAAATTATCGTTTTATTTTGCGGTAGTGCGGTAATAGCATAACTTTTTTTGCTATGATTACAAAAAATGAAGTTACATTCTAGCGTCATTTCGTTCAATGAAACATAAATCACTTTTACAGCCAAATATCATCGCAATCATATCAATTCGATGCGAAAAGTTATAGAAAAGTTTCATCCAAATGCTTCCCCGTCGATGCAGGCAGACAACATAACAAACATTTTTGAAAGAACATGTAACTTACGTGTCCAAGTTTCCGGCTGGTAGTGGTGCAGGCATCCATGAACGCTTGGGTAACAACATTAAGACAACTGTCAACGATTGGTGTTTTGCCAGTGTCGAATACAAACTCAGGATTCTTCAGTACGTTCACCCAATACCGCAGTAATAAACTGTAAAATTTACAAAGCCCTAGTTATTCGTAACTTACGTTTTAAAAAGATTATTTGAAAACTTCCTTTTGAAGTAGACAATGAACGATCATTCTACATAGAAAACGAAAAGAACGAGGTCTGCAGTACCTTATCAACGTGACTACGAACAAACCCGCTTGCCTGTTGGCAGTGGCGTAGCGAGGTTAAGTGTCGCCCGGGGTCCACCATAAAATTGCAAAATCGCTGCCCTTTCCACCCCTCAAATTTTCTCACAAGAATTTAAAATGAAAGAAGATCCTGTTTCGTGCTTATTTAAAGATGTAAGGATTAATAAAGCATTTTGAAGATCACAATCAAACACTTACAAACTTAAAGGGGTCTTGTTTTTCATTGTCGATTATGAGTCTTACTTTTTTTTCCTTGTTGCCACCTTCTTCATTATTACTTTTCTTGATTTTTTTGCTTTCTTATGAATATAAGGACCCAGCATGTTTCATCAAATGTTCTTCCCTGTTGGCTTTCAGTCTCCGGCAAGCTCACCGCATGGTTTTTTAATAGTTTAATCAATCCAGGGATCAAACGAAAAAATTAAGGGATGTGTTGGCGGCATACCTGCTTTGCATATATGAACATTTAAGGATGTTTTTTAGTGTAGTATCCCTGTCTAAATCTAAAAAAAGTATATAATAGTGCATATAGCGCGCTACAATGTTAATTTCATAAATGATTTCAGTGATGCAAAGCACGTTTCATTGTTCACTTCACATTTCTGTAGTGGTTTAATTCTCTTTAAAACGTTAACCCCGTCGCCACTTGCGCGAGACCCTCTGTAGGTGCGGGACCCATTTTGACAAAATATGTCAAATAGGCTTAAAACCGGCTCTGGTTGAGCACTGGCTTGCAACCTTCATCGTGACCTGCACACTTGGTCTAGCTGTTGGACTTTTTCAGGGGTGTAGTGGGGCGGAAACGGCGTTCCCACACCGTTTTGCACTACATTCAAAAATCTCACAGATGTTATAATGACACGCAGATTCGCACTGCTAGTCAAAGATCTGCTGTGAAAAGGAAGATCCAGTGTGGAAATTCTTGTAGGCGAATGCTCACGTTATTCCAACTATTTGGCGCAGTCTTCCTTTTTATTGGTGTGGGAACGGCGTTCCACATGCCTTTTTTAGCACTACACCCCTGGGCCTCTACCAATTACACATGCGTAGTGTTATTCCTTGCTTTCGACCGTTACCAACAGAACCGTCGCCGGTAGGTCTTAAATAGGTAGGCTTTACGTTAGTGCATGGGGGCTTGACATTCTAAAATTTAATAAAAAATCCTGTGATTAATAGTGTTTCACAGTTCAATTGGATGGGCTTGGAAATTTGTTTGGTGGGGGCTAAGACCACCAAACACCCCTATGGCGACGGAACTGGTAATCAAGAGACATCTATTTCAAAAACTGTATTACCAAACCATGCCTAATTCATCAAAATGAGAACAACACCTTTTCTAATCTTTTCTTGTTGAAATGACTTTTTCTATGACAGCAAATGTTAGTATACCGTTGAACAAAGGGGACTTCTACGAAACTCGACTGCCTACAGGTTGGCTCTGATTAACTCTGCTGTACTTGTAGTTCAAACTTACAATCTGAGCTGTAAGTTAGCCACGCAAACACATCAACTGCATTACCCGCTTCAAGAACGTCATTTTCCAGCACCATTACGCCATGCGGAAAAACAGCAGTTGCATTGAAACTGACCAATGTTACCTTTGCAGAATTCTTCACTTCAACCGCCAAAATTTAGTGTTGACAACCCAAAATTTAATGTTGACAACCCATACTTACCAGGCTACAGCTTATGGTACTTACTGGAAATATCTCGCTGAACATCAAAAAATAGCATGAGATGGGCCAAGAAATGTCTTCTGTTTAATTTTGGAGACGGCAAGCAGCGGTAATCCAACGCCTGAACTATGTTTCTTGTCAGGGCGGTTGAGGTGAACACTCTTCCCAAAGAGCGCTACAGCGATTCACTCAGTGGCCGTGGATCGAACACCCAACCCTCTGATTGAGAGGCGGACTAACCATCGCCGCCCCAACGAAACGTTCGTCGCCAACGCCGAGGTGTCAGGTAATGTTAGGATGTGCCGTTGGGGCGTTGCTAAGGAACCAACGATAGAAAAAGGATTAAGCTATCTTTGACTATTTGCCGTGATTTCATGCAGGGCCTTTTTCATCGGATTTTCAGAGAAGGGGCAATATAAACCTCGAAATACCAGATCAGTAAAACTTGGTATCTGCGGTCGAATATCATCTCTTTCCTCTAAGGACTTTTGACTGGGATAGGGGAAATGGCTTTGGCTTGAGAGGAAGGTGTAAGGACTGGGCGCAATTGCTCCCTGGGTAGGTGTGTCAAACAACCGTGAGTTCAAGACAAACGCCGGGGTATTTTAGCACATTGGATTTGACCCAGAATTTTGAATAAACATTTCATCAATTTGCTCACTCCACAGCCAGATGTGTTTTTATAGGCGAGCCTACCAGTCTAGGGCTTCTAAACACAAAAACTGAAGAGTTAGACCGTTTAAAACTTTGTTTAAAAGTAATACAGTAGAGTTAGAAACTTAAAACTCCTTTCAAAATTTTTTTTCAGCAAAGTGCCAGCCCCCAGAATGTGCCGAGGGGGCCCAGGTCCGCTCCTTGCTACACCACTGCCTGTTGGAAGCCTTCACCAATTACACGCCGTATCTTACACCAACCTGTTCGTTTTCCAAATGTGCACAACTTCTGAATCACTGACGTTATGCAATGCCGCTTCTCGGTCAAGAAAGTGGAAAAAATATCGAACAGCTTTCGGAATAGGTTTTGGACGCAAGATGGCGTCAAAAACTCCATCTACATACTCTTGTAAAGTGGTCTGTGGAAAGCAACACAAATGCGCTTAAAAACGTTTTTCTATACGTAATCCAAGGTTTATTTCATTATTTAATCCTTAGTTCATCGGATCAACACATGAACTCAAAACACAAAAACAATTCAGCCAAAAACTACATAATTTCTCGCAGAGAATGCTCTGATGGCGTTTCATAATTATTTGAAAGGGCGCAAAGAAAACACCTACGTCACAGACGAGACTAAACAGGATACTGATGCGTTAAAGAGATGGTAGAAAAAATATACAACATAGAAGCAATCGACTTCATCGCTGCACGGACATCCTCACGCGCACAGTTCCAACATCAGAACCCTATGTTGCAGTCAGAGCGTTTTGTCGAGAAGTGCTTGCGAGTGACAGCAACGATCAAGTAGAAAACCTGCTGAAAATATTAATCTGCTCCACCTTTGCTCGGACCATTCTTGTTAAATACATTTCTTGAAAAGGTTTCTTCACCAAATTGTCAATCATTGCATTCGCCTTATTTTCTGCATTATGCACTTCGACCTCCGGCGCTGCTTCTGATGAATCATCATCTCGCGGATGAATCTTTTTCAAGCAAAAGAAAAAAGCACCGATTGTTTTAGTCAAAGACAGCAGCCAAGTCTTTCCGCACAAGCAGCAAATTATAATCAATAACGAGAATATAAACACACAACGCCGCCATAAGCTCACACGAATTATTTGATTCGCTAATAAGAGTAGATATTTGTTATTAAACACGGCGCTTGGTAGAATTTATACCAAAATCGACGGAAAAAACTTCACACAAAATCAATTCCTTCTCCTCACTCCCTTCACAGGCATTAGTGTACGCTTCCGGTAAGTTTCTCAAGAAATTAACTCGATAGCCAGAAATAACTTTTTTGTTTTGAGAATTTTTTAAGTATTCTCCTTTCCAGACAGATGTGTACTGCGTTTTTCAAAATTCACCATTTTTATTTTTTGCGTTATGTAGAGTTTTGTTTATATTTAAAGGCTTTTGGAGTTCTTTTTTCAATTAAAAAAAATATTTTTTTCATTCAAATGTTGTGAGTGCTTTTTGGAAACGGACACAAGCTACCTCACTAACGTTTTATTACGTATTTAAATGATTAACAAATTTGTTTTTGAACACGATTTTGACGAAAATAACTCTTTGATTTCAGTAAAACAACGGTCTCTGACCTTTGAAGAAAATTTAACTAAAATTGTGTAGGGGCGATTAGTACTTTTGGGAAAAAAACTCTTAAATGCCAGGACCGCAGAACACATATTTGGATATTTTGGTGAGGTATAACAAAAGTCTAACTTTGCAGCTTCCAAACGACTGTTTAAACTGTAATCAAGTAATTAGATTCCACACAGACGACACAGTCGAATCAATCAGTAAATTTTTAATAGGAAATCGATTTCACGTAAATGTACGCATTCTCAGTCTTGAAAACCGCGAGAAAAAGCTTATGAGTGAAATGCTGAAGGACTAACGCAAGAGAAGAGGAAGCGAACTCTATGTTTAAAAATATTTTCACATTTAAATCCATTTTGTCTCCAAAGATGAAATAAATTTTAAGACAAGTTTGTTTTTGGGTTTATTGATACAAAATCTATTAAATTATGCATCTAGATTCTGGAAGGTCAAGAAGTTGGGACCTGAAACCTGTTGTCTTGATTTGCTCAAGAACCTCAAACTTTGTTTCAAAACGTTATTGTTCAGCGATTTTAGAATTTAGAAGTATGTCAAATTAGCTGACGTAACGCCAGACCAGCGGAAAAAAACGCAGTAGTTAGCTACAGTAGCTGTAAAGCAACTTGTTGTCAAACTGCTCCGTTGTCGGACTTCGATTTCGCCAAACTGGTTGTTTCATTCGCTGTCGTTGCTGGTATTATCTTATATACAAGCAACGTACAGTAAGATTAAAAGACAACGTAATTACCAGGTGATATACTTTCTTCGGAAGAAGTGGAGATTGACAATCTTTAGGACTTGAACTCAGAGCTGCAAATAAAACACATTACAGTGATTCAACATGAAGACACGGCTGACGGTCTCCCTCATCTCGTCCAAGCATATCACCATCTGCGCATAGGTGTAGGAGCAGGCAAATTTTTGGGGTTGCGAAGGATTTCGCCCGAATTTCCCCAAACTTGCCCGAAAAGTTTTTGTACGACTTTTGCCTGCAAATATTCTCCAACAAAGATCATGAAGACCTTTTTTTGATATGACCTCCAAAAAAAGGTCTTCATGTGTTTTTCTGCAGAAGTTGGGCGCCATTTTTTCAAATCCAACAACGTTGCGCGCCATTTTTGCCCGGATTTCAGGAATTTTGTTCTGATGAATCATCGTCTCGCGGATGAATCTTTTTCAAGCAAAAGAAAAAATCACCGATTGTTTAAGTCAAAGACAGCAGCCAAGTCTTTCCGCACTAGCAGCAAATTATAATCAATAACGAGAATCTAAACACACAACGCCGCCATAAGCTCACACGAATTCTTTGATTCGCTAATAAGAGTAGATATTTGTTACTAAACACGGCGCTTGGTAGAATTTACACCAAAATCGACGGAAAAAACTTCACACAAAATCAATTCCTTCTCCTCACTCCCTTGACAGGCATTAGTGTACGCTTCCGGTAAGTTTCTCAATAAATTAGCTCGATTTTTTCGCCCGGATTTTCAGGAATTTGTCCAGATTTTCTGGGATTTTGCCCAGTTTTCAAAGATTTTTTCCGGATTTTCAGGGATTTTTGGCAAATAAAAACTTTTGGGGGTGCGCTTGCACCCCCACCTCCCACACCACTGCACCTGCGTATTCATCATCACGCAAAGAATTGATCACAAATTAAAGCAGCATTGCACAATCAAGTGGAGAAACCGCCCATGAAATATAAATGAAACATGAGGCGCATCCGTGCAAAGAGGAGAGGTTTTCATGATAGACATTCGCAAGAGACCTGCAAACGTCACTCGTTTGTTTGGCTGATTTCCAAGAGGGCATTGTTTAAACAGTCATATACCCTTCAACATAGAAGACAGCTCTACTTCCCTGATCTAAACCACACTGACGAAAATATGCAACAACTTTTCCCTAATCCAGCGCTCCGTGCACTTGTCACAAAACTAGGCTCAATTCCGCGTTTTAAAATGTTCGTTACCTTTTAAATGTTACTGAAAGATTTAACTTAACTCAAGACAAAAAAGAATCACTAAAAATGTGTTCACAGAGAAAGAAGTCAGATAACTTCGTTAGATTTTCCGACTGTCCGGATAAGTCGCAGATAATGTTTCGATGACTTTGCATCACGGTCGGTCTTTGGTAACCCCAGCGTCCGAGGTTCTCAAATGTTCTTACAAAATGTCGAAATCATTCCCAAAACATCAAACTCAACTTAGCACTCGCTAATCCGGTCTGCAAAAATTATGTTCAAGTGCTATCGCTTCATGCACAACAGCGGTAAACATACTCGCAACAACGGACAGCTCGGGTCTGTTACGAATTTCTGGGCAAACATCGCAAATCGCGTGAGCGGCATGCAATGCTGCATTGCGCATGCGCATGATGTAAAACGTCACTGACACGGCCGATCTGGAGACGAAGGCAGAACTACATCAAAACTGTAGTTGCGAGTCAACCACTGTTCGAATGTCCAGGACTCGTCATCTTTGTAAACAAAAACATGACTAAGCAAAACACACCTGTTGTAGTAAAACCATCACAAAAGAAGCAAAGAAGCAGTTCATCCGTTGTACTCATCCACGACGAAACATTTGACGATTATAGGATAAGCAAACAACTGACAAAGCATACCTCTCTGGTCTACTTTAACTTGAATTTTAAGCGAAACAAAGTTTATTTACTTTTTTGTGTTTATTTTGTTATGATCATCTGCGCATAAATAACACTCTAATCTTAACAAGGTGTTTTGTTCGCCGAAAACAGAATTTGGCAAAGGTCTGCCAGTAAACAAGGTGTTTTGTTCGCCGAAAACAGAATTCGGCAAAGGTCTGCCAGTAAAAGCGATAAAGCAGTTATTAAATATGACATCCAATGCCCACGTCAGAACAATACGACTGTGATAGTTAATTTGAGAAGAATCGTTTGAAAACCAGTTAACGTCGGACAGCATAGGCAAAGGTTTTTACAAACGATACTTTATCAAACGGCTGTGTTGCCACCATCTCGTAACTTACATGAGCAAATTCCTCGAAGTAATTTTCGCAGACCACTTGCCTATTAAACGATTAAAAAAAGCTTACATGAAATCTGCAAGGCAGACAGGACCTAACGAACTGCAGTTTCGCATCACACTTACCTAAGGAACGAGCTGAAGGAGGCCGCAGTACCACTACTGCTTCAGAGGGAACCTGAAAAACAGTGCGCACTCAGTTTTTTAACCAATTGCAACGCCAACAAGGTTTGTGGTGCTCAACACGTTTTCACAACGTCCAAACGGCGGAAACTATAGAAAATCTATGAACGGAGTACGAAGCAAACTGCGGTTTGCGTGGCTATGTTATTTCCCAGCTTGTCAAAAAAAATTTTCTTTTGACCACTACCATTGCTCTCGAGCTGACGGGAAATTTGCTTTCGTTGTTATGGAAAAAAGTTTAGACCTCCCAATATGTCATCATTCATGCGTAAGATGTCATCACTTTGCGGTATCCCCTTTCTATTGACAAAAAGCGAATTGACTAACGTTATAATGCTTGAGAGTATTCAGTTTGATATATCCTGATTCCTGGTCGGACATTGCATCAATGTCGGAGAGAAACACTCCTTCCGTTTTTTCGCTGTCAGCCAGTAGTTCTGCAAATAATTTAAAACTTGTAATAATATTTTCATACAATACGGATTGCTCTAATAATTTCAAAAACACAACGCGTCGCTCCAAAGCAAATCTCCATGCCACTTTCAGGTCCCCGAAAAGGGGGGGTGGAGGGGGAAATGCCCGGGGCGGCACTTTTGGTGAAAAGAAGGAATAGCAAATGGTTTTTCACGAATGAACCTCAAGTTAGATTTAGGTTTTGGTTTTAGATTTTGGTTAAGGTTGGATCACCATACGTCCCGGTTTAAACGTCTGTCCCGGTGTCCCAACCCGGTTAGCAAAATGTCCCGGAATTTCACTTCAGTGAAGTTTTCATAATTAACTCCAGCCTGCGATGCATTGTTATGAAATAATTCCGTCCTGAAAGGCTTGACTTTGCTTTAACCCGTGGCTCGGCTTGGGGGGCGACACTTTTCGACTCGCCCGGGGCGGCACTTCTCCATGTCGGGGCCGCTGTCGTCGCACAATCTATGCCCCACACCACATGATCATTTCGCACAATACTTTACGTCTTACTCAGAGCCGGTCTTCCGTTGCTGGCCGCCCATAGGTTATAGAAATGTTGCCGCCACCTTTTCACCCAAGAGGAAAATTTTGTCCGTGTCGTGTGAGTGCCAAAGACACGATTACTCAATTTTTGAAAAATTACCCTTAAACATGTCGATTTCACTTCAAGTGGAGGTTGATATGCCGGCTTAACTTTGTAGTCGCAGCAAGGTCAGACTCCCCGTCAGTGGTTTCACTCGTCTGGATCTAGCAGTTTATTGATTACTGTTAAACGTGTATGTTTTTGAACGGTATGTGCTCGACAAGACATCTAAGCCGGAGAAGCAAGCTAAGCAACTCAAAAAAACTTTCGAAAAATTTTTTGCCGCCTCTGGAAATTCCGTCACCCTGGACTATAGCCTCGAAAGCCCATATGGGAAATCCGGGCCTGGTCTTACTATTCATTCTTTCATCAACACCAAGTCTTGGGTGTTACACAAATTGTATGGGAAAACAAAGCCAAAATGTGGGGAAAATCCTGCTGGACACTATTCACACTTCTTCCAATTGTTCCTGACCCGGTGAGAGAATCTTACATCCTACTAAAAAAATATTCTCCTAACTAACCGAATTCGAGATCGTCTGCTCTCGGAAAATCGCTGTAGGGCTTGTCTTTGTATACAGCTTCTATGATTTTTGTTTTTGCTTGAGTGACAGTATCCACGTCGACCACTTTAACATCAGTCAAAGGAGTGCAATCATCACCTTCCCCTTGGTCAACCACACGAGCGCGTAGATGCTGAAAACGAATGAAAAGTCACAAACAGCAATCTGCAGCGGCGACTACGGTTACAAAGGTGTTGGCAAGCATGAACGATGTGCTGATGCAACGTGCCGTCTAATTTGCCCCAGCTTACACTACGAAATCGAAAGCCCGCATAGAACTGGATAAACAAACATCTTTCAAAAATTCTTTGGTCACAAACGGAGAATTCAGGCAATGTGGCGTTCGCTCAGCAACTCTTAGCCTTCACAGAGAGAGCGGTTGGAGCATCGATACCCGTGTATTTCTTGATACTATCACCAAAATTCTGCCATGTTCCCTTTCATGTGCAGGTAGTAGCAGTGGTATCGGTACTGAATTACTGCGACCCGTCTCCTGCGATCGTTACCTTGATATGATTTCGATGCTAGCTGCTTTTCAACATGCCGAAGACCTAAATGTTTACAACTACAAAATTACGTTTCAAATATTTTTCAGATTTAAACGTAAGGTATACGTTAGTGCTGATGCAATGCAACAAAGTACCAACCAGTGTTTCAAACGCCACTTCACTTCCCAGCAGAGTCATTTCGTTCAGACTGTTAAAGGCTTTGTTGGCAACAACGTCGCAAGGTGCGCTGTTGACTAAGTAGTGGATTGCTTTCGTCAGCAAGTAGATAGGTTTGCCGGCGCACTCCTGGGTAAATATGTTAACGACAGCTCAACTTACAAAATACAGGTTATCCCCAGATGCTGGCAACGACATACCAACCTCGTCAAGCGAACTAACCACGCTTTGTGATACAAGCACAATTTTCGGGCAACGAACAAACGTATGTTTCCAGGTGTCCAAACGCCAGTGCAGCAAGCTTACGGAACACATACGGGTGAAGGCGAATTCAAATATTTCAGTTCGGTGGAGTCACGAGCCAAATATTCAATTCTCGTCAAATTATCCTATTAGGAGACCTTTCACAGTCCGGTTACTCACGTTCTACCAATTTACAAACTGTCAAGCCTCGTTGGTTCACCTTGTGTCAGGCTAAACGTATTAGGTCAGGGTCTAAGGTAATCAACCGGACTCAGCTCGTTCCCTTAACCTTAACCCCAAACACCAACTCATGCATTCTGGACAAAGCAACGATAAGTAAAACATAAATGGAAGTTTCTTGTTTTGTATTTTGACTTGCATTTACCAAAAAGTACAATTAAACAAAAACAGAGTTGGCGTCCAAAAGTACGATTTTCAAAAACCGATTGGGTGTTTCCCCTATTTTGAGATATGTGCAAAACGCCAGAAATTAGCCTTTAAATACAAGACTGTGAGATAAACATTTCAGGGCTAGACACGGTCAGGACATTCAATTACAGGCACGGCCCAGCCCACATACAACACTCTAATTTTTTCCTTCTGGTGCTAGTAACTTAGCCATGTCAGCAACCTCAAGTTGTTAATATATCGCGACAACCAAGTATTACCGGGATTTTAGCCTCGATATATTTTAAAATACAGCCTCCGTTATTTTAAGATATAGAAAAAATTATTGCGGATCAGTATTGTCACGAAATTCTTTTTTCGTTCCCGAAAAGCCTTGTCTTTTTGTTTCCAAAATTCCTTGAATTTTGCACCCTGCACCAGATACGTGGCAACGAAACCGCCTGGAGTCTGGTGTGATAGTGGTTTGAAAATACCACTGCTCTGTTTGTTAGTAAGTATCTTGAGGCAACAAAACAAAATCTACAACTTTGTAGAACAAGAATGGACAAAACGAAGACGCGATGTGTTTTAGCATAAACAAGTTTCCCTAGACATGTTATTTTGCGATCATGGCCTTAAAACTTAGGTTTGTTTACGCAGATACAGTTCGTTCAATCTACCATGAGGAACAGTTTCATATCGTCACAACAAGAATAATAATAGTTCAAACGGATAAAGGCGAATAACATTCAATCTGCAGTGAACATACAGCAGAAAAAAAATGTCAGCTTTCCGATACAGTCGAATGCTTATCGTTCGTGGTGATAGGATTTTAGAAGTTACAAGATACTGACAGGAATAGACTGCATAGTGTCTATAAGTTGCTTTACAATAATTTATTACCAGGGCAATTGATAAAATATTTTAATGAGAAAAGTTGTATGCGCTCAGTGGTTACCAAAGTTTTTAATCATGTTGCAATTGTGTATTTCAGGTGCCCTGTTGATGGAATAGGCAGTGTTTAATGAAAGAAGCAGTATTAAATCCACCTCTATAAATACGGGTACCTCTGAAGCGAAGGCACAGTGCTTATCATGGTTTATTATAATGTTTTAGCGATGAAGTAACGTTTCATGTGTCAGGAAAACTGGGGACAAAAGATGTGAGATTCACGATATCATAACATCCCCACATGGTTAGGAACCTTCACCAAGATTGTCCAAAGGTAGTTATGTGGTGTGGCAGTGTGCGCGGTCGAGCATTGGCCCGTTTATCTTCCACGAGAACAAAAACGGGGCAGTGTTTACGGTAGATGACCAAATGCGCAGCACCGCAACTACCTGACCTTCCACACCATCATTTTCCAACACGATGGTACACCACCTCGTCGTGGACTGAGTGTTCGTGAGTTCCTAAAACTCCCAAACCTGTGGTTAGGAAGGTATTGGCCGATTCCCTGACCACCTTGATTGCCAGATATCACTCCCTGGACTTCGTTTTGTAGTTTATATCAAACCGGGCGTCGAACAAAGATAAGAGAGATCACTGACTTTAAGCAAAAAATAATTGATACCGTTGCGTTGACACCATTGATGACGGTGATACGGAGAACATGGAAATTTTGTTGATGACTGTTTTGAGGGGTTTCGTGCAGTTAGTGGGTGCCCGTGTAGAGATGTTTCAAATGCGGCAAAAACCTTTATCTATTCTCTGTTTTTTTAACAATTTCTGTGTCTTTCTCTGTTCATTTGCTTTTCACTAAATATTTTAATTACACGTAACGCAACATTATGGACACCTGTAGGTCTGTGGTAAGACGTGGAATGGTATCAAAGTCTGAACACAGCAGTTGATATCTTCAAGTATTTCCCAACTGGTCGAGCATAAGACTTTAACTAACCAATATTCCAACCCACCTTAATGCAGTCATCGTAAAGAACGACAGACAGCCAGTGAGACACCAACTTCTCCACTACCGACTCTGACCTGAGAATATAGACGATGCAGTCAGTAATTCGAATCGCAACATGAAGCCAGATCATACCTGCGTCATGACACTAACCGGCGTAAAAGCAACTTCGGATTCCTCGCCACGTACTTTGCTATCAGCTCCGATAACAATTCAAACATGACTCTGTGAAAAAAAAACACAATTCGACACATTTTAGGAGAAAAATACATTAAAGTAAAAAAATAAGCAAGTGATAGCTTTCACAACCAAAGCAAGGCTCATGCGTGTGAACCAGCAGATCGCACCTGGTATAATAAGGAAGGTCGGATAGTAAGCAGGACATCAAACAGGATGCTACGCAGCCTCTGAAAAAAAACCGTTAAAATTGTTTGTTACAAACGTGCTGCTTACCTTAAAGAATACCAGCTCGTAAACTGCATCGAGTCGACGTTAGAATGCGTTTGAGGGTTACTACAGTAAACAGCAAAATTATCCACCGTGTATTAAAATGATGCACACAAGTAGCTATTTCTGTGAGAAAAGTCGAATCCACCTTTGGCCAAATAGACAACTCGTTATGTGACGAAGAATCAGGTTTTATGGCAATAGTCTACAGTATGCTCTTTTGATACAAGGAACAACGTCGCAAACCCATCGCGTGATCTCCACCCGACTGCAGTAAAGCTTCCTCATCACTTTTCGATTAATCGCAATAAATATAACCGCTCACCGAATCGCAAGGAAGGCAATGAATGCCTAAAAATGTTGTTGCTCAGACATCATAGAGACATTCCTGCTTGTGGCTTTGCTAGAAATGCGGCAAAACAATAACCTGACATTGCCCATTAGCAAAAACGTCTTCGGATCTGAATGGCAGTTATTTTGTTCCTGACATGGTCAAGACATACCGACTTTTGACATGACAAGCACTAAATTTACTTGCACGTACTTGTCTTGGACAGTGAATTTTTTTTGCTCTTCCAATGTCTGCACAAACACAAGCAGGAAGTTCTTGTCCTTTAATAATTTCAACCATTCGGTCAAGCCTTCCATCACTGAAGACGGTTCGTTTACAAACGCCTGAAAAACAAGAGATGAAGCTCACCTACTCATGAACATCTGCAAGCGCTCCAAATCATCTCATTTTTAGCTTAAACACTTCTGACTGGAGAGGGAATACGCGTTTTGACTTTCCTGTGGCATTCCAATCAAAGTTTTTTGAGGACTGTCGTTCGTAAGGTACAGCGCTTCACAGTGCTTGGCTGCCGTTAACACACACGTCATTCTTACACACGTCATTCACACTGTGACGTGTCTGTGACAAATATCTTGCTGTAACGAAACATGCACTTTTTAATGCACCCTTTCAGTGCAAGTGTTACTCCAGCTGAAGATTGTGCTAATCCTAAACGTTTTGATGTGACTTCAACGCAATTGCTTAATTACAAACAAAACAGACAATCAAACAACACTCAATGAGAAATACTGTATCCGTATACAGTATTTTAATAAGTAAAAAGTCTTTAACTGGAAAATAACTTGATAGTCACGCGTTCCTTTATGGGTTTCACACATTTAACAAATTTTTTTTGATGATTCTTGCAGAGAACATCTACTTTCCATTCAAAAACCAAGTAAGCAATACCAACGTTAAAACAGCAGCGAGAAGTATGCATGTTATAATCACCGTCTTGTCCAAAACTGGATGGCCACTAGTCTTGTTAAAAAACGTCTGCGTGAGGTAAATAGAAGTTGGCAAGTAGTTGATACGATCAGACAGGTTGTCCGCAAGATTGGTCATATAACCAACTTGAAGCTCAAAATACGCTGCAAAAAGATGTATGCTTGGTTTAGTCGTAATTGAAACACATGAAAATAACAGATTTGCACAAAGTACAGATGAAGTGGGCGTAGGCAGGTGGGAGCAAAAGGACACGGTCGCTCCACCCTAAGTTTGGAAAGCAATTATTATCGAAACATTGAGCAAAATGTTCATGAAAGGGTAATGCCAACCATTTGTTGGAGTGAACAATTCTTGCCCCCTTAACTTTTGTAGCTATGCACCTGGATTCAGTCTAAGTTAAAACATTTTCAACAAAATAGAAATGAGTCAAACAGACTTACTGGACGCAGTTTTCATGACATTGACGGATTTAACAACTTTGTGTAATGGCAGAAAGAAACGCACTGTAGCAAAACCACTGTACAACTGTGTTGCAACAGTAAAAGATCACCCAGCTATTTTGGCAGAAAAAGTTGTTGATAAAACTGTAGTTTTTTGACCTGATTACAATTTTTTTAAAGTAGCACCCACTATCGGAATAGAAATTTTTAAAAATTACTTCTGGTGAAGCCCGAAACTGAAACATTGAGATAAAATAGAAACAAGTAAACGCTATCTACGTAAGCGAGCGCTAAAAAAACGTAAATTCGCTTAGTTTTCCAACGATTTTTCTCTGTTTTATTGAAATAATTTTCAAGTTTTATAGGGCAAGCGCATTTAACCATGCACTATATTTTCAGTATTGGTTTACTCATACCATTTCCAGTTGAGCACTATATATAGAGCTTTGCCAGAGCGGTGTCTCAGCATACCACCAACAAGTTCACTTGATTCTGTGAAATAACATGTGCTCGCTCTCTGAGGTGCGGCGATTACATTTCCGTTCCGGTTTGCAGCTTACAAGTGGCATATACGTATGCATGAAGATCCACGGAGTTTTCGGTGTATGATGCTTTTACTCAACGATGGTATACAGAGCAGGAGCGCCCAACCAGCCGAACGCGGTCTACTGTCAGGCCGCAGACTGATTCCAAGTCGACTGCGATGGGTAGGTTGTGAGTAATTGTTTATTCGTTTTTTTACGTGATAACTGGTAGGTGCGTGACACCAAGAATAGCTACCGTACTGCAGGCAGGAAATGGTGTGTGTGGGTGTGCGATGTTGACTCTGGACTGGCAGATCTCGGGAATTTGCTTACTTGAAAAGTACCAGGAAGGTTTGACTGAGAGGGTAGAATATATGCAATTCACCTCCAACAAAATAAAAAGAGCGATAAAGTAATTATAAGGTCTCTGCAGGGAAACAGACCAGTTCAAGATCACTTTCATGGTGTAATTAATGATACAGCTGATTTCATTAAAACGCAATGCCAGATATCTCGGGAAAATACTAACTGTAAGAAGCACGTAAAATCAGTGACTACATCTGAGTGAATCAAAGCCAAAATTAAATCAAAATTGACCGTATCCACCTAAAACAACAAGGAAACAACTAAATTTTGACTTAGTTTTAGTCGATTTTACTCAATGACGATTTTGTATCATTTTACAGTTAGTCTTTGTTGAGCGCTATCAATCCATGCATTTGTTTTACGAAGTCGATTAGTCCTATAGCATAATCTTGTGTTGGCTTGCTTCCGCATGAAGGCCATACAGACAGTTGCTAATAAACAGGTTCCTAGTTTCGTCACTGATGTCATCTGAGACCATTGTCGTGACTGATTCCTCACCAGTTCAGAAATCTGCTGTTGCGGAAACTGCAAATGGCGATGCACCGTGCTAATGACGCCCACGGGCTCAAGCCCTGTCTTTTTAACCTTTTAACATAAAAACACTTGAAATCGCTCTTGTACTTTGTGGTTGCCATGGAAAATACAACAAATCCATGATCCCAACCATTTCACATATCCAGACAAAAATAAAACATTCCTGTTGAATCAAAACCTGGCTTGTGCAAACTATGGCATTCATTTGGCGACTTGCGTGCTATGCAATCAACGGTATGTTGGAAAAACAGCAAACAAATTTTCCACGAGATGGACAGTGCACATAATGTTCATTATAAAATTTTTGCCATTGCGCTTGGCCCATTTGTTGGATCTCCTTGCTTATCACGCACGTGGTTTTCATTTAGCGAGTCTTTGTGTCTGCCTTTGCAATGTTTACCATTTAACTTAGGTCCTCCATAGAGAACGTCTGTCAATCTCGCAAACTCCAGACCGCCTTTCAGCTTACGCATTCTACTGCCCGCTTTGTGTTGAGTGACCGCCGCGTTGCTCGTAGCTGTGGTTTTGTCGCTCTGCAGTTGACATCAGATAGTTTAAGTTTTCGTGAAAGCAACTGTATAAAAACAGCCCATTTTCTAGTTTTTACTTTCCGCAGCTTGTGTTTTGATTTATTTGTTTCAGTCTTGAGTTTGACTGCTTTCACTGCTCTTGCTTTACTTCTTCAGCATTTCACACTCCAGCATAGCTTGGATATTTCAGGGCAGAGGATACGTAGAGTTGCGCGAAATCGATTTCCTATTAAATACATTGCTGATTGATCCGCCTGGGTCGCCTTTGCGGAGGCTAATCGCTTGAACAGAGATGTGTGCAAGTCGGAATGACCGCGAAGTCTTGAAAGCAATGCCCAGTCGGCTTATTCCTCGAAAGCGTGCAGCAAACCTAGAGCTTGTAATAGTGCGCTATGAAAAATTGCAGTAGAAGACGTTTTCCCAATACCAAGAATCGAAGATGCAATTTGGTCATGCATGTTGGCTCGAGACTTTATGACTGATTGACGTGTGTTGGAAGTTACACGCTTTTAAAATGTAATGTGCAGGTCTCCTATGTGGCATACAATCAGAAGGATTTCCGGAGACAGTGGCAAGTCTTTAGAAGCACTTGCTTTCGAAATGCCAACTCTCGAAAACTGAGTTTGACTGATTCGATCCAACAAAACAACACGAGTCTTGTTTTCAAAGACTGCTACTCCTATGCAACAGCGAGCCACTAAACAAACACCACCGATGATCAGCTTATTTTGAGTTTGCAAAAGTGTAGCTTGCATCTCCTTAGCAGTTCTGATGATCCTAAAAGCATTTGATGGTGTGTAGCTTTCAGAAAAGTTAATGCGAAGCGATAAAAATGATAGTTTTATTTTTCAAATATATATATTCTTACACAAAGTATAAAGATTATGGTCAGAAAGACGAATTTATTTTCAAAACTATTCAGCACAAATGTTTAGTTCAATTTAAAGGAGCAAGTTCACCAGGCCCGTAACCAGGGGGGGCGAAGCCCCCCAATAAAATTTCTCGCCACCCCTGGAAAAATATGTTGGACCTAGTTTAAAAAATTTGGGCCCCTCTCAGAAAACTCTTCGACCCACCTGATGTCCCAAGCTGGATACGGGCCTGAAGTTTACTCGCAAACTTCGACATTTACAGAGGTAGTCGTCCATATTTTTGCCTGAAGTTTGTCTAATTTTTCAAATTAAAGGAAAGACCCAAAAACGCAATGCTTTCCTTATTGATAGCTTCGCTACAACACATGATTACCGTCAAATACAATAATTATCGCACTTGATTCCACCCATTGGCGTAGCCAGCCCAAAATTTGGTGGCTGCCAAAAAGTTTGGTGTTTGTCAAAATGTTTTATTTTAGGCAAATAACACTATTTTGTTTGGGTTAACGCCTCTCAAAGCACAAAATGACTATATGTTCTAAAAATTTTTGGGAGCATGACCCTTAGGCCCCCTGGCTACACCTATGAATGATATAACTTGATGCAAACAAATTGGATGTTCATCAAATAGTATTTTTACGTGTCGCAAGTTGTCTGGCACCAAATACTACATGGTTGAAGAATGCTGTGCACCACGTAGATTTGAAGAAGTCATTTGAACTTTGTGTTCAACTCAAAAATATCGTACTGTAAACTTCACAATTGTAAGATATGCACATTGCACTGCTTACCGTTCCTAGCTGTTTCTCTTGTTTTGTTTTCTAAATCGTCCAACTTGCTCAGAATCAGTTGCCTTTCCTGTTTTTGTTTTCTTATTCGGCGTCGGTGAATAACGTAAAAAACTACAATGACCACCACAAGCAATGCACCAATAGGTACACATATCCACAACGCAAGCATCCCGTTGGTTCCTTTGCTGCAGTCAAATGCAACATTAGAAAGTGTTTTCTTCCAGCTTCCAACAGAAATCTACACAAAGCAAGTACAGAACTGTTAAAGCTTTTGAATATTCAATAAAACATTCAACCATTAAAACCAAAACCAGCAATTAGGAAACACAGCGTGGTTGCCCTTTGCCTCGCGCACGGACTGGTTACCAGGCAAAAATGCTCAAAGGTGTGCACTTCACTCATCTCATCACAATTGCCACAAACACCACTTGTAGTTCTATCTAGCTTTATTCTACTGTATAGCGGAAATATCCAACACCATTAACAACAAGTTGTGCTTACGAATACTACAACGCGAAGACCATGAACTGATTATTATCTTACTTCAATATTGACTTTACTGTTGCGGTACTGGTCCAGGTCGGCTGCTGAAGCGCGGCACAAAACGGAGGTGGCGTCGATGAAGTAAACTTGGCATTGGATGGGAGCAGCTTCACCCACAGGTGTGACACGAACGTTGTATTCTCTAAGACGCGCTCCAGCTTTGTTGAAGTTCGATCCCTGAGTCATAAACCGAACAGACAATTTTTAAACTCAGCATTGCAACACGATCATTGCGATCGGGAAAAACCAAGAGCCGTGCGTAACCGCAGTCGAGAAGTCGGAAGCTTTTGAAACCATCATATTTAGCTTACGCAGACACGAGACAAAGCGGCTGTGGTTGAAGGGGGGTGTGGTGTTACGTCCATTGACCTACAGTGTGTCTCTTCAAGCCAGTCATGAATATACCCATGAACCGCAAATACTCAAATGAAAACATTTTTAAGGACTAATGTGAGTTTTTTCAAACCAGTGGTAAGCTTGTCAACAAGGTCCAGATAACGTATGCAAATTACAACTTTTCAAATTGAAATAAGCAATGGGTTTACCAGAGCAACGGAAATACGTTTATCACACTAAAAATTCAAAATCTGAAGGTACACAGCTTCGTAACGAAGGCGGTTTCGATTTGCGATTTTACGCTGTTCAACTTGAAAATAAATCGGCTGATGAAGCCGTGCAAGTTTATTGCAAAGCATCGAGAATAGGGCTAAATTTATCAGTTGTACGACGACAGACACGTGTTTCTCATCACAGCTAATCAACCGGTAAGCACCTGGATATCAATGGATACCGTCTCCACGCTTTCATTGACAGCATTGGTCGACTCCAAACCAGACTGCACGGATGAGCTTCGTTCGCATGGGATTTGCGCGACAGATTTTACGACTGGATTTTTGTGGTAAGTGATGTTGCCCAGGTATATCCTGTACGCTCTGTTTATTAACAGGTAAAGCTGTTGGTTTCCTGCGAACAAACGTAGCAGAAAGTCGTTGCAAGTTTAACTTTGGTCAAACCATCGACATATACATGAAACAGATTCACAACTGTCAGAAATTAGTCTTGTGTGTCATGAGGTTAGGGTGTTAAAGATTTCTGTCCTGGTTTACGAAGGCCGCAAATGCGTGAATAATTAATTATTCTTCCGGACAAGAATTTTTGTATACGGCGTAACCCTACCCGGAGGAGCACAGCATTGTAAAAGCTCAGGTTGGAAATATGGAAGCAGGTGGTGTAAAAATGAAAGAAAGATTAGCACGCAAGCGATGACAAGCACAAACATCAAGTTTCAGATCTCGATGTGGAACCGTTTGGCCAAAAACACAAAACAATATATTGTCGCTTGATTTGGTCCTGGTCTTTGCGGAAAAACATTCACATGTTAAAGAATCATCGCAATAAAAGCGCGTTTTTTATAGTCATGGCCGTCACACCTCAAGTTGTTTGCTGCAGCTTTCACGATTCATTTTCTGAATGTGAATTGTCAGTCCTTCCATGCAAAACGCAAATTTATACTGAAGGCAAAGGAACTTTCGAAAGGCTAACCCTGATCGTGATGCTGTTTCTATTAACGACAGTATAATTTTGCAAGATGAAGAAGATATTTTAGAAGTTGGTTTGGGATTCGCAGAAATCCGCAAATTGAAAAGGTTGAAATGTAGATATTCGACGGATTGTACTTCAGATGTGGGTAGGTTTACACACGCATTTTTTAAGCTCAGATCACCAAGCAACAAATATGCAATATAAAGAGCAAAACACCAAATGGCAGAAAAGTTGATTGCATGTTAAAAAAAAATGAAAAAAATAATTGAGGACTGAGGAATTCTGCAAATTGGTGTGAACGACACATTCGAGACACAAAGGGTTGGCGAAAGACCTAATGGATCAACTACTCAGCCAGACCTATTGTTGCCATAAATCCATACTGCACTGAAGACGTTTCAGACAAAGACGAAAATGAAATGACAAAATGCAATAATTTGAACATTACATAGAAGTTAGTAACAAAGCACAACATAAAAAAAATCAAGAAACACAGAGATGGTGAAAAGCATGTCTGTGTATAGGGAGATACGGTGAGCATCAGGTACAGGGTGAAGGCTACTAGAGAAAGAAGAGGCATTATATACAAAAGTAACAGAAAATGAAATGAAAACACAAATGAAGAATCAACTGGCATAATGGCACGTGAACAAAATATTTTTGCTTTTGTTTTCCAAATGAAAAAGATGAAAGAGATATCGTGAAGTACAGTCGCATATGACATTTGCAGAGCAAGTTTTCAGGGATTTCAGACCAAAGTTTGGGACCAAGCTGCGCTTTTTTCGAAATCAAGCTGCATTTTAGAGCGCGGCCAAAGTTGTCGAGGATCTACATGCAGATGCTCATATGCTGGAGCAATTTCTTACTTTTTGTTGCATGGCAGACGAAGAAACCGGTTACAAAAAATAATCGGCGGATAAAAAAACGCTATACCTTTCAAATAAAAAATTGCGTGACTTTGCCTGCTATTTCCAGCATAACACCGTCTAGACCAGGGTCCCAAACACGCGACCCGCGATGCTTTGTGGGAATTTTCAAATAATTAACATTTTCGTCGCAGTGCTTGGCTAGCAAGTGAACGAGTTTCTTTTAAACGAACGTAGTAGATACGGCTAGAAATGATTTTGATACCTTTCACAGGAAAAGAAATGCAAAACTTGTTTCTAGTAAAGTTCAGATACCATCACTGTTGCGTAAGCGTTATAATGGGGCCCTTGGATAAGTCCTCATTTGGCCCTCGGAGAAATTTAAGTTTAAGACCCCTGGTCTAGACCAGTGGTTTTCAACCGGTGGGCCATGACCCAGTGGTAAGCCATGACGATTTTTCCAGTGGACCACAGAGCTTGGAATATATCTGAATGAAAGCGTTACGAGACTTCTATAACGTCATTATGATCAAATATGACGAATAGCAAAAAAATTCGATTTGAATGTTACGTTTGTGACATAACTCCTACTTAATGATGCTAGTTGAAATTTTATGTACGAGAATAACTGTGGCATAGTATTTAAACTGTTATAGCACGGCAGCTAATGCTAAGCTAAAGTTATAGAAGTTTTAAACATATCAGATTATAAACTTTGGGACACCACCAATATCTTTCCTAGTTGAATGGGCCATGAGCAGAAAAAGGTTGAAAGTCCCTGATCAAGACAAGACAATTCATTGTCATCGACTGTGGCTGTGCGTGAGAAAACCATAGCTGTCTAGTGTGCGTCAGGCGGCAGTCTTGCTGTGAAGCTGAGCCAACGGAAGCTTCTCGACTTACAGCTTCCTCAATTACGACCATGCGCACATTTCACTACATAACCGCCGCGTGTTAGTACTAATTGCGTCTTTCTCAATAAGGCATCAATGGAACAGAGCTCTGACCTGACGAGTGGAGTGTCGTTTGACCCAACTTTGAAATGGCACGCTGAAGCAACTGGAACAAAGCCACACAAGGCCTAACAACTCTGATTTTATAGACGCAATGGATTTCGTTCCTGTAGTTTTAAAAAATTTGTAATCAGCTGCCATTTCAGGGCGGCGTCTGTAAGCCATTGCCCCATTTGTACTGGCATAACCACGAACAAAATGTGCCAAGAAGTCCACGTCATACGGCGCTAATTTCATTTGTATTTGCGGTAAGTCGGAGTGAAAAATCGTGTAGTTCAGTAGAGAATGATAAACGTCTCATATAAAGACTACTAACGGTATGGCTTACAATTGCAATGCATTGGTTGGGTCAAGCAAACAACTTGATAGATTGTCCTCCGGTCGCATGGCACCTAATAAGGTAGAACGCGCATTTTATTGTATTTATTGTAAATCGACGGTACTTAACTCATCTTTCAAAAACAATATACCCCGTACTTGTACAGGCGTCATACAAAATAGACGTACAATTTACGGGACTCAAAACCACAAGTCTTAATAATTCGTGTGGATTTACCACAGAGCTAAGTTCCTAATCAGTGACATGTGACGCGACGAAGTATACCTGAGGAAAGTGTTTTAAAGGATTGTCTTAGATAATTGCGCTTCGCAAAGGATAGGCTGGGCAGGCAACTGCGCGTTTTGTCCTTGAAAACTTAAAGTCATTTCACATACAGTCAAGACCGTCGTTAGTGGGGTTGACTGATGCCGGCCCCATCTATTCTTCGCTGCCCCCATTTGATGTTGAGTTTTTCAATGGCAAAATTGCAATTTTGACCCATTTCCGATATTTCATAGTGGCATGAGTAACCTATTGACGAAACGTTACTTTCTGAACGGTCATGACATCTTTTGAGTAACGACATCTGTGCAGATTTGTGAGAAACATTGTAGAGCTCACAACGAATTACTTCCCTGTGTAGTTGAGGTGTATTAAAATCATTTCACACAACTGCAATAGCATTTCACTTGAAATACAGAGCCGTACGAACAAAACCGTCGCTAGTAGGGTCGGCTGATGCCGGGCTCCCAACTATCTTCTCTGCCCCCCATTTGAAGTCGAGTGTTTTATGGGCAAAATTGCAATTTTGGCGCAATTCGGGAATTTCATAGCGGCATCAGTAACCTAATGAAGAAACTTTACTTCCTCAACGGGAACGACGCACTTTGAGTCACGATATTTGTGCAGATTTCTAGGAACCATTCTAGAGCTCATAACGAATTACTTCCCTAGAGGCGGGCTGATTTCTTATAACCCAGCATCCGCCCCGCCAATTTTGAAAATTTAAAAGTCCGATTCAGCCTAGACTCCACGTAATTCCTGCTTTGACAGAATTTTACATGCGTGTTTCTTGGCGGTTTAATCAACACTATTATCTCCCGTGTTTCTAATAACTCTATAAATTCCTCTAAAAATAAAATCTTTACAATCGCTTCCTAACTTTGAAACTAGAATGACCGAAAAATGAAAACAGCTCCATTTAAACATGAAAAAGTGTTTAAGACTTCGATTCCTTGAATCCGCGATTTCGCTTTTTGGCAAGCTTTACTGTGTAGGAGTTTTCTGACCTTAGAATACCAATCTTTTAGTGTGTTCGTTTCCTTCTCTTACCTATACCACGCTTTAGTGCTTTTACGGACAACGGTTAGTCAAGTCATACACCACAAATACTGTAATATTGTCTGTCAAGATAACCCTCGTGTAAAACCCAACAAACCCACCTTAGTTTTATGCACTTCCCTATATCTGCTTTGTAGGGGTAATCAACAGATGGGCGCATGAACACAGTTCAAGCTGCTTGTTTGTAATAGCAGGTTTGAAGCTATAATCTATAATGTTGGAGATCCCGTGCCAATTCTGAACTGTAACCTATATTGAAACATCAACGATCAATGTTTGCAAGATCACCACGGAGCTTTCTGCTTATAGTGCATGGACTGCATTTAACGCGAGCAGCGCAGTTCGATGAGCACGTTCAAGACAATTATAAGAAGCATGTCGTTGTTTAATGTCTGACGGTTTTTAAAAAAAATTGTGGTCGGAAATGCTGTACGTACTGAGCAAACTAAAAAAGCATAACGTTATGGTGAAGAATGGCTGTCTTCCGGTAAAGCGGTTGTGACCAGCATGTAGCATCTATCCAAGGTTATTAGAAACTAAGGCACTGCGTTTCCAGAAATGTGTGTTTACGACAACACGCAGTGGTCTATACTAGCTACTGCATACCTTTTGGGGCTGGGACTGGTGTAACAGCTCTTCTCTTTCTCGATGCAGATTTAGAATGCCAAGCAGGAACTTTACACTCAAGTTCTGATAACTTTTCGTTGATCTTGCACAGCTCCTAGATGTTTAAAATAACATAAGAAAGCATTCCCGTCCACAACTTAAGGTTCAACATGGACATATTTGCCTTGCTTAAACATTCACATTAAACGTACTAAAAAGCAAATGAATTACGTGTAGACCAGTTGTTTCGCAGAGCTGACATTATGCAAGCATAAGAAGCGGAAAGTTCTAGCAAGTTCTCAATGGATAGCCACACCCTTTGTTCTGTTAGAAAAATAATTAGCAAATTTTCACGGAAAGCACATTTCGGTGTAATTGCGTCATATTAATCAATTTCTGCTAGACGTATCGAAAAAATCCGCTTCAGTATCGAATACTTCGGAAGAAAATCAACTACGCTTACGTCATCCTCGTATTACGTATTCGCATTACAGCGATGAAAAATACCTGTGTTGGCCAGTCGTCCACTTGCAGTGAAGTCTGCTGTACTCCACCAGTGTTACTTAAAGCAATAGTAACAGAACGCCCACCACTGTAAATAAATAGCACGTGTTACAAACATTTTTTCCATGAACACATCTCTCCACCAAATGAAAATCGCAGCGGAATAGCGCAGAAAAAAACACACGTGGTGAAAACTGCTCCACTATAGTCTGAAGTCTTACCGACTGCAGCAATGAAATCTGTGAACCGACCTGACTTTGCCCGCAATGGTTTCATCACCAGTGTAAAAATGGGCCAAGGCAATCATCGCTGTTATTACAAGATGTTCGAGTGAGGGCATTCACCGATTTGTGGAGGTGTCATATAGCACTTTTGAAATTTAAAAGTTTTAGTTCAAAAGAATGTAACTATAGACACACGGCTTTTGTTGTAAAGTAACCCTGCTTTTAATTTGTTAAAATTACGCTGTGGCTGTAATAGTCTGTATCATGCGCAACGCCCACACACTGTTTTCCCATTACAGCAGGGTTTCTTAACCTGGAGTGCTAACACCTCCGGGGGGTGCTGAAATCAATTTCAGGGAGTGCTGGGGAAGGTCACGGTCAAAGGTAAAAGGAATACGTTTGGACAAAGGTGTCAGCCAATGGTAGGGGGTGCTTGACTGCTTAGGCGTGACCAAAAGGGGTGCTGAGGTAGAAAAAGGTTAAGAAACGCTGCATTACAGTATTCGGAAACAAGCAAAAAAGAATTCACCGCTATTAGAACTGTACCTAACCAAAATCCATGGGCACAGACAACGCAAAGGTCAGCAGGAGTTTTTGAGTAAGTTCTTCAAGTGTGGCTCCCCGGTTTTCAACAGCACAAGTTTTTCCACCTTGCGATGAAACTAAACCGAATTTTCTGGTGTCCCTTGGCTTGATTTAACGGTACGTATACACTAAAACTTGTTCAGAACTTATCGATATTTCACAAACAAGATCGAGTGCTGTTGATTGAGTTAAGACTAAGCCTTAGCGGGTCACAATTTTATTGATGCTGCTTCGCATTAGATAATATAAATAGCGTTTTTACCCGTTAAAATTTTCTAAAGAACCAGTATACAATGAAATAAAATCGATAAAAAGTTGTACAACCGCTTGATGTAAATAGACTTTATCAAAAAAAGCATTATCTCACAAACTTAATGCTGACGATGTTGTTGCAAACAAAAAATGTCACAAAGACGAATATTTAAAAACGAAACGAGATGAAAAACAACTTTCGTTAACCTGGAAAGGCTGCGTGATTTTTACAGTTACACTATGCTTTATGAGGTGTAACTTTGAATTCAACAACTTTTTGGGGATAACTAAAAAAACTGCAGCTTAATCACCAGGGTTAAGCTAGAATATTGTATAGACCCTTTTCAAATTCGGCTAAAATGCAGTAGGTCGTTCTGCAAACTAGCTTTATTAAGATGATTTCCAGCAGATGTGGAAAGTCAACGCTTGATGTCGTGACAATTAAATCGATACTTTGATTGAAGTTTTTTCTTCCAATATTTGGTTGGATGATGGTGAAATCATTCTTTGCGGCTGTCTCATTTTCTAAGGTGTAATCGGGAAAAAGACCGTTCTTCATCGCGTTACCAAAAGATCGAGGCGTTTAACACATTTTTTACAATACTCCCGCAAAATAAGTTATAAATTTTATTTTAAAAAGTACAGTAAGTTGTCGTTTGAATAAAACTTTCCCCACTTCCTTTTATCACGACACCGCATCTACTGTAAATTTTTGTGCTTTTGACGTATCTTATCAAGAGAAACTTGACCCCGTGCAACCACGCAACGCTCTAGTGCCGTTCGCTAAAAGATGGACGGAATATTCTATTTTTGGACCCGCATCCGTTTCCGTTTTCCGAAAATTTCGAAGGAACAGTGACCAAGCACACCTCACATGCCTGACATATACTGAACAATGAACTCCCCTCTATCTTTGCGCTAAGACTTTTTAAGGCTCTGCTCCCACTCCAAACCTGCTTGGCTGACTTCGCTTTTTGGCTAGTTTCGCGGTTCATCAAATAAAACGGTAACGTGTTTTCGCTGTTTCTTGAGACTGAAAATGTTGAAAGAGCCGCTTAACTTTCGAAAAACGTCTACGGCCATGCAATGTGGATACCCGAAGGAAGTAAGATTGCGGAAAAGATCGATGGAAATGCACCAAGAAAAAAGCGGCTGCTCACTTTGTTTTTTACCAACATTTTCCCATACATTTGAAAGTCTGAACACTTCCTTTCAGTGTGATAAACACTCAAATAGCCATGACTGTTATCTGGAATCTTTACCACCTGTATGCGCCTGTACCGATTCGTAAAAATAAAATTATGGTCGCCCTACGTACGATTTGCTCACTTCTTTTAAATAGTAAATCCTAGTGTTTTCAACAGCAACCCTTGCGATACTTTCTCCCAACTTCCTACACCTGACGTCAAGGACCGGTTCCACTCACAAACCTGATTGAAGTTTGACACAAGTAAACTGCTAAACAAACACAAGCTACCACTTCCCCAAGATGAAATTAATTTACAGTTAATTGTTCCGAACGCAATTACTAGCTGTCAAACGTAGACACAAAAAGAATTTGGACCACAAACACCACTTTCCGACCACCTCAAAAGGGGAACTCAAAAAGAAAACTCTTTTTATGAAATTAACACGAAATTCATGCACTTTTTCGGGCAACATTCACTGAAACATGTCGCGGCAAATTTTCATTATAACATGCCCGTGATCACCGTCACTGAAGCATTAAGTACAGCAGTTTGTTGCGCATACCAGTGCGAAGGCGCAGTGGAGTAGCTAGAGTATGGGCTGCCCGGGCGGCCCTTGAGTTTGGCGCCCCAATCCCATGAAATACAGATTGCACAGTAGCTGGCTCTTAATGCTTTGTACATATATTAACTAGTTTGTGAACCATCATAATATTACAGTACTCTCACATGCTCAAATATCGTATGCTTTAAATTCACACCAAAAAATTCAAACATTGTAAGTAACAGTTATACAAAAAGTAAAAATGACATATAAGGAAAAATAGTAAAAAAAAGTGTAAAAAATTAGGACCATCTTTATTTCTGAAATGAAAACTACAATTTTGTATACAGTAACTTTTCTTGCCTTTTTGTTGGCAAATTCTTCAATGGCAATGTCAAAATTTATTTCATGTGCCAATTGTTTTGTGTATAGACAATCTGGCAAGATTTCTCAACCGCAAGGTGCTCATACTAGATATTAAGCAATTCTTGGTCAGTTTTAGTTTCGAAAAACTCCTCTCACAGGTTGCAACACTAACGGCGATTGTGACGAAAATCCGCAGCATTATTACGATGTTGGGAACAGAGTTCCCAAGGTTACACTTTTGATTAAAGTGCAAAAGTTCAAGGGGACCTTCTTTCTCTACTGTGAGCTGTACATCGGCAACATCGTATAACTGTGACGTAACAATAACGTTCTTCTTAATTGCACAACAATGAACAAGCGACGCAACAACTATCAATATTTCGTTTTCGGTTCTTAACTGCACTCAACCTCCTGTACAACTAACTGGCCTACTTGGAATCTGAATGCAGCACGGTGATCTAAAAATTTTCATAATGACGCATCAACATACTGAGCAAGAAATCCTTTCCCCTAAAAAAAAACGAGGAACCTTCACGGAACCCTTAAACTCACGTAACCCCACTACATGGTGTGCGGAAGACTAGGGTTCCACGGAACCCCTGTTGAAGAATACTGAGCTAGATTATATTTATCCACACACGGAAATCCATTTTGACGAGCACAAATTCTACTACACATTTATTAGATTCGCACATAATTTTTTTAGACCCAACAATGCGCTTTCACTCTCAGGTACAAAACTTAAGAGCACTTACAAACGCTTAGAGCTCACCACAGCCACACGCTTGCCCAGTCGTCCACCGTACTCCTACTAATTCTATAACGTCAAGTAAGGACTACAATCAAACGTGGACAACGACCCAACACTCGATCAATCAACTGTATAGTGAATCAGTAAAATTTGACATCGAGTTGACAAGCGTGTTGAGAACCGTGTTGCGGCTTCATGTAAAAAATGCCTATTGACACAACATCCTTGACACAGGATTGCTTATTGTTTGGCTAAGATAACATTCGCTTAAATACACATGCCATGGTTTAAATTACTCAAAATCAAAAATGTGCTTCAACTGCAAGTAGTGTTCCGACAGCAAAACCACTTTTATTTTAATACAGCCTGTGGATGTCTATAGCCTACAGCAGCATAGCCCATAGTGTCGCCCCCATAAAAGTGCCGCCAGGGGCGGACCGCCCGCCTCCGCCTCTTCCCCCCTTAGCTACGCCACTGCAAAGGCGTTCCTAGAACGTTTATAGGTTTTGGTACAAATAACGTGTATGCGTTTGCTTTCAACTTTTAAAAATGTGGTGTCAGCGTCTGACACAGAATGAAGCATGCGCAAAAAACATCACAGCCGCTTCCAGTTGCTCATAATTCGCAAACTCCACTTGAAACTCGAGCGAAAGCGCAACACTCAGAACATTGCGGACGTTTTTGTACGGACAAGAAAAACTTCAGAATCCAGTTCGACAATCTAAAATGTGCGCTTCGCAAAAAGCTGCAGAATCCCGAAAAAGAAAACCAAGACGTCACGTACAAAAAATTAGTTGGTATCAATATGACGGTAAACTATTGCATGCCAAGAAAATCATTCACCTCTCGAAGCTTTGTACGGGTCCGCCATTGACTTGAGCAGAAGGCAAAGGGAAATAATTTATTTTGTTCTGGAACGTTTTCTTGTAACCATCAACTTGCACAGTGATTTGGTACAAACCCGGACGTGGCACAATAGGCGCGACACAAAGAAGCTTTGAAGAAGATCTGCAAAACCGTAATGTTTTTACAAGATAGTAATCGCTGACAAACAGAATGTTTAGCGCTGATTTGCAGCTGACACAAACATACAGACCTGTTGTGGCAAATTCTCTGCCGCATGTCGTTTCTGAGCTTCACCGTAATTGTAGCCCGCGATCCGACGTTAAGTCCACGTCCCATCACAGAAACCACTGTCTCGTTTAAAACTGTCTTTGGATGAAATGAGTCGGCGCTCACAACCTAAAATAAAAGACCTGAAGATGTGTAAAAATGATACAAACGTTTCTAGCTTTTTTTTGTTGATAAACGAAAAACATTGAATTGGAACAAAGCGCTGTCTGTTCTGCGTATCGGACTGAATATCTTTTCAGTCCTCAAAACTGCCTCCGTCGCCACACTACCAACTGTTGCAGAGACAGTTCCGTCGCCAGGGGGGGATTTTGGGGGCTTAGCCACCCAGATTGATTTATGAAGCACAATAAATCGGTGGAGTTTTTATCAAATTTCAGAATGTCAAGCCCCCCTGAACAAACGTAAAGTACCCTGTTGAAAATCTGCTGGCGACGGTTATGTGCAGAGCAAAGATTGTCCACTTAGATGTCAAAAGGATGCAGCAACTAGTTTTGCGCTTTCTTTGCAATATTTAGGTCCTCGCAGAACTGAGTAATGCCACGGCATATACCGGTTGCGAACTAGAACTTATGCGCAACTGTGTTGTTCACCCAGCGGACTTCAAAACCCATCTAACATTTTCCTTTCATCACATATCCAAATTGATGTTAAAGTAATTAGATTCCACAAAGGCGACAGTCGGATCAATCACCAATGTATGCAATAGGAAATCGATTTCGCGTTAACTCTACGTATCCTCTGCCCTGAATTCTCCAAGCAATGCTGGAGTGTGTAATGCTGAAGAAGTAAAGCAAGAGCAGTGAAAGCAGTCAAACTCAAGACTGAAACAAATAAATCAAAACACAAGCTGCGGAAAGTAAAAACTAGAAAATGGGTTGTTTTCATATAAACTGATTTCACTAAAACTTAAACCATCTGACGCCGATTACAGAGCAACAAAACAACATCAAGAGAATCACGCCGCGATGACTCAAAACAAAGCGTCAGCAGAATGGCGGTCGGAAGGTTGGCAGACGTACTCGAGGGAGGGCCTTTCGTGGTAAACGTTGGGAAGCACAAACTGCGGAAATATAAAACTACATGTGTTGCAAGGAGGGGCAAACAAACGGGCGAAGCGGAAAGAAAAAAAATCAATGAACATCGCAAACGGATGCAAGAATCATTTCACACGATGACAGAACATGCTTTGAATATTAATTTGTGCGTTAAATTTGTTAAGCCATGTTATCTTCACAGTTCAAACTTCTGGATAAAAATTAACCAAACGTGGAGGAGTGCCCGTCTGGACAATTTCATAAACACATTTTTTTGTGTCTCGCTTTTTCTCTACGACTTGAAGCAGAAATATTTGCTGTTAGCGCCACTAGGCTCAACTCAAAACAGTTGAACAATTTTTCGGCTTAGCAACTGTCGGCGGGAAAAAAAACTTACGGAACTCATTGGTGGAACAGCGTCTGCACAAAATTGTTGACTTTTTAACCAGACTTCTCTTTGCGACCGCACCTCCAGGAAGTTTAGGAAATGGAAATTGGCCGTAATTTTTTGAGGTAAACGCAAAGTGTCACTTTTTATTTTCGGCCATTCTTGCCTTTTTTGTAATAAAAAAACAATAAGAATTCTTTAAGAGCGTAAAATCCCACGAAATTAAGACTAAACCGATATGGAAATAGAGCGCGTTTGACTCTCAGTCCATCACAATCATCACTTCACTGTCCAACAGCGGTGTTGCGTGACTTCGAAAAAATCTGTCACGCGCCAACATCTAAAGATTTAATTAAAAGAAAAAACGTCATACTACAACTATATATGCACCTCAAAACGGAATGTCTCAGTGGAGGTGACAGTTGTGTTGAAAACTGTTGCAACGTGGATTTTACCGGCATTTTTCGGTTGGCCAGCGCTTGCAAGATTGCAAACGATCCTGCAATGTAACGATGCAAAGATGTAAAATCCATTCCGCTGTACAATATAACAAACGAAAGCACAAAGTACTAGTTTAACTCAAAAAAGACCACCGGATTAATGGAAACAGCCTGTAGTGACGTCAACAATATCTGAAGTAACCATTCTCACCTTCAGACACAGATCCACGTATGGAGAAAAGAAAAAAAACACCGAATTTTACATCTCTGCGCACAGTTTTGATTGAAATGCGACTACGATCCCCACCTTGGACGCGAAAAAAATGTTTTTTGTGTCAAAGCATTGTTTGTTCTTGTTAGAATAAAGAAATGAACGGTTCTTCGGCCACGGTACAGGTTAAATTTTTAGGATTCTATTTAATGGAACTCCATGATCAGTAAAACTTTGCAGTGAAATATAATTGTTTCAAAATCAAAACTTCATTTTTCGTGATTTTAATGTATTGGATCTGCACGGCGTATCGGTAACCCAACTTCACGGTTTAAGATCAGTTTGGTTTCCAGATTATAAGAATGATTACAAAACTGAAAACAAAAAGATCAGTTTTTGAATGCATAAACAAACAAAAGCTAGAAAATCCAAAGAGGAATTAGTGAAACCAAGCCTTATTTTTACGGCTAATATATTAGAGTTACCTGCGTCAAACAAATCATACGATGAGCAAAACAAATGCTTCGGCATAACCACACTTAGGTATCACAAAAATAAATGCAGGCAAATGCTAAATAGACTTACTGCTTTGAAGGCTCATAATGCGTTACGTTACATAAAGTTCCTCCGACCGAGACACGTTGTATGTCATCTTGCTTGCTACCGAGATTAATACCATTTATGGTTATGTTGGTACCTCCCTGACGCGGACCGTCTTTGGGAAAGAACTGTAAAAAAGGACAATAAGGAGCAGATCAGGGCATCCCAGAAAAATAGCTGACTGCATATGGTGACAATGAACAAAACTAAAAATGGTGCAAAAATTTTATTTTCATGCTGCTAACCTCTATTTAAACGATGTCTCACTGATCTTGATGTACGTATCAAAAATAGTAGAAGTTGTTTTCAATTCGCAACATACACGCGACACAAAAGTGAAAGATCTATGTGTATGAAGGCAATTTGACTTGATCACCCTTAAATCGTCTTTAAAAAAGTTAGACCTTCACGGAAAGAAAGCTTTATGTAACTGTACAGTGAACAACACACACCGTTGTTATTTCACCGGTGGGGCAACTTTTTATCTGATCCACTCGTTTTCGAGGAGGTTGACACTGGGAAGATGAAATGCATTCTCCAGTGGAAGAAGACTCACACCACGAACACTCATCAAATTGATATTTGAAGCTCATGCAACTCCCGCAGTCGCTCGAACTGCGATTACAGTTGAAGACAACCACTAGAATGGTACAAAAAACTTTGAAAGGCAACAAACATCTTTGTCATATTTTTTAGGTTCTGGTACAACCAGTAACTATTTCATATTATTCACGTTTTAGGAATATTCAGGCAACCGTTTCTAATTAGTCCATAACACATTTTCACGATGGTAATTTTCACAGCTTATAAGGCGGTGCCAGATTTTTCCTGTACTTATTACGATGGTGGCAAATCTTCCAAACGTCCATCGAGCTTTTTTATTGCACTGCAGCACAGTTCATGTTTCGTTCATAATTTCTCGTTTCTAATAAAATCGCAAACGTTTGCGATAAGGTCCAAAAATCATTCGTTGTTAACGAACTTTGTCGTCGGTAAAGCAATTTACCACTTAATGCTCGACGCCAACGTGAGCCCTAATATGAAATGTGTACCTCTTTATCGTTAAACTAGGTAAAAAGTCAAAAAAGGTTGAATCTGGCAAACAAACATGCCAGTATCAAAGCCTTGAAAACCTTTACGATTCTATAGGTACAAACAATCGTTAGTTGGAATGTATTTACGGTGTCTCCACACCAAATTCTGATTGTCACACTTTCCAATAAAACCCGTTCAGGCATGTTTTTACAATACATATAACCAGGTTTGTTCCTTCTGGCACATCTTTATCAAAGTGACTGAAGACAGTAAAGAAGACGATGATCAATTACGATGTCTTTGTCGATCTCACGACATTTGTGCGTATGATATGTTACGATTTGCGACATGACCATTGGCGCTTAAAATTATTAACTTAATGTTCATAAAATTGCGTGCTTGCCGTTTACATCAAAAGCTTGTGTGAGTGAAGTTTCCCTGTTCAGAAAAGGTTTGAAATCATCTGTTTCTATCGGTTTGTACGGATTTGTAGACAAAGAACCCAGAATTCACCAAGCAGTCTTGGCCACGAATAAATCTTCAAGCAAACTAATTAGTTCGAATGATATGTCAAGAACGCATTTCAGGTCGGGACACGATACACACTTGAAACTATAGCAATGTGACCTTGACGTTGGTAACATTCGTAGCATCACTTACAATGTGCACTCAGACACCGCCTAATTAAGATCTTAAGCAGGCCGTGACTCAGAAACAAACTATTTCGGAAAATAATTTTGATAAGACAGGCTTCACCTGTGGTGTTTGAAGATTGTGGAGTGTCAATTATGTAACCAGTTGCGGCGTTTGATAAGTAGATTTGGACTGAGAAGGTACTGCGAGGACAAAAAAGCTGAAACACATCAAAAAAATTTAATTGCAGATCAAATGAATTAAGCACAGATAATTCAGCATCAGTAAAACCTTATCAACGTGGTATGCATACACCTATGGTGACTTTTTTAGTCAAGTGCCGTTGCTGAAACCTACAAATTATGTGCTTTAAGTGCTGCTACCGCACAAAGTAGGAGAAACCACATGAAATGTAAAAGGCACATTTCCAATAGAATTTGGCATATCTTGATTGCTGTTAGCACTCATAAATCATGCCTATTGTGTGAAGATCTTTCACTCCAGGTTTCGAAAGTACTTGAAAAGTAGCCAGCGTCAGCAACGGTAACGGCACGTTTAGAGAAAACTCCGCAATACCATCTACTGCAGATGAAAGAAGTTTGAAAGAATATTTTGAAGTAAATCGCATTGCGCCGAGATAATTTTGCTGGCTTCACCTCAAATGCTACCGCAAATTTTCGGAAGCAACAAACCACGTCACAAGCACCCAGCATCACCAAAACAGGCCGTTCACATGAGATGCAGTGCATGGCAAAGCACGACATTCGCCATGTCGGCAATATTCAAATATGCAAACAACATATGTATCAGAAGAATAACCCAAGCTGTTAGTACCAAAACTGGAAGTGTTAGGTTGCAACACAGCTATATGATTTTTTGTGATAATGTTCACGCGAAAAACACCTGTTTGTTGTTTATCATATTCGGTAAATTCAAATGAACGTTTTCAAAACGTCGAAACAAGAGGCATTATTTCAATCAGAATGAAAACCAGTTGTCAAAACATTTGATGACCAGCATGCGTTCTCTCACGTCCAGTACTTTCGCTTCGCAAGAAACAAGTTTTGATCGTGGATTAATCACAGCAGGTGTCTTAGACGTGTTGCCGCATTTTTCGTACACACAATCCAGCTCCATACCCTGCGATACAAAACGCGTCGCTTGCAATTGGTCTTGTGAACCTTACCTGCGATTACCACTGACTACAATCCCACCAACATGATGGTGGTTGTATGTACACGCGCTGCTTAGCATGAGGTCCACGTATAATCGAAGTTTATTCACGGTAAGAAATGACGCAATGGTCCATCTTATTTGCCCGCTTCAGTTTTTATATAAAGCAATGGAACCTTCAAAAAATGTAATTAATTCCAAACACGGCTGCATGTAAACTCCATCAGTTACGCTCAACTGAAGTGGAATTGTGCAGAAAGCTGAAGCGAGTGAGTTTTTACCACATACGCACTTTCAAGAATTTCTAATATAAACTGTTTCAGTACATTTGTTCAGGAAGTATCTCAGCTGACTAAACTGCAGTTTAGCAAAGGGTTAAAACATGGCTGTGAAAACAACCCTTTTTATGCTTCAAATGAAAACGAATACACAATCCTTTCAGCCAGCTCCCTGGCCTAATGCTAATGTTGTTCGCAGCTGCATTGCGGAAGTTCCTCCTTGAAAATCATCACCCTACAGTAGTTCTTAACCTTTTCTCCACCGCGCCCCCCTTCAGTAATTTTCGTTTGTTTCACGCCCCCCTGACTTTAATATGTGGTACAAACAAATGTATTATTGTTTAATTTATTTACTTTTTTATTTTAAGGTTTTGTAACAGACACGAAGTCCGTACAGTACAAACACAGAGTCTGCACAACAGACACAACAGAACGATTAATAGGTTTACAAACACTTTCTTAATACTATTGTTCGCTAACGCGTAACACTTGGTACAACACTACATCCCGAGTAGGACACTGAGTCCAAACCTGGTCAATGCCAGGTAAGGTAGGAATGTGTTGTGGTATGCACACGCCCTCAAATAAGCAGTAACGTCCGAGCACTCAGTGGCAAAGTAAAATGCGGTTGTAGTGTTCAAAGAATAAGG
>Ga0210059_1000736_pt1 | contig 44629 bp, 24 predicted proteins | sample Ectturendosymbi2_FD_188042 | JGI IMG/M metagenome (GOLD analysis project Ga0210059, IMG submission 188042) | Ecteinascidia turbinata endosymbiont from Florida, USA - Sample 2 (SPAdes) (version 2) | ecosystem: Host-associated > Tunicates > Ascidians > Unclassified | place: Key West, Florida... | reverse complement strand
CCCATCGTGGAAAGTACATACTTGAATAGAGATATGTGCAAGTTTGAATCATCGCAAAAAGACGAAAGCAGATGGCAGTCGACTGATTCCTCGAAAGCATACAGAAACACTAGTGCTTTTAAGTATTTATCTGCAATGTTTTTTTGCCACTGCTTTTAACGCTGCACGTGATACTGCGCTTTGTGAGAATACCTGAAGAGTTGCGAACAGACAAAGAAGTGAAACAAATGATATTGAAAAGTTGTTTTGACTTGCCAAGAAAACTCACGTGACCAGCAAAGCACTCCGTTGCAAAACCCTGCAGAGATTTACCCAACAACACATGGTTTTTGTCGATTCCGCGACAAACATCAATCTCCTATAAACTAATTTCTGCGCGAATTCGCTACGAAGTCGTGACGCAGTTCCAAAGATGGCAACAGAATACCGAAAGCAATCGATCCTGTCGCTCCTTTCATAGCTTCCGTCGAAGCGTCAGGCTTGACAAAAATGCAAGTAAACAGATGGATTGGTATCTGAGAAACTGATATCGGAAAAGTGAAATCCGGACGGTCAGGCGCCATACTTGTTTTTCTTTTACTCTTAAAAACGTTTGTTGAGAAACAAAATATTTGCAGAAGACAAATTATTTTTAATAAATTGTGAAATTAAGCTGCAACGAATTAGCAGACGTAGATTTAGTTGTGAATGCTAAGCGCCATATCTTTAATATCTTTTATGAAAGGCTTATGAAAAAAAAAAAACTTGTAAATGGTTGTTGTTGTGCAAACATTGCCCCAACTTCACTTCCGTACACTTCCATACCAGACCCGCTAACAGCCATATCTGCTGAACACGGGCAACAGGAACTTGTTGCAAGGAGCAGGGTTGTTGACTTTTGCAGTTTTGTTTTGTCGCTATCGAGCAGAACTTCCTCGCCGCTCAGAAACAAATTCATGCGTTCGGGTTGTTTTTTGTGTCGCCACCTCATCGTTCAGCTTTTGCTGCTTCCCTTCAGTGCCGGGGCGAATACCGAGATCGTTAAAATCGATCACGTCTCCGAATAGTTTATAGTGGATGTTGACAGTTGATTCGTTTAACTTCCGTCGAGAGAAGTCAGGGTCAGCTCCCGAACACGAATTTAATTGACGCGACGGCGGAAGCGAAAAGAAAAAAAATTCAGCGTCGCTTTTTCCGCACTCGACGTCCGTCGAGGCTTCGAGAAGGAAAACAAACAGATTACCGGTACGATTCCGCCTCCGGCAGCGATCACTCGAAAAAAGTTTTAGGCTACACGGCAATCCCCCCACTTGGCGCTCAGCTGTCGATGTTCGCAACTGAATGCGAATGTTTATTGATTTTTATCGCACTTCCTCAGCAGGACGTCGTGTGGATTTGCGCGCTTTTCATCCATGGAAAGCTTACCAGGTGTGGACATTAAAATATCGTCGTAATTGGCGTTGAACAAACAAAGCTTCGACCAAAAAGTGCGCACCAACAACACAGTAGCGGTTCCTGTGTATTCGTGTCGTGCGTGTTGGCATGGTGCGTTGCGCCAAAGCAGCTGGGTAGAGCGGGATTGTTTGTCAGGCAAGAGAAAAAGTCTGGCAGCTGAGATGACCCGCAAGTTGATATTTTATGGGATATAGCGTTGAGTGTTTTTGCTGCACGTTTCATAACAGCGCATCAGTGTCAGGCACTGGCCGACGTGACGCTTTAATTTGATCAAACGTGGAGATGTTTGGCGCCGAATACAGCGGGGTCTTTGGGGAAATGCTCGTGCGTGTCAATAAGAAAATCTGCTCTTTTTGCACAAAGAACATGATTTTGTTGAGTCTTCGTCGGTTAAATAAATTGCATTTCCTGCAACTAGGATTGTTTTTTTCAGAAAATTGCGAACAACGATTATTTTGTCCCATTGCGAAAAATGTTAAACACTTAAAAGTTTGCTAGGGGATACGCAGATTGTTACAAGCACAGAAGACGGTTAGATTTGGCTTTGTCTTGTGTTCACATCATTTAAAGATTACGTCCTTGACCAGCTTACTGGTTCTCTTACCAGTTTTCAGGCAAATCATAAGTTTGTTCATAATATGTCGCGATCTCTTGGCAGACGGACACAGTCATGTACGTTGTGATGTACCTGAATCCTGTCCTTCATCCGATTGTGTTTGGGATTTTCATGAAAGAAATCCGTCAACCATTCATGGAGCACATGGATTGCTTCCGAAAAGCCTTACTGCCGCAAAGGTAAGGCAGGTACATACGTCTATGAAACACAATAGTTGTTTCGTTTTAAATCGATCGCTAATTAAAAAGTTTTGTCGTCACAATCGCATTAAGAGCGGACCAGGCCACTTTAAGTCCGGTGAAAGAGAAAAGCCTTAACTGCAGAAAACGTTTGCTTGCGGTGCAAGCTGGTTGGGCAGTCGTAAAAGGCAAAACGTGTTTTCTGTAGGGAATTACCAGCTATTTACGAAAGAGACGAATTTCATTCCACCCGATTTTGTTGTTTTTGTCAAGTGAACAAGCAGCGCAAAAACCGGAACTGGCCAGTAAGTTGCGCGCGATTTTCACGACCTAGATGTTGTGGTCCTCGTTGAGGTTGCTTGCTTTAAAAGATGTTTTGCGTTCCTACACACTCGCAGGTGACGTTTGTGGACAAGGGGCTTCGTTGTTATTTGCCGGGGCAATATCTATATTTTGCAAAGTGACATTAGGTGTGTGACGTTTTGTTTGTGGGTTGATGCATAAGTACCGATATTTTATTACCTGCTGTAGTAGCCTGAAAGCAAGTTGTCGGTTACCAGAGAGGGACTTCTATGGTAAAGTTTGAAAATACTAGGAAAGTCGAAATAAGCTGGTTTGTTTAAATTCGGTGTCCCAACGTCCAGTTTTTATTGTTATGGTTTTGTGGGAGTATGCATGGGCCAGCGATAGACAAACCTCAACTCGCGGAGACCCAAGAGATGGATTTTTATGCTGCAAAGGTCATGTGGTGGAAGCCAATGGGTATTGGGCAGGATTAGCACTGCAGTAGGAAAAACCGGGTAAAAGATTTGTAATGCTGGTAAAATCGTTCGAACAAAAGTTTGTTCAGCCGGTTGTTCTCAAAATGCGTAAAGGTCGTGAAAGTTGGATGAACCAAGAGCGAGCTAATGGCCCGTGAAAGGGCCCGCGGGCCATAAAAGTGGCCAGAAAGTAATTAGATTTGTTTTAAACTAATTTAGGCTATGACTGTTAGCTTTTCAAACGGTGAAACACCAGTGCAATTACAGCTAGCAACTCATTTACGTGTCTTGCATCGCATGCCAATTATTAATGCACGATAAAGTCACTTCTCGCACTCAGTATTTGCTCCTATTGATGCCTGTAGGTACAGCTCGTTCAAGCATCAGAATCTGGAACTGCAATAACGCAAAGAATGTTAGTACAGAGCAAAAATCGTGACTCTTTCTCAGTTGCATAAGCAATAATAGGCAACAGCTAACGAAGCAAAAGAAATCACGAAAGAAGGCTAATTTTCAAGGCACGCTACCGGCTGATCGTTGTCGTTTTTGCAACCGAGACTTGAATGGATGTAGTTTCATTGACAATTATTCGTTTTCAGGCTTGAAAGCAGTTGATTTAATTTACCAGCAACCCAAACTCGAAATTCGTTACGCGAGTCTAGCTGTTTAAACTTGCGCACAAGACGTGATTACCGCGGTGACTGCTTCCATCCTACACAGACGTGAAAAGTTCGATACTGTAATGTTTTCGGCCAAAACATGTTCTGGTTTTGTTTGCTTCACTGCATCCACCTCCACCGTGGTTGAAGTTCCCGCAATAGATGACGCACAAAGCCTTTATGACGAACAAAACAGCGAATGTAGCTGAAAATCGTGCATGCGCAACAACTCAAGCCGTATCGTTTTTCTTCACGATTATGATTCAAACCTCCCGCGTTTGTGGTCGCTTTGTTCGAATCCGCATACCCGCGCCTTGTACAAACTGAACGTTGCGTAAATCCGTGTTGAGCTTGCTTGCTCACCGTCTCAAGCTTCTTTCGACCTTTTCAAAAACTTTTGCAAGAAGTTAATGGAACTAGTCTGTTTCGTGTATTTAACACATCTTCAGTCCTGCAAGCAGTAAGAAAACTTGCTAGCGAAATGTTGACACTGAACAAGAGTTGAAAAAAGGACACACGAACTAGTCTGATAGTTGTGCAAGTCACAGAGGTATGATCAAAGCTCTGCTGATTTTAAGCCCATAGCTCATGTGCCGATGCTGTGGCAATTCAGGAGTTAACCCGGACTTCTGCGTTGCAACAGGAAGGACATGTGAGGCTGAAGTAAAAATAAAGCAAAGAAAAAAAAACAGTAGAACGAGAGTGCTTTTGGGTTTTTGCGTGGGCAGTTGCACTGTAGTTTCGAGTCTACAAAAGCCGCCATGATAAAAGTGCGGTTTTCGCAGTTTGAGCAATTGCAGTTTATGCTGAATCTGCGTAAATTTATGTAAAAGTTTGTGTTCAGCGCAACGCGTAGTCGTAATCAAAGCTTGTCCCGTTGTCGGCATGAAGTTGTGATGCATGTGAAGACGTCTTTTGCCTTATGATGTAACAATGTCACGTTCCTCGCAACTTGGTTGCATTTTTTCGGTAATGGAACATATTCACCAAAAATTTACCTTCGCTTCGTTGGAATGTTTGGTTGAGTCTTGCCACGATTTCGCTGGTTGGTTCGCTGCGTTATTGTATTTTGTTGCATCGCTAAAGGTAGTGACGACCCTGCTCTTCCCAATGGCAACAGTATTCCTCGTGGCATGACTTCCACCTGCTTTGCAGACTGTAGCCTACTTCAGGGTTGCGCAACCCGTGGCCCGCGGGCCAAAAGTGGCCCGGAAGCTGAATTTTCGTTGCCCGCGTAAAGGTCCAGATTTCAAATAGAGTATATCCCGCGGGCCAAAAACCTAAAAAGAGTTAAGATAAAAATAGTTTGCTGTTTACTTTATGATCACACCAGTTCACCCGCGCCTGGTATTCGCTTTACCCAGACCCCGTTGCTCCACAAGCATTACCCTTTGTAAAGGGTATTGTCAATCTTCTGTCGGTGGCCAGCGATTTGTCTAACCTGCATTTGACACATGCTGCTGTGGCCCATGAACCAATCTGGTTATGCGCATTTGGCTGGCAGTGTTGCATGGTTGCACTCCCCTGGCCTGCTCGTTAATGCAGAGAGCATAGATTTTGTGGAAATGTGTGTTCTTGCACAATGGAAATATCTTTCTTAACAACGACAGAGTTTACAACTTGAACAAAACAACTTGAACAAAACACACTTGCAACGATGTGCTGCGTGGCTGGAACAACTATAACTGTGCTTGTTTGCTCAATGTTTTCACAAGGTTTGTACGCAAAGGTTTGAAAACAAAACCACCAGCCTCTCTCTTTTTTCCAGCTTGCGACGCCCGAGCGCCGTCTCGCGGTCTTCGTTTGGCAGCTGCACAGCAACTACGCATCTGCAGTCACCTCGTGTTCCTCACTGTAAACGCACGACGTTTTACTGCGTCACAAAGCCGTTGATCACTTCTGAAAACGGTGGATCTCATGCGACGTCGTCATCGCAGGACAGGAGCTACTCAACTTCAGGATCAACGATTTGAAACTGATGTCGTGCTCTGTTATCTTTCGGGCTTGTCGGCAAAAGATAGCGAGAAAGAGCGCCGCCACGTGTTCATTTCCTGTGGCAAAGAGTGCTGATCAGCCAGCAACATTGTGGTTATTCCCTAGCGTTGAGATGCATCAAAACAAACCGCAGTGGAGGACGAGGCCTTACTGAGACAGTCGTTTGTATGCCAATATAGCACGCTACTGCTGGCAGTACTTGAAGTACAAAGTGGTCGCATGGAGAGTGACAAGTACAGAGTGGTCGCAAGCATCATTCCACGATCATGGAAGTATCTCAGTGACTTCTTTGATCACTGTGAGATTTTGAAAACTCTCCCGAATTGAAGCTGGTCATCGCGTTTCGAACACATCCCTGGCGTAAGTGTTGTGGCGGTAAAGTCTTGTTTGCCATTGACGTCTGTGCCAAAACTTTCCGCAACTGTACAGCACAGCGCTCTTATCGAAAATCTTACAAAATCTTACAACAACAAACACAGATATATAATCATCCTCTGAAAACAATGATGTGGAGAAGTTTGTTTCATAAAATTATATTAGAAAAATTCATTGCCAATCGCCTACCTGCCAGGAAGAAACCACTGTTTTGAGTTTGTACCTGTGCCAGAAACGAAAGACTGAATCCGACCCAAAATTTGTAGTAACTGTGAAAGTCTTGAATGAGTCATGTGGTAGATAAGGTCCGTCAAGTACGTTCCAAAAATATTTTTGTTAAACCTAACTTTATCAAACATTATGGACGGCAACTCAATTTGTGACTTCATTGTAGTAACTTACGACCGACCTAACATATCATTCTTGCCTAAAAGTCCACGAGATCCTGATTCGCTTCAACTGACTTTGATATTTTGCGATGCCATCGACAGTTTCAGGCCAGCTGGCTGGTTCAAACAATTTTTAAGGCGTTTACAGAAGCTTGGTTTGCTCAGAGTAATAGCGTAACACTGGAGCATGATTGTACCAGCTTAAAACGCATGTTTCGGGAGTTGCGAGTTCGCGGTGGGAGTTGTGAAGCGATAGATCTTGCAAGACGGTCAACCATCATGTGGCGATTCTTTTACTTGCTCTTGGAAAAATTTCCCAAACGGCATTTCAAAAAATAACATTTACCTTTTTCTCTCAAACCTCTACCCTCCCGCCATCTCCAGATTCATGCATCCACGAAACTACCGCTCAGCATATCTCTCCCATCTCGTTTCACCAAAGTTTTTTTGTGAGCACGAAGATCTGCAGCGCAGCTTTCCAGTTTTGCAAGGCGATAGTCGCGACGTGATAGTTACGCACGGTTATCGAAAATCCCTGTACCTTGCATAGAAACAGTTGTTGTAAAGTTTATTCGCTCTTCCGCCTCAGCCAAACGCAAGTGCTGTCATCAGTTTTAGTTTCAATGCGACTTTCTTGTAGATGGATGCGTCGGGCAAGAAATGTTTCCACAACAGCTCGATTTGTTGCGAACAAAACACCAGACTTAAATAGACAAACACTTCAGTTATTTTTTTTCTTGTGCTTTGACCGCGCGCTTCTTTTTAGAGCGTTACCATATTTAGAATTTCTCTGTCGAACGAAACTTTATTTTATTCTTACTATTTTCTTAATCTATTTCGTTTCATCTTTTGCCTAACTGCAATTGTTAAGAAAATCCTCTATTAGTAAATATTTATTAAGGTAATGATTGCTTTCTTCCTTTTAAAAAAAGTCCTTAAATCAGCAGAACTGCCTTGAAAACGGTGGTAAGGTTGTACGCATCGATTTGCAGAATATGAGTTAATCTAGCGACGTCATTCTGCAACACAGTTGAAAGTTTAAGCACTTGCTTTACGACTGTGGTCCAATAAAAGTCAGATCGTTTGAAGTGCATTCCAGTCTTGAGCAAATTTGAAAGATTTATTTCCTCATGCATTGAAATGAGAAAATTCTATTGAGTGCCACGCTGCTAATGAAGCTTGATTTAGCTGCTGGCAAATGTTTCTCACAAAGTTGCTTCTCACCTACTGGTTTCATTGGCAAGCTTGCATAAGAAAAGCTACGTATTTTCCAAGCCGCAAACTTATTTTTGGCATTGTTACTTCGCAATGCCTTCTTCAATTTTGCAGTTGTAGAGGAAGACGTCGCTCAAATTGTCCAGATTCCAAAAGTGCGTGCAACATGACGCGAATACAGTTTAAACTAAGTTTGGTTGGGAATTTCTCTTTCATGGAGTAAATCCTGTTACAAGAAAAACTTCGTGTGAGGAGTGCTCGGGAACTTCAAAGCACGAAAGTTAATATTTCCCGTGGCTCCAATTGTGCGTCTTTTTCTTGCCGTGTGAAAATTAAACTTTTTTCCCCGGGCTTATTCTACTCAAAACGACTTGGCTTTTGCTCAATCTCCAGAACACTGCCTTGCGTATCGTGCTGAACCTTTATCTTTCACCTCCCAGAGATGCAACAAGGGCTGGTGTGCCACTCTTTTTTGCCCCGAAACCCCAATTGTCACAACTGCGCGTTGACTTTAAAGCAGAACTCAACACCTCAGCATCGACTGGTATTTATTGTACGCTTTGCTGTGACAGTTTATCGCGGTACGTGATGACGTGCGCGTTTTGTGACGTTGCGCTGGAACCACGTTTTTAAGACGCACAGATTTACGTTTACCGAAGAATATCGTTCGACTTTGCTTGCTTGTCCGCGTTATCGTATTTTGCTTTTTTTCGATAAAAAGCGAGATGTGTTTGTTTTGCCAATACACAATCTCAGGAGCCTCGTTACGCGTCAGACATCAGACCTGAGCAACATCGAAGGCAGTCCAACCACGGACGTCGGAAGGGGGTCGTTTCCCCCCTGGAATTTGAAATGCTATATTTTTTATTACATTTTTGGTAAACAAAAAAGGGTCGTTTTCTTAGTTTTGAGAAGGAAAAATGAAATTTTACCACTTTTGGCCCCATGCGGAAAAAGCTTTATGGCTACCTTTTGAAAAATCCGATATGGACACCCCAGGAAAAATCCTTCCGATGTCCATGAGTCGAACGTAAATCGACTTGGTTTTACTTCAAATACGAGATTGGGAAATTGCAAACGACGGTGACGATCTTAACTTTTTCAAATAAAGCTGGAAGTTCACCACAACAGGATCAGCGACCGACACAATTCTCCACTGCTATGTTTTGGACCTCAAATGCGGACAGTGACGTGGTGGGAGTTGCGTAGAATGACTTCAAATCCACGACACAGTTACGTTTTCAAGGGCAACTGAGTTTGAACCCATCAGCAAATTCTTTTCATAGGAAATCGTCGCCTAAAACCCTCTTCAGAAATCCTTATTTTACTGTACGCCACAATAAAAGTAAGATGTGATGCAGCCCATTATTTGCGCACGTCTTCCTGGGACACGTGACATCCGTTATTTCCAGACCAAACTTTTTTCCTTCCATATGTCCATTGTCAAAGGTTTCGCAACAAAATTGCATCTCCGCAGCGAAACGTACATATCATACAAATTTTACGCAAGGTAACACCAAAAAGGGTATTTTTTGTTTGTGCGTAGAAAACGTCATGCACGTGTTAGATCCGCTTCTTTTCAAATCAAGTCATGATGTAGGAAGACTCTTCACATGTAAGGTATTGATGGTCATATCTGGCCAAATAGGTTTTGCACCTAAAATTGCATTGAAATGCAAACTTAGTGAGGTGTCCGAAATTTGCTACACATCAGGTAACTCCGGGTAGCATAGTACCCATATATCCTATATATAGGCTTGCAAGGACATTTTTGTAAAATGTCAGGACATTTTTGTATAATTTGGCACCATTCCATTTGTCTCTGAAAATCAGGAAAAGTCATGGAAGCACAGGTTTCTAACATTTTCCAAGCATATAATATTAACAAAAGAAAAGGCCCGTGGGTCGGGGACCGCCCATGATTCCTGAGCAGGATCGATTTCCTTAAAAAATTTGCTGATAGATTTAATTCAGGCGCGTTGGCGGAGTGAAGTTACTTGAATACAGATAAGTGCAAGTTTGAATCATCGCAAAAGTGAAGAAAGTCGAGGCCAGTCGGCTGATACCTCGAAAGCTTACAGCAACTTCGAGCTGTTAGGTGTTTTCAAGGACGTTAATGCCGTTTTGGTGGGTACTTCGTTCGAACCCCTTTCTTGTCCTTTTTATCGTTCTTTGCAGGTCAGTGCTGTCACGTGACCAAGCCCTTGCCTTTTGCAGCGTGACTGTGGCGAGCACCGCTTCAGTATAAGTTTGACCTCGAGGAAAGGTGATGAATCCTTCGCATATTGCAGGGGTGAGTAATACTTTGCTTCGGGGGCCACTGCAAGGAAGCCGCGTTTAGCGGAGGCCCGTACCTGCAATACAAATTGAAGCAAGTCTCGGTCCAGTTAGCCTCAGCACCAATATTTTCTTCGATAAGTTGGGGAAATTTCAGATTTGAAGATTTTTCCTGAATGCTTTTGCCGGCCACATGTGGCCCGCTAATTGCCCACCAGTGGCATAGATGCTGCCCATTCCAGTCTATATGCATGCTGTGTGTTATCGCGAGCAGCGACTTGAATCCAGCTGTTCACTTGTGGGTCAGAGATTGGTGTTTGCACTGTGGTTCCAGTTAAGGCAGCATCACGATCTCGCAAGGCAAAGGTCACGGTCTGCGCGACCCGGAATCCACAGACATATTTGAAACAGAAGCGTAAATTTTGAAGTGCTGCTGCTGGGGTAATCCCCTAACGTACCCAGCCGCGCTAACTCATCCAAGACACAACAAAAGCCTTGTCACGCTGCTATTATCAGGGGCAGACTTGTAAATGGCCTCATTTTGAGGCCCGAACCTGGACTCAAAAACCCGAGCCCGGCGCAAGCCCGAGATTTGTTTTTGAAGCCCGAAACTAAATTTACTGAGTGATCCAAGATCAGGGCAATGGTGTAGCAAACTATGCATGACTATAGTTAAGTCACAACCACTTTTCAGTGAAGACTTAATCAACGCGAGTTGAGTTGGTTTTATTTTGCGATAATCAATATTCAGCCAGAATAACTCATATTAGTGCAAAGGACGCCAGGTCATTGAAGGAACCGGAATGTTATCGAGTCGATTCCCCTCAGCAGTTGAATTTGCTTTGTTGCTCGTGGTGGTGTTGCATACACATGGTGAAGAGCTGCTAGATGACCAACGCAGTTGCGCAGGGGGTTGCTGGGTCGTAACCGGTCTCTCTCGGTGGGGGGTGCTCAGATCCGCAAGGACCTGGGTCGTGGCAAAGAAATTAATTGCTTCAACAGTAACTGGCAACAAAAGTAATCTTTTGCATGCAGGCCGAAACATTTTGACAAAGCCCGAAAAAACGGACCGACTTGGAATCAGAGCTGGGACACCTGGGGGGTGAAGAGATTTCTGAGGGGCCCCAAATTTTACATCCATTAGAAATGCAATAGTCTTGAACCAGGTCCAACATTTTTCACATTTTTAAGGGGAGGAGAACCCCCCCCGGCCCCTTTAGTAACTCTGATCAGGAGGCGTGTCCTGGCCTGTCCTGGCCTGACCGGACAAAGAATGACGAGAGCATGGCGCGGGAGGACCTTGTATTTTATTTGAAATTCTGCGCTGAAGAAAGGAGCGCCTGGTACAACACACGACACACGTCCGTCACAACACATGACACACGTCTGGCACAACACACGACACACGTCTGGCACAACACACGACATCAAACAACGGCAACCAGCGCGAAAGTTCGACGGGTTTGGCTTCGACCGTCTCGGAAATGAAACTAACACACGATTGTAGAAGAATCTATGCACGCTGCTCGGACAATGAAATCGCGACGACCATTGTATTATTGCGCAACAATGTACGAATGCGTCAGGAAAGTAGCTGGCCATTGTTTTGTTCACAACGAAGTTGAAAAAATTGCTCGAAAATCTTTATTTACCGAATAAAATTGCCATGGCAACCGACGGTCTGTTGCGTCACAAATCATACACTTTGCAAACAAGCACCTTTCCGGAAAGAAACACAGTCCGACAGATTCGCCAACAGAGAGGGGGCATTGTTTTTTGGGGTGCAACCCCCATTGTAGCGGGCGGCATTACTTTCCTGGTGGAAGACGATTTGAAAAAATGAATGATGGCGTTCAGAGCTGCGTTCCGCTCTGCCGGCTTTCCTTTTCAATGCAAGTAATTCAAAATCTTTTCAAAAGTAAACAAGTTTTGAGAAACGTGTTTTCGAAAAAACTACGGCGTCTTTGAAGGTCCCATCTGCGTACGTAGCGATGACGAAACGATGAAGTCATAAGACGACTACAAACAACAACCTTGCAGCGACATCTACTGATCTACTTGATACAGATATACATGCATATATTTAAATGAATGGATATTGCAATCAAAATATATAGAAAAAAAACATTCTGTAACGCAAGATGACGAAACAATTATTGCCCATCACGCAAACAACACTGATTTATCACAAATACTGGGATGTCACGGATGACCGGTCACGGGGCCAACGATTGAAGCACTTGAAAGCTTAACAACGAACGTGGACGTAAAATGTGCAGGGGTCGACGACTATGTACATCGCAGGGGGTCTTCAAACTTTTGTGCCAGAGGATCGCATAAGCTACTCGAGGACCGGACATCTTATGTAACGCGACTGTTTCGCGATATGTTGCAATCTACGAAACAAGCATGTTTTTTCGTAAATATGCTATTTTTTCATGATTGACAAAATGGCTTAATGGGTCAGATTGGGCCCGCGGGCCGTAGTTTGGAGACCCCTGATTATAGAGTATCACGTTATTTCTACGCTGCATCGTTGGTCAACAGGAAAACCGCGTGCTCCCGGGTGAGTGACCTGAGCTCGCTGGTGCGTAACGCTGAGCCCAGTCATGCATAGGAAAATTGAAAAGGTCCTCATTGTTGTTGAGAGCAATGGCCAGGTCCTGGCCTTGGACAGGAAAAAAATGATTGAGTTTCAGCGTCCAGCCAGAACCACTGCGTAAGGTAAGTTTGATTTTGGTCAATTACTCAGCTGCACTTTGCAGCTAGTTTATGTCTATGCTCGGAGTCATTGCTCGAACCCATAACTACAAAAACATTTCTCAAACACAGATGCCGCCCAGGGGGGGCAGGCCCGTACCCACGTGGGGGCATTCGGGGACAATGCCTCCAATTTTTTTGTGACCCCCTGAATTTTCTTGTTCTCAGAGAAATATGTTTTAAACATACAATAAAAACACAATTCTTGCTCCCCTAAAAATGCATTTTACCCTCCGCAAACCTTAAAACCTGGTTACGGGCCTGCGGATGGGCGGCGCCACTGGGCTCTCCGAGCGCCCACTTGGGCATTTCGGGACAAAAAAGGTTATCGATGAAAACATGCAACCTGTAGGATCTGGAAGAACTCGCCTTCCGTACTTTGTTGTGTTAAAACGCGGAAATGTACCTGCGACATGAGATGACAAAAAGAACATTTTCTGCTAGAACTAAGCGAAACAAGTTTTGAAACAAAAAGACTTGAAAGAGCGCATTTGCCAACGTACTCGAAGGAAAACGGCATAAACTCACTTCAACAGATCTACAACACGCACGCCATGTACGGACAAAGTTATATGTTGTATAGATGTATATATATATATATATGACAACTGTCTAAGACTCTGCACTACAACGAAATGTCTTTTTCCCGCACCCGACGTCGCATATTTTCACAGCTCAGAAGTTAGAGCTGGGCTTGGACCTGCTTCATCTTTGCCGCAAGATTTTCTGCCAGTTTGTCCATGAACTCGTAAGTGTTCAGGTAATCGCTTCGTGTGACACTGGTTAAGAAAAAAAGAAAAGAAAAATAATATTGCCGAAACACCCCTGGACAATTTCACCCCCCCTAGGCAAAGCGACTTTGGGGTAACACAATGACATCAGCAGGTGTACAATGCCTCAGGTGACGAACCCCGTTAATCTTCCAACTCCTCTTGGCGAGTTCACCCCAACAAGTTTCTTCAAGAAAACTATATAGTCCTCCCCGCAAGTTAGGGAACAATTCCAAGGGCGCATGCATGCAAGGAATACGTCGATGGGATTGTCAGTTCGCCCCACAGCCGGATGCACAAACGACACGTTGGACCGCTTGTCGGCAAAATTACCCCCCAAACGGTGCATCGGTGACCTGGTTGACCCCGCGCCAAATTGTTTTCTTACATGTCAGTGTTAATTGCAAATAATATAGTTTAGTTGAAATCGTTCAATAGTGAGGACATTCCATGATGGGAAAGGTATCGCAAAATGGGGGGGCATCACACAATGGGGAGGAGCATCGCGCAATGGGGCGACCGTGGAGGAGCCTTGCACAATGGGGAGGGCATCGCACCAGACCAGTCGCACTCACTTCGGCATTCCTTTAACGCAGATCGCCAAATCCTTGGTCATGTGACCAGATTCGATAGTCTCGACGCAGACTTCCTCGAGCGCTTTAGCAAAGGCACCGAGGGCCGCGTTCCCGTCGAGCTTCGCGCGATGAGCCAGACCTCGAGTCCAGGCAAAAATTGAAGCTGCAGTGAGAATGGATTGAACTCAGTGAAAACTACAGGAGACTATAGGAGCGGAGCGCGTCTATGAACCTCTCACGCTTTCCTTCAAACATCGCTTTAATTTTGATTCCTGACACAGGAAAAACATTAACTGGAAGGCGACTTCCAAAATACATTGTCAATAAAACGCCGAAGAGCGATTAAAAAACCCGTAGCCGACAATACTTGATTGAAACTTGGTCCCTGCTCATTCAAGGCAGGAATCCGGATTGCGATCAGAATGGAGGTGTTCGAAATAGCAAGCATTATTATGCAACAATCGTCAGTCGCACATCCACAACCTCGCAGGGTGTGTTATTCAAATGTAACAAAGCACTGTTCCAAATAAATCGCCCAGCAATTGGGAGGGCCAACCCGTTGGTGTTTGTGGCGGGATCGAGAACTGGGCAAAAAATGGTTAATTTTGTTTCCATGAAACGATTACAATTTGCCTCGCAAAGCACGAAGTCGTATGTGGTTCTGCCGCTCGCAACTAGGAGGGGAAGGAACGCACGATATAAGCTTCAAAATTGTTTTGAAAACCCTTCGAAGAACAAACGCTACGAAAGCTTCCATCAGCGATGGAGTCTTGGCCCACGTCTAGGGGCCGTTGCCGGGAGTATCGGCCTCAGGCCACGGAGGTTGCAGGCCTCGGTCTCGAGTCCACTCTATCGGCACCTTCAACGCCCACACGGCATTGGACAATGAAGCTCACGTGATTGATCTGACGTGTTCAATGTCTGTCGGAACTTTGGAATTAAGTAAAAGCTAAAACAGATGGTTAAAAATGTCAGAAATTCGAAAAAATGTTGATCGGAAGTGTCGATGACTTGTTTTTTATAAACGTACTAGAAAAACCTTGGCGAGTCTGACAAAATTTCCAGCCTCAAGTCTCGAACATTCGTTTTTTTTTTGACAAAGTCTCGAACTTCGAACCAAGTCCCGGATGTCACAGCCTCAACTACGTCACTGGCCGTAACGCAAGTGGCGGCTTCAAACCTTTGTTGGTCTTTAAAATCTTTGTGTGCTGCATCATCCAACAACTCAGGGGGCTCTCCCTCGGGATATTAGCTGTGACTCACGCAAGTGGAACTCACCGATTGGATTGGTGGACGTCTCCTGGCCCTTCTGGTGCATGCGGTAGTGTCGGGTCACTGTCCCGTGGGCCGCTTCCGATTCGACCGTCTCGCCGTCCGGGCACACGAGAACGCTGGTCATCATGCCAAGCGAACCGTAACCTGCCAATCAAAATCGAGAGAGTTGACGTAGAAGTCACGTGACGCTAGACCTGTACGTCACGACAAGAGCGGTTGTTTGTCGACGCGAGCATTGTTCGGTGTTTAAAAACAAGTTAAAGAAACATGTTTTGTGAACAAAACTTTCTTTGGACGGACTAATTGCAATACGTCCTCGTTTGTGAGGGACTGCTGACCACGGGGTTACTGGAATTCTCGAAAACTTCGCATATTTTGCGGGTTTTTCGTTTATTGACGTGTTGAACTAATTGGAAGTGGAAATATTTCGATACAAAAGTAGACTACGTCCAAGAAAAAATCGAAGCAGTTTTGCGAGTCAGCTTCGAAACAACGATTTTTTCCAAAGAACATCCGTCTTTAACCCTTAAAACGGATCCTTCTACTGAACCCCCGCACAAAACAACAAAAACGCTTCGATCCTGGAATGAAGTTAAACTTGGGAGCCTTTCAAACTTGGGAGCCACCGTGTTTGGAGGAAGGCAAGAAACAGAGATTGACGAAACAAAAATTTCATTCGAATTTTGTGTTTTTAGCACATTCTGTACCAAAACACTCACTGACAAGCGGTTTCTCCAATGACCAGTCGCCACGTCATAATCTGCACCACGAAATCACAGAATCTCGTACCTTGAGCGACAGAGTCTGATTGTACGTCACCGTCGTAGTTTTTGCACGCCCACACGAAGCCCCCCTCCGACTTGAGGGCGTAGGCGACCATGTCGTCGATCAGTCTGTGTTCGTACCAGATGTCGGCCGCCTCGAACTGAGACTTGTAACCGCTGTCGACGTGACAGAGAGAAAGATAAGCGACGTGTGTGACGCAACAAAACAACGTAGTCAGGCGAACACGAGGTCACGACCTGTGACCGGTGCCAAGTTTTCGTCTGGGCACTTGTTGCGCGAAGTTGACCTTTGACCTCTACTCACAACCAGCCTCCGACACGTGCAGGGAAAAGTACAGGGAATTTTCCGCGCGCGCCGGTTTTTGTTTGGACGCCAAACATCGCAGAGGCGACAGCAAAGGTTTCGCCGGCAACCTCCCTTCCGTCAACTTGATCAACTGACCCAGCGCTAGTTCCGGTGTCAAGCGAAATTTCTGACCTATTATCGTTTGTCAGTTATTTTGCTTCTCAGAATAAAGGAATGAAGTGTGGCGATTACTTTTTGATGTGTGTTGTGTAAACTAGAACTTTTGTTAGATGTCAGATACTCACAACAAACTACAGTACGGGAATAACTGTAACCATTGAAAACACTGGACTTAGTCTTAGACCTCAAATATTTTTCTTTTTCTAACCTAAACCTTGACCCGACACACCTAAACAATAAACCCTGAGCCCTAATCATCAGTTTTCTGAACGTATTTGATTTGTAGAGTATTACTCTGTGTATGCGCACATGGCGTAAAGTCAGAAATTTCGCCTGACAGCGCACATCTTCCTCCAAGGGGGTCGTTCGCTTTTGTCGATTTTGAAAACGGTTTTCACGTTAAACTCTCGGCCCAAACAGAGTTCAGATTTTGCAAAATACATTAAACTTTTCGGGGCACTACCCCGAGTTTTTTTGGGGGGTGGGGGGTGCGAATCGTACCGACCACCAGGAAAACGGCAAAAATCGATCAAGGTCGCTACTACTCAGCGCACCGCACACTGCGGCGATTCGCAAACTTCTCCAACAAATGTTTGGAAGTCTTGTTTTGCGCAAACCGACCTTTCGTAGACTTCCTGGAAGATGTCCTTGAACCTCCCGTCATACTTTTTCAATATCGTGTTCTTCGTGCTCATGTACAGCGGCCATTTCTTTTGCAAGGCGAACTTCATGCATGAGTGAGCAAAGTCGCGAATCGAGCGGTCGGTGTTGTACATCGCCATGGCAACGCCTCCGCCATCTTAAAACACAAAAAACATTACATTTTTAAATGCGATGAAATTAGGAAGGACTGGAATTTTGACGGTCATCGGATTAATCCGGCCACGTTCGTGTCGCGGACAATACCGGATTTAAAACGTGGACAACCTACTACTACCAAGGATGTCAATCTTTTTTTGAAAAACACGAATCTTTTCACTTTACAATCGATTTAACAATCAATTCGATTCCGGCAGAAACGTCTTTAAAAAAAGCAAGGGCGGTTGAGGGGTTCGAGTTACTCTTCCCCCCGACCTAATTTCCCCGGAAATGATAACCGCAAGTAGACAAGTCTGCAAACGCAGCCAGGCAAACAAGTCTTTGTTTACCAGGCACGCCATACCGGTGAATGAATGAACTTTGTGCTGGATCAATTCTCCACTGTCCGACGTAAATGTGATCGTTAGCTCGCCAGGCCCGGGAACCACGAAGTCAGTGGCTTTGTACTGAAAGAAAAATCATCAGAGTTGGGGTCCCGTGAGTGCTTGGTGTAACGCATGATTCAGCAACAAAACTTACGTATGCACAACACAATAACACTGTTTTGTACTACTGCTCTGTATGTTGCATATTTACGAGAAAAAAGCTGATTTAAAACTCTAAAAGATTTTTAAAAAGTTTGATATGAACGCGCTTTTGAGCGTCGCATCGCTCGTTGCAAATATCGCAGTTTTCCCACAAATCCCGATCGAATCTAATGAAGGTTACGCGAAGCGCGGGTTTCCTCATGACTGCACAAAGCACGAATAATTTTGACCCAGACACTGCTGCGCGGCGAAGAAAAAACACAAGAGTTAAGAAATGGAAAGTTTTCGTTCATCCAATCCAGCGATGAAATGCTTCTTCCACGTTGTCGCAGCGCGGTCGGCGGAGATGACAAGATGTTGAGTGCGTTACTGGTCAGATTTATTATTTTTGTTTATTCAAATCGTTTCTTGATGGTTTTATAACGGCAATCTTGTCATGCCACGACTGAGTTTTTTACATCTGGTACCATTCGACTCATTCTGTTTCGCATTCTGGGTAGTCCCCGCAGCTCTTCCGCACACGCCTGGCACTGGCAAGAAGGCTACAATACCACTTTACAAGGTCTTGGTAAGACCCGGCCGAGAGTCGAACTCTAGAAATGCCAGCACTGAAGCGAACGCACTAACCACTAGGCCACGGGTTCAAGTAGCTTTTGAACATCTATACGGCAGTGGTTCCCAAACTTATTCGAGCCGTTACCTAAATCAAGGTAGCAATTACGTCTTATTACCCTCAATATTTCGCAGTTATCGCTCATGATATAGAACAACACTGTGGTTCTGGTTCTGCATTATCCCCCGAAGAATCGCATATCATCCCCAGGGGGTAATTTACCCCCCAGTTTGGGAACCACTGTTATGGGGCGTCATACTGACGACCGGTATGAGCAGGTGCAGTGCGATGATTGACAATTTGCACATTGCTTGCTACAAACGAGTGCTGTGGCCAGGTGGTGTCGGTGCTGGTAGGTCTGGAGTTCGACTCTCGGCCGGGTCTTACCAAGACCTTTTTAATTGGTACTGTATCCTTCTCAGCAGGCGCCCGGTGTGTGGAAGAGATTGTGCCTTCGCAGCTCTTCTGCAACAGGCAAATTATTGTGAATGCACCAGACGGTACCTGGTCTGCGTGGGCGTGTCGGCCAATCACGATCGACTTCTTCCACGTTGTCACAAGGCGAGGAATGTTCTTGCAGATGATGGCTTCCCGAAACACTGTACCGCCCAGAATGTTCCTGGACAGTAACGCCATCTAGTTGCAGTTTGCACGTTTGATTGACGCCCAGCGCAAACAAACAACGCATTAAATACAAGTTGGTTTTGACGACACGGCGCAATGTAATCGCGTACGACCATGCAAGTCGACGAATGGGTAGAAGTTGTTAAAAAGCACTGATGACAGGATAAGTGAGTAACTCGAGGAAACAGCAACCTGCCACTCGTGACCTGATTAATGTATACTTGTTTCAGGCCGAACCTGTTTCTATTTCATTTGTCCCATAATAGTATTAAAACTCGCCGTAACAGTATTCGCTCGTTCATATTTTCGGACAATACGACCAAATTGACAATCTTTTTCGGTCATTTAAAAAAAGTCGGTCCATGACCGAAAAAACTATGGGGGCCGAACCCCTGGATACAAAGCACTGAACAAAAAGCAATCAAGTACGATTTTTACAGTTCACCTTGAATTCAAACACGGACCATAAAAATCCTTCCAACGCATTTGACATGTCTCGTCAGTTGATTCACATTGGGTTAATTGCAATTCAAGTGTTGGGGCTGAATGGGTCTTCTAAGATTCGATAAATGTCACTACAACCAATCTCACCAGCAACTTGGCATGCAATGATAATACACCGAAGTGCCAGCAAAAGGAATGATAAAATACCAGCAGAATTCCGTTCGTTCAATCCACATTTAGTTTCAGAAGCAAGTCCGTTTGAAGTACGGCAGAAAAAATAAACTAACAAGGCAAAAGTGGTATCACAGTAAAACTTTCAAAACTAGACCAACCACAAACCTTATGGTGCCGTTCGGCGACTTCCACATTTTTTTCAACTTGAATTCTTCGACGCGCTTTTCATCGGGGGTTATGGTGGCGCATTTGATCCCCACCTTGTGTTGTTTGATCGCTTCGGCGGCTTCCACGGTCACTTTGTCGTCGGTTTTGTCACGATGTTCAACTGACAAGTCAAAGCTATGAAAATGAAGAAATGTGCGGTAGAAAAAATGCAGACGACCACGGGCCAGCTGGACAAAGCAATTCACTCAACTTTCGACTGGATGCGATGATGCAGAACACACTGCGATACACAAGAGTCGCTTTATCAAAAAAAAACAACCAATGGGAAAACTTTTACAGAAAAATACTCGACATGCGCCTTTCGAAAGAACCATTCAACCAAAGCAAATATTTGTGAACAAGCTGTTGACACCGAAATAGAATTGTAAACACACGGTATGCAGTATTGTTACCGACATAATGGAAAACAAGTGACCCACGCGCTACTGCAAGATTTTTTATTATCTTACAAGTCGAAATCGACAAACGATTTGTGAATGGGGAATGATTTAAAATCGAAGCCAAATTTTTAAAGCTGATTTTTTGTAGTCTGAGGAAAACTAAAATCAAAGCATGAGCTTTCTCTGAATGGGCTTCGGGAAAGACTGAAAATTCACGTTGTGTGCCTCGAGATAGTTTTGCCTTCACGACTTTGCTGTATGGCAAGAAGGTCTTCTGCATTCTAGTGGCGTACCGAGGTTAGATGGGGCCCGGGACAAGAAACAAGTTTGGCGCCCCATGTTCGAACCCATGGTCTTTCGGCAGCAAATGCATTGTATCAAAGAGAGTACTTGCGACATTGTTGGGACTTTACTGCGCCCCCAGTGACTCAGCACCCAAGGCATCGTGCCTTTCCCAACGGCAACGCCATGTTCATACTCATGACACGTGCCAACAAAATATCAACGATTATCTCGTAATTTTTTAAAACGTTCGAAACAGAAAAACATCCTCGAACACTGTATCGTGAAATTACTGCAAAGCACAACTTCGGTCGAGATCCCTCCCCCTTTTGTTTCTGGTGCTTTGCCACATCCTGACACTGCTTCGCAGCGTGAACTTTTAAGCCCGAGCATCTCAAGTCTTGTCTGCTGCACCCGCAGTCGCTGGCAACCGACCTTGGTGATGACTGCGCCGATGCTTCCCGCCTCGTTGGCCATGGATTAATATTCATTGTGTGCTTCCTCAAAATTCGTACCCTTCAACATTACCTGCCTGTTGCGGCTTAGTGTATACCCATCTTAATATGCCACTAGCAGCAGGCAGCGCAGGTTTTATATCGGCTCTAACGTGGTGCCTGCGATATTGCTTGGCTGACTGAAGCGCCTAAGTCGTTCGAAGTTACTGTAATTCTTGACGATCTGTACCAGTAAACAACAAATCAAAGACACAAAATCACTGCGGAAGCGCCCGCAAGACCAAGGAAACTCGTTAAGAGAGAAACATTTAGAATCACACTGCTATCGGAGAAAAGGCAATTCACCATTTTATGTCTAAGTCGACGTAAGGAAAGATAAGCTTGTCTTTGATGATTTCCCAAATGATCCTCGTCATTTCGTCGCCTTTCATTTCAACAACGGTACCGCCAGCGATTTTTGCCATCTCTGCTTTTAATAACTTAGTACGGTACCTTAAATGGCGTCGTTTCTAAACACACAACACGTTCTATAATAAAAGAATGTCCACAAATAAAAAAAAGTCCACTTCCCCTAACGCCAAACCGCTTAATATTTACGCTGCGGTCGGCCAAATAAATGCCGGACAAACGTTGCACAACGAACTTCGTGGTTTTACATTACGATTCGGTTTAATTGAAAATCGAAATTTTGACATAACATTCCCGAAAAAATTAGGTTTGCGTGATGAGTCTCGAACGCCAACACCTGCAGCCAACGCAGGCTTCCTTCTCTTTATTACTTTCCAACACGACATTTCATCGGAACCAGCTAGCTAGAAGGATCAATGTCGGTGGTAAAATTTATCCTTACGTAGACCAGCTCGACGACTTTCTGCTTTTGTTAAATCGAATCCTTGCACGCAGCACTGCTGAAGATACCAGCATGTCACGTGTGAGAAATGAACAGGCTCAATATGTCTTGTTCTGCAAACATCGACGTCAACCTAGAATCGCTGCGTAAACTTTTTAGACAACGTAATGTTTCACACTTACTTTCAGCAAAGCGTACATTTAACTTTGAACGACAAAAGCGCTTAACTTCCCTTTGAAAGCGCACGGTGAAAAAAACAGGCTTCGCCAGCGAAGCAGCTCGCGCACTGAATCACGCTGACTAAGCACTGGACAGGCGAAGACAGTTGGGAAAAAAGGAAAATGTTCACCGAGAGTTGGACTTTGGCCATTGAATAATCGATTAAGATTCAATGTATAAAGCACACAGCAAGGTAAAGTGTGCAGCGTAAAAGAACAATTCTTGAAGTTCACCTGAAGTGGTGATATAAGTTTTATTCTGAAGCATATTTTCACTACATTCGTTTGAAACAAACCGTTCGCCAATTTTTTCCCTGAAAACGAACAAAATATGTGTCAAAATTATATAAGACCGAAATTAACGACGCAAGTGACAAATATTGACACAATGGGTTCGTCGGAGCGGAATGCTTTGCCTAAAGTTTAATTGTTTTTTAAGTTTTATTACCCTAAGAAAGAAATTTTGGAGGTCGCTGCATTTACGTGATCGACGGTCTGGAGCAGGAGTGCCCAAACTTATTTCAAAGATGGTCAAACTTCACCGTGTGACGGTTCCCGCGGGCCAGCGCTTGTTCCCGACAAGTTTTACTGTTACAAAATGCAGGATAGCGTAGCCCGGGCATTCGCACAGGGTTTGGAGCAGAACCATTCCTTCGCAAATGCTTCCATGCACATATCCGCTCTCAGCGCATCAAAATACAGCGGGAAACGTCGCAAGTAGCAAGAAACCGCCGTCGCTCCGAAACAGAAGCGTTGATCCAGGCTTTGGCGGGCCGCACTTTGGCCCCCCTGGTCTAAAGCAGTGGACTGCGGTGTTTCACTGTGCGGTCTGTGAGAGAGAGAGAGCTAAGTGGGAGGAAGGCAGGAAGGTTTTTGATTTGCGGCACAATGCTTCAGACATTGAAATTTAGTTCAGTGCATATTCTGAAATATGTACGCTATAAATGCGAAACTAAGCAGAACTTCCCGTCCTGGTGAACCCACTGTCCACATGCGTCATAAATCATAATGAAACCATTGTCTGCATGCGTCACAATGAAGCCACTGTCTGCATGCGTCATAATCCCGACCAAATTATACCATTAACACGGACAGGTTTTGCACATTTTCAAAACTAGGCAAAAATATTTACGGTTGATATCGCAATATGGGGGAAGATAATACCGCTCTCTCACGTACACTGTTAAATAAGTCGCACAATTTTCATAAAGTTATTTTTGCTTTCTAAAGCCTATTTGTAGAAGAGACGCGTTGCGAGTGTGTGCTCCGGTACGGATAGCGCAGATCGTAACGGTGTGAAAATTAAAAGATTTCAGTCATAAAGTTAATAATTTGATCACAAGCCGTCGTGGCCGACTTCCGAGTGGCGTTTCTTCATATGCCGTTGCAGGTCGCTCGGGCCCATGAAGCCCTTCGCGCACAGAGTGCAACGGTGCTTGTATTTTTTCGTGTGTTGCGAAATCACGTGCTGGCTGAGATTGCCGGTGTGCGTGAAGCACGCGTCGCAGTAGTCACACTTGAACGGCCGCTCGCCGGTGTGCAGTCGCTCGTGAGTGATCAGGTGGCCCTGCTGTACGAAGGTCTTGTCGCAGAACGAACATTGGTACGGCCTTTCGCCGGTGTGGATTCGCAAGTGCGTGTTCAGATTGCTGGCGTGCCCGAACGACATTTTGCACGCCTTGCACTGGAACGGCTTCACCATTTCGTGTTTCATGCTGATGTGGCTGGCGAGCGTCGACGCGCTCTTGTATCGGCCGTCGCAAATCGGACAAGCGAAGGGCTTCAAGTTCGAGTGCGTCTTCATGTGCTGCTTCACACCGGCTTTCTGGGTGAAGGTCTTGCCGCACTGCAGGCACTTGTAAGGCTTCTCGTCCGTGTGTATCCGCACGTGCTGCTCGGCGATGACCTTTGTCTTCAACGTGCGATGACAGAACGGACAGGCGAAGCAATCCGGGAGCACTTGCACGACCGGGTGCTTGCGCTTGACGTGCTCGATGAACTTGCTTTTGCTGTCGAACAGCTCAGAGCAAATGGAGCATTTCACCGATGTGTTCCGGTGCAGGTCTTCTTCGACTTTAACATACATATCGTCGATGTCACGCAAGTCCGTTTCGTCAGGGATATCCTCCAAGATTTCCATCTTGACAGACGCACTTCCTTCCGCTGAGTCATAACTACCATTACTGTCAACAGGTTGATAATCATCACTGAGCTCGTCAAAACTGTTTAGTCGTTCTTCGTCATATTCATCATTTAGATCAATGACAATTGTCGTGTTAGGAAGATCCAAATCAGCGTTTTCAGCCATAAAATGAAATCTTCGCTGTTCCAAAATATTGTAGATTTTTTGCATTAAAACAAAGTAACTACACTGATGCTTATGATTGCTAGCTGTAAAACACCAGAAACTGGATGATGAAGAATGACATTCGTATTTTTTCTGCATAATTTGCGACCGAACGGACAACATTTTACGACATGTGGGTCATATAGTTCAGGAAGTTTCAGTTGTACATACTGTATATCTAAACATACTGCATATCTAAACAAGCTTACATTTCAAACGTTTTCACACATCGCTCTATAATGTTAAAAAACTGAGTGTAAGGTATTTGGGGCGGTTGTTAAAAAAATTAACAATAACATCAACTAAAACAAAATGTCAACCTTCTCTGTGTGTAGCAGCAAAATGGCAAGACAGGTGAAAAGGCAGAACGTCACATACAAACTTGTCATCAACACGGTTTTGAAAATTGGCATCTGCATAGTTGTAGATGATCTTGAATCAAGATTTTTGTCATATAATGCTACTCATATAAGGAAGACGTTGTGTGCAGAGTCGAAATAGCTTCAGTCATAGTACCCACCACCACCACTCAGGTAAAATATTGAGTGTTGAATTCACCAGTGAGCGCTTGTAGTACTCTGTAACATCACATTTAACCTCCATCACTTCAACACACACTACTAGTGCCACCGCAACTGGTTGCCAATTAGCATCAACCAAATATTGCAATAGCTTGGTAACTGTTCTGATTCCTGGACTGACAAAAAGCACAAATGTTTGTGTACAGATTAAAGCAACAACAAAATTAGATAGTTTGCATGTTGCAACTAACTTGTAAAATACAGCAGGGAGGTAGATATTTCTTTGGCTTTTATAAGGTTACTGAAAATTTCTCATACATAAGAGATTCTTTCATTGGTGAAGCTTTTCAGCAAATGAAAATTTGTGATATCTAGTAGAGTTGGGATTTCAACATCATTAAAACTGTTGTTACCTAAGTCTTGTCCTGCAAAAACCCTAAATGGACACCAAAGAATGTGACCTTCTTTTTCATATCTTAATAAGGAGATTTGAAAATGTCTTATACCAATTTATCTTTCAATAAAAATCAGAGACATTTGCAGATTTGGATTCTTTTATCAAATTACTGTTTTCTACATAAGTTTTTGCATTTCATTGAATTTTTACACTTTAGTTTCAAAACCAACCTCTTCAATCGCATGAGGGGTAAATTTTATTTTTCAATTTGTTATCAACACTTTTAGTACAAGAGTTTTTCCTGAAAAATTGTGTTGGGTACCAGACAGTTTTTCAGAGTTGCCACATTTATGCTAGTTTCATGAAATACCTTTCAGTTAAAGCCAAAACAATGCTTTTTTTGTTAAATGCACTACTTCTCTTCATAGTTCACACACATAAATGTATGGACTATGAAATGTATGAAGAGAAAAATATTAAAGCTGGTATTCCCAATAGACATTGGATCCATATCTGTATGAAGACAGGTATCCGCTCTGAAAATTCGATTGTGCACAGGTGCATAGACTGGCAGTGGAATTGTTGAATTTAATTTTGTTTGCGATTTCTCTTGAAAATATGGTAATATTGATTGTTGGTATCAAAAGAGTTGACTGAATTTTAAACACTAAGTTTTATGTCAAACCATTGACACCTAAGAAAACTATTGTTTTTGATTTATGGAACATGCCACCCCAAACAAAACTTTTATTCAATAAATTTTGATCTTCCAGTTCTTCTCACGATTATGAGGGCAGGAATCGTTACACATCTGCAGTCAATTTGGAATGAAAATTAACCCTGAAATGACCTCAGTATTATGTCTCTCCCAAATGGATGTATGCTGTAAATAAAAGGCAATACAATGCAAAAGGTTAAATAGCTCAATTAACCTTAGGGTTGTGATCATATAGTGGACACATTGGTGCTTTAATGTGTTGTGCATTCTTACTGCATAATTCCCAGTAATATTCCATTGGTAATTCAACGCGATGTACTTGTTTGCGAACAGTTCAACCGTCGACATGACAGCCTGCAAACGTACATAACCACAGCCAGTCACTGTTTCCTGTGGTGCATTCGAACGCTCAACGCTTTTGTTCGTTGTCATTCTAATTCTGACTCTACATCAAACCGTTACGTTACATGTTTCTGACTTCACGCTCAAGTGTATTGGAGTTTTTTCTTGTATATCTGAATATAATCGAAAGAAGTAGTCAACTTAGAGTACTACTGGAGAGTTATTAGCGGACAAAGTGGTGAGAGCCTTTTAATTCGCCTTGCTTTGGCTTGGCAATTTCAAGACGTCAGGCTGCTTCGTTGGGAGACCGACCTGTGCTCCTGCAACGACAAGGTTGACCCCTCAACTAGTAGGGAACTCCACAATAACCTACAACACGAGTCCCTACAATCATGAGTGACAAAACAAGGAAATTGACAATGGATCAGTTAAAGGAAAACACTGTATTGTGTAAGCTTCATTACTCTGAGGTCACAAAATGGAAGCTTACAATTAAGCTACAGTTAAGACCAACATCTTAAGTACAAGCAGCAAAGATGATTTTTTTGTTAAGATCATAATATGGCATAACACTCTGCAACAAGTGCACAGCTGTGAAATTTGAAAAATCTCTGAATGGCAAGTCAGTTCTCTGAACAAACCCCAGCCATAATGGTTGGACCACATGCCAGAATTTTATAACAAAGGTTGGCAAGGCAAATTTTATTGGCTACGCCCACAAGAAACTTACCCAGGGCTAGTCGTAAACCTGGTGGCATCATTGCACCTTAGTGAAGAGCCTGCATAACTATCACAGGTTACTCAATACCATGACATGTTCTGGGGTCCACGCAACCCTCCCAAGACAAAAAGTAAGCTTGAAAATGAACAGATCAGATCTAGGTTTTTCTTTGGTCATAGACCGAAATGTTTTTGAATTAAGTCATTTTGGTCAGAATGTCTGAAAATATAGGCTAAAAAACACCGTTTATGGTGAGTTTTAAATACAGTTGTGAGACAAATGACCAAAATGTCTCAGCAAAAAATGACCGAAGAGTGTCAGCGAAAGAAAGCAGAGTCAGATTGACATCATAACCTTGTTCAATATTCACATCCATGCAAAGAAGAGCTTTTTCACAAACAATCCTAGCAAACACATGGAAATTTTAACTTTTGTGGAATCTATCGCAGCTACAATGGACCCAATGAACTTGGAATACTGGTGTAAATAATTTGTATAAATAAAAGCTGATGTATTGGATGTATTTAGAGTCTGAGCTTGTGCCAGCACAATGTGTATTTGACATACAGGAACTTGCTTAACACTTAGGCGTCTGGTAGGATTCGAGGATTTTCACACCACAACAACAGGATTACACGTGGCTTTGCACGATCGTAACTCTGGCGCTGAAAGCAGCATAGATCTGTTCAAAGGCTCAAAAGACGTGGCAAGTCTTCTTGTCTGCACTTGAAAAACTATTTTTTGGTTGGGGGATCAGATTTTTTGTGAGTGACGTTGTAAGTGGAGTACTTTCAGGCTGCTTTGGCCCACTTAACCTAGCCCTGGGCCCAAACCGATAGATGGTAGTATTTTGATCAAGCTTCAAGTGGAAATTAGGCTGAAATCCGAATCTTTTCATACTTTGGATGACCTGCTGGGGTTTCAAGTTCAAAATTCATGATCTGAAATAAACAAAATAATTGTTCAAGCGCATCATAAAATAATTAATATATTTGTTTATTTTAGATCATAACTTTTGAACTAGAAATGCTAGAAAGCCAATCAAAGGCTCAAAAGACTCGGATTCTAGCCTAGTTTCCAATGAAATCTTCAGCAAAATACTTCCATCTAGTGGTTGGGCCCTAGTTCAGGTATTATGAGCGAAAATGGGCAAAAACCTACCTCACTTATGACGTGACTCACAAAAAACCTGAAACCACAACCAAAAAATTTTTTGTCACTGCAGACTGAAAGACTGGCCGAGTCAATTTTGAGGGTTTGAACAGCTATAGCACAATCGGTGGAGGAGATATGCAGTTGGTAATGCAACCGAAAACTGCTTGCTTTAGGCTGATATCAAAGTATGAATATATCGTACCCCGGAGCCAACGTGTTAAAGATTCTTTTGAGTTAACTACAAATGCATCAGATAATTTAATGCAAACAACAATATAACAAGGTTCAAGTGTTGGCTAAAATATTTCAATCCAGCAAAGTAAACATAAAAAACAATGTTCAACACATTAGTTTGCTTATCATATTTAACTTAATTTGATAAAAATCAAATTTTGCAAAGTCAGCTAAAGTTGCGTTCTTTTTATGCAGCATTGTGTTAAAAAGCTCGTTGAACATCTTTGTGGTAAAGCATCTAAATGTCAGTATGAAGTTGACCACTTTCTACAGTTTAACACTTTCGCTGCCAATGTACAAGTATATCATTCCTAAAAATCCTGTATGAACTGCTATTTTCACGCTACTTTGCAACTCCCTAACTAGACAGTCAATTGTGCTAGAGAGCTGTTCAAACCTCAAAAGACTCAGCAAGTCTTCTGGTTTGCACAGAAAAAAATTTTTAGTTTTGGGTTTTGGATTACACTACGTAACAAATTTTTATGAAATTTTTGTTTGGCTGTATATTTTCATTGTTTCTGGATAATTTTGAGGCGCTGATTCCAAAAATGTGATTATATTTGTTCTATCATCGACCATTAACTGTCAGTAAGGCTTTTTTCGTTTGTGGGTTCCTCTCTAAGTCAACCTGGTGAAATGAATTAGGCTATTTTCAATTCCAAGCGATTGAAGAGAATCACAAAAAATCATAATGACTGTCACTTTTGTACAACAAATATTGCTAAGTACCACAAGGTCAAAGGAAGAAGAGCGCTAACATATTCAAGTATACCTTTATCCATTGCACCCGTTGCTCACAGTGAAACTTTACCAGTTCCAAACCCACCTCCAAACGTATGTAATTTTGCGTTTATAAAATACCGGTTGCTTAACTGCTGTAAGAATTTAATCCAGTTCTTCATCTTATGTTTTTGTGATTGTAGTTTGAACCTGATAATGAATGTGAAGTATCAGCATCCAACAAAACTTCAGATACTGATGTGTAACATGCTTAAGCAATGAGTTAGTTCAAAACCTCATTTTCCATCTCAAAAGGAATTGGATGATTAAATACGCAACCTTGGGCTAACAATATCTGCAGCACAGTTATTAACATGCAGATTAAATGAGTGGAATTTGCTGGAGGATGGTTGCAAAATAACTACGTACAGAAAGAGGCACTTGGACTTCTCTGTTTACTTTGAGGTAGTTCAGGACCTTTGCTTTTGCAATGATGTGAATGGTTTGTTTAATGCTGTTGGAATAGGACATGAACTGACTCAGTAGCAACTGTTTATTGACAGTTCCACCCAAAAGCTTTTTACCAGTTTTACATCATAATGGGAACAACGGTCTGTCAATTCCTCTCGCTTACTCAATACAAATAAAAGAAGGCTATGAAAATGTCAAGAAACTACTGCTTAAAACAAACTATGCTGAATTCAATTGGTATGTTTGTGATTATTTTAATATGTTGGAAATTTTGTTGGGTCTGCGTGGTGGCTATACCAAATACTCGTGTTTTCTTTGCTTGTGGAACAGCAGAGCTGATGGAGAGCACTGTGAGAAGATCCACTGTCATTGGCCTCCAAGGGAAGAACTAAGGCCAGGAAGGTAGAATGTCATCAAGGAGTTACTTGTAAGCAGGGAAAAAGTTTTTTCTTGCCGCCCCTTCACATTAATTTAGGTTTATTGAAGCAATTTTTCAAAGCTTTGGATTTCAAAGGAGAAAGATTTCAAGAAATCAGAGCAATGTTCCCAAAATTGTCAGATGCCAAACTAAGGAAAGGAAAATTTGTTGGCTCCCAAATAACTACCATGTTGAAGTCAAGAATCCTGGAGGAAAAAATGACTGAAACAGAAAAGAAGGCTTTTCAAGCATTTCTAGGTTTGGTTGAAGTTTTTTTGAGAAAGAATAAAGATCCAAATTATAAAGAGATAGTGAAGACACTGGTCACAACATAAAGGATGGAATGTCGCATGTCATTAAAAACTTCATTTTTTATACTCGCATCTTGATTTCTTTCATGAAAATCTTGGAGACTTTAGCAAGGAACACGGCGAGATATTTCACCAAGCTATTCAGCAAATAGAAAAGCAGTATCAGGGCCCCTGGGACAGCGCAATGATGGGTGATAACATGTGGTCTTTGATAAGGAAAGATACATATGATCATAAAAGAAAAAAGCTCGTTTAACAGTTAATTTTTGAAGGTCTTATTTCATGGAAACAGTGTGTTTTGATGTTTTCAAAACTTATGATCAACAAAACACAGTTTTAATTATGAGTCTCGTGTTTAAATAAACCTTACAAAAGATCACTACAAGTTGAAACTTATCACATGCGCAGTTTGAAAATATACATAGAACGAGCAATACAATATCAGTGGGATACAGCAAAAGTTGTCAATGCATTGAAAACCGTTGATGATACAAAAAAACTAACATGATTTTCGAACTCAGAACCCCCAAAAACATAAAGCGGCATCAAAAAAAGCAGCCAAGCAAAAATAGTGTTACATGGTGTTATTTCTGGGTGATGTCATAATTGGACGTCCACATCATCAAGCCCTGGACCCAAACTGCTAGATGGAAGTATTTTGCAAATGTATTTAGTGGAAAATAGGCTAAAATCTTTTAAGATTTTTAAGACTTTGACTTTCTAAGGTTTTGGATTCAAAAGTTATGCCTGAAAAACTATAAATTTCACAAAAAACTAAAAATTGATTTTTTGCCAAAAACAAATATAAACTCAGCAACAACAACTCTTACAGCATTCATTGAGAAAAAATGATCTTCACTTAAAACCCGATCAATAACATCTTGCTTGGTACCAATCTTCTTTCTGGAAATCTATCACTGCTGCAAAATGTTATGTCCACCATGAAGAGCCTTTGTCACCTTCACAGATCTTTTTATAGTTACCATTTACACTTATGTAGTGAAATACGCAATGCACTGTACTGTAATTACTAAAAAAATAGAAAAGGGCCCAACCACTAGGCCAAAGTGTTTTGCTAAAGTTTTCATTGGAAACCAGGCTCGACTCTGAGTCTTTTGAGCCTTTGATCGACTTTCTAGCGTTTCTGGTTCAAAAGTTATGATCTTAAATAATTTTTATCTAATTAACTAATTCGTCTAAAATTTTTACTAACTTAGATAATAACTTTTGAACCCGAAACCCCAGGAGGTCATCCAAAGTATCAAAAGACTCGGACTGTAGCCTAGTTTCCAATAAAAACTTCAGTGAAATACTACCATCTAACGGTTGGCGCTCAGGGCCAGGCAAAGTTGGCCAAAAAGTCCTCCACTTATGACGTCACTCACAAAAAAACGCACCCTCCAAGCAAAAAAATTTTTTTCAAGTGCAAACTACAAGACTTGCCGTGTCTTTTGACACTTCGACCAGGTCCGTAACCTGTACAGGAGCGGAGATATTCCCGCGCAAAGCCATGAGCGATCCAGCTGTTTTTTTGCGAACCGCTTGAATTAACCTGGACGTCAAAGTGTTAAAATAACATTTTTTGACAATATCTTCATTTCTAGACAAAATAGGACAAAAAGTTCTTTTAGGACAGGTAGAAACTTTCAATAAACCTAACCACCAAACCTCAGCGCTCAACTAATCCATAAACCTAACCACCAAACCTCAGTGGCAGTTTTAAAGGAGGGCTTGGGTGGGCCATGGCCCCTAGATTTTTGCCTGGCCACCCCAGTTTTGTCCTTAATTTCGTGTTCAAGTTCGTTTGATTGACATATACAGCAGATAACTTTCAGCCAACAAAATTTTAAATGATTTAAAGATTTTCTGGTGACAGTTCTGACGATCTTCACAAGCCTATGTTGGTTTTGATAAGGTTAATCATAGCAAATCAATCTTCATTACAACAAAAAATCTCCAACCTAGAGACACATTTACGTTGACCCCCTTAATTTTTTCCTTGGCCCTGCAGTGCCCCCCATAGTTTTTTCATTCTAGACTCGCCACTGCTAAACCTAAACTCTGAACCTAACCCCTAAAGCTAAAGCCTAAATGTAATCCACAAAGGTAAGAAAGTAGCCACAAAACCACCCATTGACCATCTTATTTCAAAACTTAGTCTACCATACCGCCTTGCATGATGCGGTTAGAATAAAGCGGTCAGTTTTTTCAGTCAAATAGCGTGAACCTCGTAGCGTAACAGATAGGTTTCAAGTTGGCCATGCTAATGGTTGTGGGTTCCCCTCTCAACTTGGCGCCTTGCATTTTCGTAATTGTTACTGCTTACACATTTCAATTCGTGGGACCAGTTTTTCTTTACTTTTTTAAAAAAATTTTGCAAACTTTTGCTTTATGGGTTAGATTTAGGAGTTAGCATTGGGTTTGCGTTAGGTTAGCATTGGGTTAGCGTTCTAAAAGATTAGCGTTAAGGTTAGTGTTAGCTTAAGGCAAGTTTAACATTAGGCTAGGGTTAGGTTATGGCTACAGTGAAGGTTAGGTTTTTGGCAGTGGCTACAGAACCATCGATGTATCTTTAAATTTGAGACCTGGTGACAGTAATGCACAAGGAGAATAACATGACAGCAATGCACAACGAGAATGCAGGAGGCCTTATAGAAACATAGTAAACATAAAAGGTAAACCTAAAACCCAACCCTAACCTTAACCGTAGCCCTAACCTAACACTAAGCTCAGTTAACAATAAACTAACCTAACACTGAACTTAACCCTATAAGCTAATGCTAACCTAACGCTAACCAAACGCTAACCTAACACTAACCACTAAACCTAACCCCTAAAGCAAAAGTTTGTAAAGTTTTGAAAAAAGTATTGAAAAACTAATCCCACAAATTGAAACGTGCAAGCAGTAGCTATTACAGAAACGTATGACGCTGTTGCGATCGAGAAAGCACGACCGACATGTGCGCAAAGCTTCGCACTGTGGCAGCAACCAACAATAGAGTTCACATGCCATGATCACTCTATTATTGCTTGCTTGCACCACATATATGTGGTGTTGTTCTTCACGCACATCCCGTTCGTGGTGAATCATACATTCAATGCATCAACAACAGAGAGGTTGCAACAATATCCCTTTTTTTTCTAATGAACCACACTGATACTGACTTGTTAACAACTTTATGCACTTTAAAAACACATTTCATATCAGAATATAGTGTAGGAAACATACATTCAGTTGGGTACATAACATTTTAACATGATTGTCATTTCACCATGGAAATATACTTTTACAATGTTAATTTCACCTTCTGCAATGTCCAAAAAACTGTAACCCTAACCCTGGCATTGAAGTTGTGCATGGTAAAATGATGGCATTTAGAACACTTGCTCTGCATTTGATTTGCATGAACTTAACCAATATTGTCTACATATGCTAATTTCAAGTTGTTATTACACAAAAACAAACAATTTTACGTATTCCATATTTTGATAAATTGTAGGTAACAAATAGGGCTGTGATATCCGATGGTCATCAGCATTTTTTCATTTGATCCACAGGGTCAATTTTAGGGTCAAAATATAGGTTAAAGGTCATCACTCCAAAATTTACACAAATCACAAAAATGATGTCAGATTTGAATTCCTAGCTTTTCCCCTTTTCAAAGATACCTTACTTTTCCAGATTAGACCACTGGTTCAAAAGATATGGGGTTTTGAAGTTGGGCGCCACCCCTTATTTTTTCTAAATTTTCAAAAAACTAACCCCCATATCTCGGAAACCGATCACCCAATCAACGAAAAATTTTAGATTTGAGGTTTAGGGGCCAAAATCAACATGTATGCTAAATTTCATCGAATTCTGAAAGGATAGGGTTTAGAATTGTCTTTTTGTGGTTGACTTGACATGGAATGACCTTAAGCGCACTGGTTTATACTGTACGCAAGCTAAACCCTGTTGTCCAGCCTGCCTTCTATGCAGCCTGCCAAAAATTCATGTTAGTCATTTCGAAAAACGGCCCTCCAGCCCGCCGGCCCTCTATTTAATGTAATCCACATATCAGTATCGGCCTCAAAAAAGTCATAATGGTCGATCTCTTAATCGGTTGCGTTTGAGTGACAAAATCAGTGTTTCATTAGTTTAGATCCACATCATGTGAGGCATATCTGCAGTCACTACCAATTTTTATTAGAAACCGACCATGCCTAGACTTAGCCTACTAGCAAGGTTTACTAACTGCTTCTAACGTACTGACCACCATCACTGCCTACTTGCCACTGTATCAATGTGTAGCTATTGCTTTCTGAATCCTCGTTCTTTCTGTAAGATTCATTGTTCCCTCAGTTGTGCAGTGTTACGTTGTGCATTGGTTAAATATCTTGTCAATCGCATGGCCTATGATGAGAATACAGCGTGGTTTCGTGTTCAACATTGCTTGAAACCTCTGAGGCCTCTTGTATAGAAAAAAAAGGTTTACTAGATTGCTTGGCAAAGTTCACTAGAATTAGGGAACAACATTTACAAGCAGTAGCATAATGAGAGGGGAGCAAAGTAAACTAGCAATGCTTTACATCACAATACATTATCAGGAGCTTATAAAATTCAGTGCAAATCAATCGTGGACTTTTCTTGAAGTTTTCATTTGTACTCTGTCTATGGAGCCCTTTTAAGGGTACTACAACAGTAATAGTACTACTAAATTGAACACCATTCATTTGTCTGTACCTTTCCTTTGTAACATTTGTATCTTGCAGCAGATATGTTAAAATCTGCAGATTTAATATGCAGCGTAAAAAAAAACAAGACCAATGAATAAGGAGGTAGCAAAAGGAAGCAAAGGTACAAATAAGCCTTAACTTGCTGGCATGGCATACTTCTTTACCGGTGTCAAGCGAAATTTCTGACCTATTATTGTTTGTCAGTTATTTTCAGTGGAAAGGAATAAAGTTCGGCGCTTCCTTTTTCGATTTGTGTTGCGCAAATAAAATATTTTTTGTTAGATGTCAGACACCCACAACAAGCTACAATACGGGAATAACTAACTACAAGTTATAACCAATGAAAAATGTTTGACTTGTTCTTAGACCTCAATTATTATTTTTCTTTTTCAAACCCTAACCACACACACTCTCAAACACTAAACCATGAGTCCTAATCATCAGTTTTCTCAGCGTATTTGATATGTAGAAAATCACTCTGTGCATGCGCTCATGGCGTGAGGTCAGTAATTTCGCTTGACACGGAACAAACTACAGTAACGATAGCATAGTATCAAGGATTATTTGATTACGATGAGTGCAGCACATCATACTAGCAAAAAAATCTTGATTTTTTGATTGAGTATTTAAACTATTGCAAAGAAAACATCATTTATGATATCGTGAAATTCAAGATTCATGATTCATGTTGAACCACTCTTAAGAAAATTTCGTTTAGAAATCAAACAAATATCCTGACGACCCTGTCCAGCAGTGATGCCAAGTCATTTTGCACAAACAAGTTGAAGAAATCAGAGATGATCACTATCCGGTTTACCGGTTGTATATCCGGGAGAGGTTGTACCGGATCCGGTTTACCGGAGACAACTCCAAAGTATTCTGTATTTTTCCTTCGGACCCGGAGTCAAAATTTTAGGAAAAACCGGACCCGGAGTCAATTTTCAATTTCGGCAGTAGCAGGAGTCTGTGTGGTTATTTCTAAAGTAAAAACATGGGTAAATGACGGTTGGATCGATGATTGTCGCAGGAGTCTAAGCATGAGTCAGATTCTCAAATTTGAAAAATTTCCGGAACCGGATCCGGACACGGACTCAAAAATTTTGGAACAAGAGCACAGTCGGAGTCGGAAAAAGTGACTCCGGCCACCTTTAATATCCGGCAGCATAGCAGAGGTGGGACAGGATCCTGTTGCGGAATTCGACTCTGGAAAGATTCTGTGTTTTTCTTTCGGAGCTGGATCCGGACACGCAATCAAAATTTGTGAAAAACCGGACCCCGACCCGGAGTCACTTTTCCATTGCGGCAGTAGCAGGAGTCCATACGGTCATTTCTCAGGTAAAAACATGGGTAAATTACCGTTGGATCGATGATTGTAGCCGGAGTCTGAACAGGAGCCGGTGTCAAGCGAAATTTCTGACCTCTGCGAAATTTCTTACCTGTTATTGTCTTTCAGTTATTAATTTTGCTTCTCAAAATAAAGAAATAAAGTCTGAGAATTACTTTTTTGATGTGTGTTGTGTAAATTAAAACATATTGGCTAGATGTCAGGAACCCACAACAAGCTATAGAACGGGTATAACTTTCACCATGGAAAGTTTTCGGACTTGGCCGTGTCTGTATTGTTAAGTGTACTTGCGTTGAGGTAAAAAAAATAAAATTGTTGTTGTTGTTGTTGTTGACCTCAATTATTTTTCATTTTCTTACCCTAATCCAAACTAGAGATGGCACGGGCCGCGAATGGCCCGGATTTTGGGCGGGCTGCTGAGGTTGAACGAGCGAGCCGCTAGCGATATTTTTAGCGGTTGGACCTCACCGAGCCGCTACGAGCCGCCCGATGATGTTGAAAAAAACTTCAAAATTTTTTTGAGTTGAAAGAACCACTCGGTGGCAATAAAAGTGACTGAAATCACTTGGCATTGCTTTGCCGTTGCTGCATTTTGATACAAATTTGCTTTTCCCATATGTGAGCACTTCCTCAGGCGCGACTGGCAGGTACACTTTAAGAAACTTTTCGTGCATGGTGATAACTTCTTGCATGAGTGTGGCGGTCAGCGGTTTTGGTGCTGAGTTGCTTCTTGGGGGAAACGTGTTGTGCAACATTTTGATGGCGTGCTATAGGTGTTTTTTGATATACGCACCATATCACAATCGCTTTGTAAGTAAGGTTGGAGGTTTTTTGTATAGAGTTTTAGGTTTAGGTTAAAGGTTGAAGGTTTTATGGTGAGGGTTCAGGTTTAGGTTTGTAGGATGAGAGTTTTTGGTTGAAAGCAGAACGGCCTCCAGAAAGTATTCAATAGGGGAGCTTTACTTTTGTGCAGGGGTCTTGACATTCTAAAATTGACAACAAATCCACTGATTAGTGATTTGTACAGTATAGTATCATATTTCAGTTTGTGGGGGCTTGGAGCTTTCTTTGGGGTGCTTAGCTCAAAAAGGCTATCCCATGGTGACAGGACTGGTTTTGGGTTTTATTTTTAGGTTTAGGGTTTAGATTAAGGTTTTGTGGTTAGTGTTTTAGATTTAGGGTTTTAAGTTCAGGTGTCGGGTTTTAGGTTTAAAGGTCTTAGCTTTGGGGTTTAAGGCTTACACACTGGTCCAAGCATGTAACTTCGTTTATTGTACTTGTCACATGATATGTCCTGTTCCAAAAAAAGCAAAATAGTCTCAGCAGATATTTTTCCTCAGAAGGCAAAATAGCACTTGGAGATATTTTGCCTCAGGAGATAAAATAGACAAAACTGCCAATTGTTTAGCAGGCCGTGGGCGGGCCAGTTTGGAAAAGAACAAATGTCGTCAGGCCACGGGCGGTTAATGGGTTGAATGTTGCAAGCTGTGGGCGGTCCAGGCCTGAAAAATCTTGGACCGTGCCATCTCTAACTCAAACCCTAAACAGACGCACTTACATAAACACGAATTCCCAAGACCTTATTATATGTTTTATCAGCGTGTTTGGTATGTAGAATATTACTCTGTGCATGAGTACATGGTCTGAAGATAGGAATTTCGCAAGTAAGAAATTTCACTTGACACCGGATTGTCAAATTTGAAGAATAGTCGGATCCGGAGCCGGATTCAAAAATTTGTGATAGTCTGTAGTCTGCTCTAGGCCCTGCTGTCATCATGCCTAGTTTACGTGAGCCTGCATTGACTGGTTGTTGGACGATACCAGACCAGTTAGCTTTTTTCGTTCGTGAACACGAGACGCAAATTTTTTTGTGAGATTGACTTGCTAGACTGAATTTTAAGTGAGACATTTCAAAATGTGTGCGATAGTTTAAGCCAGTTTCTTGTTTCAAATGCTGTTTTGCAGACTAGCATTGTTAGGTAGGTGTGGTTTATATGCAACAGTGGGTAGGATTGATAACTGAAATTATGAATGTGAAATCATGGATAGTGTTAAAACAGAACCATTTTCCTAAACAAATGACTAATATAAAGCTTGGTGTGGCAAAACTTCAGCTTGCTTTTTGATGCAATGAACTCTGAAAAGTATACTCAAGTTATGTGATATTGTGAAGCTTGCAAGACATATCAAGTTTGCTGTTAATAGGCATGACAGGGGCCAAAGTAACACATTGCATTTAGGTAGTGTCCATCGTGCTTCATGGGGCAAAGACTGTGCTGGGAATATTTTGCCTTCAGTTGAACACAATTGGTTGAAGTGGTCATGAGATAAGTAGGATATGCAAAGGGACAATTGGTTGGGTTAAACGTTTATGGTTGGATTTAGTGTCAGGGTTTATGGCCAGTGGTTAGGGTCAGGTTTTAGGTTTAGAATTAGGGGTTAAGCCGACAGTTCATGCATTGCAAGCAAGAAGCTGCTAACTGCTTGCCAGCCCTGAAACTATGACAACACTCGTCCATGCAGGTGGGACTGTTACAGATGTCATGGTCAACTAAGGAGGACATACATTCCAAACTTGTCATTTGACCACTTCAGCCAATTGTGTTCAGCTAAAGGCAAAATACCTTCAGCAGTTATTTTGCCTCACAAGGCAAAATAGAAACAACACAAGCATGTATATTGCGCACCATAATACACTTTTGGATCGTTTTAGAATACGGATAGTATGATTTCAACCAAAACAGGATTCGGATCGGATATCGTTTTTAAAAAACAGGATAGGATCAGACAGCATAAAAACACTATCCGATCATCTCTGATGTGAGCCACCATCTGACTCATCTTTTACTTTTTTTATCGGTTAGTTGTTTACCTCAAAGTTTTGATGTTAGAATGCCATCATTTCTCCCACCCCACTGTATTACGATGGGTGTATGACAGGGACACTGCAGTTGGGACACTATTAAGGGGTTTTTCTTCTATCAATGTTGGTTGTGTGCAAACACCTAATCTGCAATGCATTGTGGTTCACCATTTATTGTGCTCCTGCACTGTTTGATTGTACCTATGATATGGACCACGTGTCTGAAATAAATGAAGTACCGCATTTTTCAGCCATAACGCGCAACCGGATTAAAAGGCACATTCATTGAAGGGTGTGTGATTCAGTTTGCACCAGTGATAGCGTGAATCGAGTCAATGACTCGACAAGAGTCACGATTTTTGTTGACTCCGACTCGACTTGAGGCAAGTTGAGAAAAATGGCGACTCGACTCGAGTCACGTTTTTTACAGAATGACTCGACTCGAGTCACAGTCAATGACTCGAATCAGAGACATTTTTACAAAATCTCTGAGTTCCTGATAGACAAACCCACTTCGTGTGCACTTGAAAAAAAGAGCATGTTTTGCTTCAGTGATGATGAAGATTGGCGCAAATTTTCTGTTTTGACTGTCTAGTCGTTCTATGCTACATTTTAAGGATCAAGCTCACAACCTTGCACAGAGGTAGACCTGAGACTTTTCTTTCACTGAGGGTCAGGAAGGTACAATATATTATCAGTTTATCGTGGTTTAATGCAGTATTTGAAAATAGTGATCCTGGCAGTGGGTCTCATAATGTGACTTGAATCTTTTCCAGATACCACTAAAGTGAACCAACTTTTTCAGATTCCAACTCAAAAACTGTATTGCAAAATATAATGCAAATACGGAAACCGAACCTTGTTTAAATCTAAATTTCTGCCACTATTATTAGCCTAATCCCATTTGGCGACGTGATTACGCGACATATAACGTTGAATTCGTCGCAACAGCAGAAGAGTGAACCTGGTCAAATGTGTAATCGCAATTGCTATTATCCTGAGGATCATCGGTTCGACTCTTTCTTTGGTTGGCTCAGGGCGATGCAGCTTTGTGCCTGCAACAAATGGCTCCCAACGTGTTGGTGGCTGCAATCCACTGTTAACCTGCAGTAACCTGTAGTCCCAAAACTGAACCAGAAGTTTGCGATAGAGTTCGAAAGAAAATAACCAATTCCAATCCAAATATGTTCAAGCAAAAATGATAACATCCAAATCCATCAATAGATGGAAATGTCGCAAGATGTAAATCCAAGTACATGTTCATCTCTGGCCATTTTCATGTATTAGGCATGCGGAAGACAAGGGAGTGTATTTCTTGTGTTCAGAGGTGGGCAACCGCTGCTTTATTAATAGCGTCGCTACTGCTATTTGTCAAATTTAATAGCGGCGCTACCCCACCCGTTACTGAATAAAAATAGTAGTGAGCTACCGCTATTCGCTGCCACTCCTTTTGCTACAAACAACACCAAAAAAGATTTTTTTGTTGTTTTCCTGACATAGGATCTGTTTTGAAAAACCTTACTTTGAAATGTTTTTTCGAAAAATATTGTTAACGAAAAAACGTGATCTGAAAAAAATAATTCGCCTTTATCAATGCAAATTTTGCGCTGCGTGTACAGAAATCAAGACTTCAAGAGATTGGTCAAGCAATAAAAGAGCAAAACTGTTTTTCACAGAGTTTAATGTGCGTGTAAATTGAATTAGGCCCGCAACCAGGGTGGGGGACAAACCGGGCAATCAAAGCCCCCCACGAAATTTTTGTGCATTATTTTAGATTTTTCAAAAAAATGTTATATTGATCTATGTTTCATGTGAAATCCCTGAACAAATTACTGACTACTTGTATTTTTAAACTGAGGTCCTTGTTTCTGCATGGTTCAATTTATTCGCGGTAGTGGTTTTGTGCAGAACGTAGTTTATATAGCCTGCGTGCAAAGAATTGTTGTTTAGATATTCGAGAGTGAATTGACCAACAATCGTTTCCTTAACATTCCAGTTTTTGAAAGTGCAGCCTAAGTCTTAAATACTTTAGTTTCAGAGGTGTGCAATGCGCATTAAAGCAGCCAGCATCAGCTCTAAAAAAATAAACCTCCGAACATGAACAATTGAAACCTCTCGATTTACTGCAAAACTTTCGAGGAATCTGCCGACGGGCCTGGTTTTATCTTTTTGCGATGATTTAAACTTGCACATATCTGTAGGACTATTCAAATAACGGGTCCCCACAAAGGTGACAAGCAAGCGTATCAGTCAAGCTAATTATATTTGTAGGACATCGATTTCACGTACCACTACGCATCCACAGTATTGAAATCTTATTCATATAAAATAGCGTATCATAAATTTCTTTTATTCCTTTATGAAATTAAGTTTCCCTAGCAGTACATTCAATGCCTATACGTACTTTTTCGCAATATCTAAAAAACGTTTGCATGAAAATATGCAAAAAACACTAAGAACCACACAGAATTTAATTAACAACTGAGGAGAAATCAAAGTCAAGCGGTCAGAAAACAAATCGTTTTCTTATGCAAAGTTGTAGCATCCAAATTTTGGTGTTACATTCGGGCAAAGATCACATGTAAAAATCAACATCATGTGATTTGCGGCTTAGCACAGGTAGGTGAATAAAATTTTATCAAGATCGTGATGATAAAAGAAATCAGTCACTTGACGTTGTGTGACTGTGTCAGGTAAGAATGGTAATGAAAGAAAACTTTTTTCAACACCAATTCTGATTGTTTAGCCCAGGCGATGGCATCATCATGTAATTTTTATTTAAACACATGCAGGCAAGTGAAATTTCAGCGAAATTGCAATGATAAAAAAGCCCAACTACCTGACGTTTGGTAGGGGTGTGTCAGATTTAAGCGTAAATGAACCAAAACTTTTGTTGCATGTAGAGTTAAAAGAACGAAAATGTAAGATTTGTTGATTTAGATTATGTTCAAGCAAACTCACGATAGCAAGCTCAACGCGAAGTGATTTATCCGCCATCTTAAAGAGAACGCTCATCTCAAAGAGAAGGAGGTTGAGCGGACGCGCTGTAGCATGCTCGGAATGTAATGGTACAAGTACCATTACATGGCTGTCGCCTGAGTAGAATGGCAGATGACGCACATCGTAGCCGGGGAGATAAGATCGTAAGCGCGCCAAATGCCGCAACCAAATATCAGAGTAGCTTGAGAACTATAAAATCCCCAAGAGTCCAAGCAGTAGTAGAGTGATCATGGCATGTGATCTCTATTGCTGCTTGCCTCGATAACGCTTTCCCCGTGTAGCGGAAACGAGCTACGCAAAAGGAAACCGAAACCCTCAAGTGACCGAGAATTGTGATTCGGCAACGTCCACCAGATTATGCGAACTTTTTCAACCAGTTATCACTAATGTTGAAAACCAAAATTTATTGTGAAGCAATAAACATAGCGGTTGTATGCACATCATGGGCGTCGGAAGGGGGGCAGGGGAGGGCCAAGGCACCCCTTGGATTTTGAAAATATTAGCAAAGAAAGGTTGTTTTCTTAGTTTCGCGAGGGAAAAAACAAATTGCACAATGTTGCCCCCCCCCTATAAAATTTTGAGAAAATCCTCCTGTGCCCCCATCCCCCTTGAAAAAATTTTTCCGAAGCCTATGCGTACAACGCGAGTCTTACAATAGAAAAGTTTTGGTGTTTGGCAAAGTAGCCTTATTTGATTTTTGCTGAACAGCAGAACGTTGAATGAGTAGCAGAAAACAAAAATAATGCGCTTTCGGTGCCTCGTTTAGTGAAAGTACAAAATTCTTCAACGAAAATACTGTTACACAGGAGACAGTTTTTTTTAGTAGGGAAAATTACTGAGTTGCGATTGGAGTACTAGGGAGTTTCACAAGTTAGTCCGATGTCTAGCAGTGTACCTTTTACAACACAAAGTAATACAGATACTTCAAAATGTTTCAAATGAAGAAAGAGGAGAGCAAACAAAATATTTTGGTGAGTGATTTCAGGAAAATGTTTACAAGACAAATACCAAAAGTGCAACTTCACCGGCGAAGATTGCAAATCAAAGTGCGCAAAAACATGGAAGTTGGTGCAAAACGTTAAAGGCGAGACAGCTTCAACATTTGCAAGTAAATTTGTTCTGCGTATTGCATTAATTGTAAAGGCTCACTGCTCCATGTCCAGTGTTGGTTTTATACATCATAATTAACATGACCAGATGTTTCGGTGCAAAAAAATTACCGAAACCATTTAGTAGGCTGGCTTACAAGCAGTGCAACCCTTGGAATTTTCTACTTGGTCGATTTTGAGGGTATTTTCGAAGGTGCTTAGGTATTTAACAGCTTCGTTGCAAGTAGGAGGGTAGCCCAGCGAGACAGTTGAATTGTAACATTGTATCAAAAACATTTCGATTTGGGCAAAACACGTCGCGCAACAACTAATTATGTTACTTGAAAAGCAACAGTGGATGTCTGTAATCGCATAGATTATATGTTGCTCACAATTGACATCGCTTAGTAGACAAACTGGTGAATTTTCTTCAACGTTGCTGTGCATTTTTTGTTCAGTGAAAAGTTTGGCTTTTAACAGGTGCAAAATTGTTGTTGCTGTCCTTGTGAACGTTGTAAGCATCTAAGAAAATGCAAGTGGTAATGATAACCGACAACGCTGTCATTAAGGTGGAATAATAACAATAGGGCTTTTTGCATGGCGCTTTAAGTGGGCTCATCAGCTCACTCTCCTGGTCACGTGACACGATTACTGCTGAATCACCAACTGCTTGAGTGATCGAATGAGCTCTCGGGAAGTTGAGCACAGCACACTCGTAGTTGCTGTCGTGCACTCGCCTGCGAATTCAACTAAACACTATCTGCAGAAAGCCAGGCTTTAATTCACTAAGGACACCGCTCAATCATGGAGCTGAACAAGCGAGCAGTGAAACTCTGAAACAAACACAACAGCGTAACTGATCAAATGCTTCCCAGGGCGGGCAAACTGCACTAAAAGAACACTTGGCAGTATTGCATTCTGAGACCGCAAGCACAACGCAACAGCCGTGGGGCGAACACAGGGGCACAATTAAGGATTGCAAGATTGCAGGCGCCACTACGTGGCAAGGACAAGGTAATCATACATTCACCACAATCCTCCCCGCTAAGCTTAGAGTTCGGTACGCCAAAGGTTCATCAACGTTAATGAGACACATAATCTCCAAAACGATCAGGGG
>Ga0210059_1000735_pt1 | contig 44641 bp, 21 predicted proteins | sample Ectturendosymbi2_FD_188042 | JGI IMG/M metagenome (GOLD analysis project Ga0210059, IMG submission 188042) | Ecteinascidia turbinata endosymbiont from Florida, USA - Sample 2 (SPAdes) (version 2) | ecosystem: Host-associated > Tunicates > Ascidians > Unclassified | place: Key West, Florida... | reverse complement strand
CTTGCGGATCTGAGCACCTGTTCCACCGAGAGAGACCGGTTGCGACCCAGCATTCCCTGCGCAACTGTGTTGATCATCTGGCAGCTCTTTCCCACACAGGCTATCCGATTTGATGTAAATTTGGCTCGCTGTGCACCTTTATCGACCAGTCAAGGGGCAACGACTCGATAACCTTGCGGTTTTTTCGGTGCCCCGGCGTTTTTGCAATTGCTATGATTTCTTTCTGGTCTTTGAAATTCTTAACTTTCGCCAAATAAGCTCAACTCAACTCAATAATGCCCGTTTATCCTTTTTTGTTTCCGATGAGAATTCACTTTAACTTCTCCAGTTGTCATGAAGGTGAGGAGCTCAATAAATCTTGAAAAAAGTTAAACAAATTATCTCAATGAGCACATAGAAAATGCTGATAAGATATTTTAACATAATTTGTAAAAATATTCTTTGCTCATCGTTCAACTGGTAAAACTGGTTATTGCGTTACCTTAAGAATCAAGGCGGTTTCAAATTTCGAACAGCACGGGTGGTAGCATTGCTTTGTTCTTTAATATCATGATTTTTTTTGAAAACATACAAAAACAGTTGATGAAGCGGAGTGTTTGTGATACGTACCTCTTCGGTTTTGAAAAAGCTGGTGATTTATTTGTTAAGGCAGCGACCAGCTACTGGGATAATAGAATTATTGGATATAGAATAACATGTGAAGCTGAAGATTCCATCAATTGTCAATGTTTGATTATGATTTTGATTGTCTCACTGCTTTGTCACTGGATCAAACGATGGAAGCTGGTAGTTTTCAAGATTGTTTGAAACAGCCAGATATAATTAAATTATTTGGTCAACTTGGCCATAACTTGACATTCCCCTGGTGAACACGTTTACACAGACGAAGAAGTTTTCTGCAATTGCAAACAATTATCGGCGCTCTGGTCCTGAACGTTTTCATCGAGGGATCTATCAGTGGTTCGATGGGAAAGAAAATAAACCCGTGCTAAACTTAATCATAACATCAAAGCAAAATATCAGCTTGCATTAAGAACCACTAGAATGCTTTTCCATTCCGTTGTTGTGATTAATATGATGACAAATCATAACAAATCAAAACAGTTTTGTGATACCTTAGTTTTGAAAAGGATTCATATTGTTTTCTTTGTCAATAAGTGAAGCGAAGATCAGATGAACAACAACTGAAGATGAGCATCTGAATGGTTGAAACTAATACAAATGTAACTGTACTGAAACACTTAGGAAAAAGATTTTAATGCTGCAGGAGTGCGTGCACTTGCTACAGGTGGGCAATATGAAGGTAATCGGAAAACAGCAGAGGTTGGTATCTTCTTCTAATGGCTTACCTTCCGTTGCCTGTCTAGACTCTAAACCAGGGGTGCACAATCTTTTTGCTATTGTTGGCCACATTACATTTTCTTTTTATTTTTTTTTGCTTTGTTTCAGATGTACTTCCAAACACTGAACATAGCCTGCTTCCAATTGTCAATTTGGCTATCTTTCTGATAGGTGTCCTCATAGAGCAAGCCAGTGGTCAGCAAACGTTTCAGACAAAGGGACCACAGACTAATTTTTTAACCAAACAGAGGATCAAACAAGTTTAAAAAAAACTGATGCATGTCGCGAGTGGGAGACTGATCGATAATAATTCATTAATGGTTCTAGGATAATAGCCGCTGGACAACTGCCACCCGGGCAAATGCCACCTATGATAATCGGCACCTAGGACAACTGCCACCTAGGACAATCGCCACCCAGGACAACTGTCACCAAGCACAACTGCCACCTAGGACAACTAGCACCCAGGACAACTGCCATACGGAAATCTAGCGTCTAGGACAACTGCCACCCAAGACAAGTGCCACTCGGCAAACTGCCACGAAGGACAACTGCCACTGGGATAACTGCCACCCGGACAACTGCCATCTACAACAGCTGCTACCTACGACAACTGCCACTTAGGACAACCGCCACCCAGACAACCGCCACCTATAACGATCACCACCCAGGAAACTGCCACTTAAGGCATATTGAGTTTTTTTCCGCTTATTGCCATTAAAGCTATTGAACTCCTCAAGGATGTAGTGTCATAGGTGTACGGGAGTGCATATTTTTGGGGATGCACCAAGTTTTTGCCCAAATTTGCCCATGTTTTTCCCAAATGACGTATAAACAGCAAGCGTTAATGTTTATACTAAAATTTACAGTAACATTGTAAAAAGCAAGATGTCTGCATGGCAAAATATCGTTCGTCAAATATCAGTAACAAATCAATATACGTGAGAGTCACGTTCTTGCAATTTTCGTGTACAAATTAAATTTAAGGCGCTAACACAGTCCCAAGCAAGTTCGATCGCTGATGTAGGTAAATCCATCTCGTAGATGATTTGCAAACTGGCAGATTTCTCCAGGTCTCACGAACACAGCATTCAGTTTGAAGTCACTTTTTCTAATACGCCTCTTCAATACCAAATCGTAGAAATGACGAGGCAAATAAACGAAAACCTGAGGAATATTTCACTACGGGAGTCGACGCCTTGTCCCTTGGACTAGCAATCAATATTCTAAATGGCATATGTTAACATTTTGACCAGCAATCAATATTCTAAATGACCATATGTAAAAAATATATCTAAATGGCCATACGTTAAGGAGATAACTTTGGGTTGAAAAAATGTTAGCTAATCACTATGAAATCCCAAGAACAAATTGATATACGAATGAACTTCTTCCACATTTAGCTACATGTTTCCAATTCTACCAAAATTTGAATGAAGTTTTTCAATTACCCAAATTGATTGAGGCTGCTGGAATTCACCCAAATTGGAACGAAGCTGTTTTTATTTGCTCAAATTTGAATAAAGCTCTTCCACTTCGCTCAAATTTGAAAAAAGCTAATTGCGATTTGCCCAAAGTTGATCTGGTCAGTTGGAATTCATCAAATGTTTCCATTTATGGAAATATTTCTAATTTCACCCAAATTTGAATGAGGCTGTTCTAATCTAACCAAAATTGAATGAGACTGTTAGACTTTCCACAAATGCTCCTAATTTACCCAAATGTATTTTATCTTACCCAAAAATTGAATGAAGCTGTCTATTTCTTCTGAATTTACTTTTGGGCTATTGGAATTTATGTAAATGATTCCAGTTCACTCAAATGTGAATGGAGCTTTTAATTTGCCCAAATGCTAAATTTTCTTGCCCGAATAATTGCCAATTTTCCGGTGTTGAGGATGCGACCTCATCCCCTGCATCGCCATGCCGCACGCTTATGTACAGGGTATAACAAAAATGTCTTCATCCTTTGACCACTCTAAAGAAACGTAAGTTCAACTTTGCAATATTTGGGTGAATAATGTCTTGTCGATATCATTAAATCTTCACAAACATTCTTAAGTCAGTGCAAAGCTTAATTTTATATGGTCATTTTCAAAATTTTCACAGAAAACCTTTTTATGCAAATTTCGCTTTAAATCCACGCACTCTTAAAATGTCTTTTCTTCCTTTCATTTCATGTTGTGTGCATTATTTTACCTTAGCGTTTGATTTATGAGTTATACGGCAGCAACAGCAACGTTTCAACTCACTTTTCCTGAAATACGTTGAAGCAGTATTAGTGTAAGAACTGGAGGTTCTCACGCGCTCTTCCGTGAGAAATCCTTTACGTGCCTCAATACGATATACCAAACTGAGTTTGATAGCTTGTATGTGATGCTTAAAACGCAATATCAACTGTCTTGGGTGGCAGATGTCCTGGTTGGCAATTTTCCTAGCGGGCAGTTGTCCTAGGTGGCAGTTGTCCTGCCTGTGAGGGCAGCAGGAGGTAGAAAAATAAATTTTCAGCATTGATTTTTATCGAAGACCGCATGCGCCTGTGTTGCTACAGGTTGTGCACCTCTGCTCTAGACAGTCTGATGCAAAACACGGTTTTTCTTAGCGAGGTGCAAACATGATGAAAACGGTACAAGAACCAGAAAAAAATAAATAATGTCAAGCGTAGAAACGGCCTGAAGAAATGGTAAGACTTTTGTTATTGAGAGTACTACGCTGTATCTAATTTGAATGTAAGTGGAGCACTACTGACAAAAAATTGTGTGTGGTCCTATTATTACCCGGGATGATCGTGCGTACGGAATCGTGGGCCGTACTCACGTACTCAGAAGGCTGAGGAAGAGAAGGAAAAGAAGAAAGTGATTTAGTGGATGCTTACTTAATGGCAACCATGACATAGACCTTATTTTGCTGTAAAATATGATAAGTGAATCATATTTTGTGTGTATGCAACAGTTGTGGAGTTTTGCATTTGTTTGAAAAAGATCTCAAACATCTAAAGGCTACTGTTGCCTCCAGTTTTCACCAATCAGTGACAAACGTTTAACATTAGGTTTACACCATTTTTCTACTCGTTTACCAAGGTGTCGAAAACGACACCAAAAGACCTGCAGCCACATTAAAAGTTAGCAATGTCGAATTCGCTGAATTTTGCAAATATCTATATTCACATTAGATATGTTTCATGTTACTGGAGTTGAAGTAAAACGCATTGCAGTTAAATACTTTGAATGATCGAAGATATAGGACTATTACTGGCAGCTGATCAGCGAGTCGAATATAGCTAGCTGATAAGATGTTGCGAGACAGAAGCAGCTATTTACGCAATTGTAATGTGATATTGAAAATAGTCTTGTTACAGTAATGAGATACCATCAGCATGAAGCACATTCACTGAAATTTGAAAGAAAACTGCACACCCTTTTCCTTGATTTCCAAACCTAAGTGCTTCAAACATGGGGAATTGAGCACCCTTTACACTTTACATAAGTTGTTTTTGGAATGCCAGCAGAACATGTGGCACATGTTGGTTTCTTAAAAGTGATGCACATGCACATTGTTGCATCTTGTTTCATGACCTTTTTCACGTTTTCGAGGAGAAATCGGCCGAAGAGGGAACGACCACAACATTTTCAAGAGAAACATTTTTCATGATCGTGTCAGTTGAAAAATGAATTTCTGTCTAATCAATCGTTTGTCAGTCTACTTGTTAAACAACACTTTTACTTGACGCCGCATTTTTCGGGTTTCATTGGCATAATTGTTATGACAAGACAACGTGACTTTAGAAGCATCAACTGCTCATACGCTGTCAACGAAAAGTTTCACCAATATTTTCATTGACACATGGATCCAAATATTTGGAAAACATCACGTACTGCTGTGAATCGGTCTACACCTGGCCCAGTGTATCTTCGGTTCCGTTTATAGTCACACTCAAATATTTCAGGATAGCAGTAAATCTATCACGTGACATTGTTCTGAAAACATCGGAAACCCGTGAGTTTCATTATAAAGAAAATTATATGGGTGATTGTTCGGTACAGTCCTCTGACATACTGAGCAGTAAACGACTCTTTCTCACAAGTGCTCAAGTCAAAATCATTCTCTCCTTGTGTGCAAATGCCTTCGTTGGAGTGTTGGACAACTGAACGAAGAATTATTTCTGGCGTTAAGTGCTTCCATGCATCGTAGTTACTGTAGTTCCTAGATTGTGAGAGATTTGTGTAGGTACAGCGGTGATAGCCGCAAAACTGTTGTGTCCTGAGGTTCTTCCTACCAATGATGATGAAGGGTATTTCCATGCCGTTTTGTTTCTTATATAAAAGATAGAACTTGCACCCAACACACCATGAAAATTTCTTGTACATGCATCAGCTTCTTCATTACGGCTGTCCTCTTCGTCTGAACTGCTGTTTAGATGGTGTGGAATAGCAGGTATAACTATGCATCGTCACCAGATTCATGTTTCTGTTCCTCTAAGTAAGATATGTCATCATCCGTACACCAGTCAAGGGCCACATCAGCAATATCGTCCGCTGTCATACGAATGTGCGACAGAAAAAAACAACTGAACAAGTTCAGCAGTAAGAAATAACTACTCACAGCACTGCCTAAATGACCACTACCTGAATACCTGTACAACGTTATCTCCAATATATATGTAGTAAAATGTGACAAACGACATTGAAGTCTAGACAAAACAGCGTGTTTGACATTAGATTGCAAACACCAGTCGGTGCATGACGCAATCGACATATTTCGGTGCGAAAAGAGCACCATAAGAAATATTCAATGGATTTGGCTCTCACCAGGCATTGGGTGTCGAAAACGACACCTTGATAAACGGCGGGGTGCAAAAATTAAGAGACCGATTAACTGTCACAAAAATGAAACGGAATGACATCACCATATTTTTGTAAAGCAATAGTTTTTTTAAGGAAAATTCAATTAATCGTAAACACACCAGATGTACAAATTTTGCAGAAATTGAATTTAAAATCACTCGGCGTCGAAAACGACATCTTGGTAAACCTAGCTTAAATTCAAATCATGTGGCAATATCAAATTTGAAATTACGATAGGAGTTCCTTTAGTGTCAAGATCATAAGTCTGGTTGTTTGTGAAAAAGCAACCTTGAAAATTTTTGAACAAAAATCGTATGAGGATTTATGCTAGAATGCTGCCATCTTACAGCATTTTAAAAGATGCCAGTCTCAACACTCATCTGTGATTTTGTGACAGAAGATCGAAAAGGATTGCAAAGATGAATGGAAAAGACACGGGCTAAAACATCCTCAAATTTCGTTTGCCGGTATCAGACATCACTTAATTGTTAAGAGGCTCTGTGAACCGTGTTGAAGTCGTAAGTAGCGAAATCACAGAACCCACTCCAGAAAAACGCAGAACATTTTTGAATCTCACCACAGCAGCAAGTTCTTTAGTAAAAGAGCTGAGCATTTTCCAAGGAATACAGCTTCTACGAAAATATCACTTTGTTTCAAATGGATACTACACTTGTCAAAACAATGCGTTGCTGGTCATTCCATTCGGTATTGTTCTTCAAAGAGCATCGTTTGCAGACACCCGTTTCAGTAGAAATGGCTCATGCAAAAGTTTCGTGGTGTGATTAACAAGTTTCAAAACGCTTTCTACGTCAGATTGTTGAGGATCAGAGGAGTGTGGGAAAGTTTTGAAATGGTTGTCAAGGACGAAGTTTGGAATGGAGTGAAATAGGTGGCAAAAAATTAAAAGGCATCCATTTCAAGCAACAAATCTATCTTCAAACTTTTTGGAAAGGAGTCTAATGGATTGGAAAAAAGTAATTCAACCGGTCAACTACGTGATTACAGGTGAAAAACAGAGTTTAGAGGAGCGAGAGGCGCCATCAATCTTATCAAAGGTGACGGTTCGGATGATCTTCAAACTCTTCAGGAACTCCGAATTTTGAGAAAGCATGTAGTGAATACGTTTGCTTCGAAACAAGAAAGCAGGTACTGAAAACGTTTGCTTTGAGCCAAAAGGTTCCTGCCTTAAGAAAGAAAAAAACAGCTTTTTTTGCAAAAAACTGCCAATATTTTTTGTTGATCCAACCTCCATAGAGATAACTCATGAACCAGGGTATCCAATGCCTTAGACGAGAGGTTCCCAACCTTTCTCTGCACATCTACTCCTTCAGCGTTTTGACAGATGAGCATGTGCTCCGAAAAGGTCTTATGAAAAAATATTTTATCTTGACTAATCACTAGGGCCATTTAAAGTCATAAAAAGTCATATTTTCCATGTTAGGTCACAAAGTCATATTTTGCATATTTTCAACCTAATACAATAAGGAAACCATTAAAACAATATCAAAATATCATGCGAAACTACTAAATCGCTAGGTATAAGCTAGGTCTAGCGGATTGCGTGTGGGAGTGAAGACGTTACACAATAGAATATAATACATCGAATCATTTTGGCGCTTGACGGGGCATACTGTGGGGATTTGCTTGTGCAGGCTAATACGCGAAATGACAGTAGGAGTTGTTTCATTGTAATTCTGTTGAAAGAGTTAAAAAAAGACATGTTGCAGGTGAGAAAAGCATATGGTTCTATTTATTGGTTTCAAGTTTTCGGAGTGTAAACAGGAGTCAAAGTGCACGATTTTAGTGAGCCCAGGAACAGGATCTGGAGTCGCTTTTTTTGGAACACTAGCAAGTGTCAAAAAAGTGACTTCCATCTCCTTTGCTATGGAGCAGGCCTGCACAACTCGGAAGGCTCGAAAGGCCAAATTGATCAGCATAAATTTGCTGCGATCCGAAAAAGTAGTCTCTCTCACTTCCTTCCAGAGATTATGTTGTTGTTTGATTGTAGTCTGCTTCAGTTTCGTTGAGGCCTATTCCATTTCTTTGCAGAGATTTCGTGGTATTTTCTGCATTTGAGGAAACTCTCAAGAGCCGCAAAAAAAACTCTCGCGGGTTGCAGGCGCCCTGAACTCATGACATTTTGATAGTGAGGCTGGCTTAAACCTTAATATGAATGTGCGTAAAAATCGACACACGTTTCTTAGAGGACGTCCTATCATTATTTTGAACATACTTGTATTTAGCAAATAATTTATTGCTTAGCGCTCTCCTGATAGTTTGGATCTTCACTCGTAATTTAGGGCATGCATTCTCCATTCTCCCGTTTTTGCATGTTCTGGTCAAATACCTCTCATATCAATCACTCTCAGTTTGTTTGCAAGTTACTGGTGTCTTTTCCTTGTCTGGGGTGCAAAGTGCTGCAGTACAGTGCCTGCAAAAGGTTCTGTATTTTTTGTTGCCTCATCAAATCTATGAGACCTTGTCGCCGTGTCCAAGGAATTTTTCATTTCTGCCTTCCAGAAATGAAGCAAGTGTGAGATCCTCTGTCAGTGCAGCAAAGGTACGAATCTATGCTTTTATTTGTTGTTCAGTGAATGCATTTAACTTTGCGAAAATTGTTTGAGTGGAGCCCAAGAGGCTGCTACAGAAGGATACTCATGAGTTCAGGTGCAGTTTATACCAGGCAGTCATACTAGGTAAGTGGAGTATTTAGCGTTACTAGTGTTCAGGTGGAGGGTCAGTTAGGTGAGCGTACGTGGGTTGAGGTTTGGATCAGGGTAATTGCATTTGAGGTGAAGAGCGTCTCGGAAATGAGCTAACAAAGAGTAAATGAAACCGGATAATTTTGAACTTTTTGAAATGTCACGTTTACGCTAGATAATTCACCGCTTACAGTTCGTTGAACTTTGGCAAACTTTATTGAAATCCCTAGCGTGGCATTTCTTTAGTGGTTGAGGAATACGCAAATTACCCAAAAAGTTCCAGTACCTTCATAAATTTACCGACTCCTTCACAATTGGCACAGTAGATATATTCAGCTTTAACACGAAAAAAACAAACAAAGCAACGTGCGTTTATTGCCCTGTGACTGCTTCATAACAGTACCTAGCGTTGCAACTTTGGGAATAGAGATAAAAAAAATTTAAGACAGAAAGCAAAAGTAACTGTGAATCAATGTCGCATGTGGAGTGCGTCAAGCAAAAAATGAAAGTCATTCCATGATGCAGGATTAGAGGCAAGTGTTTTTTGCAGGAGAAAAGAGCTGAAGTCCTTTCATCCAAAACTCATGTAACCGCCACGATTCATCTTTCCGCCTGCGGCAGGGAATTTTTCTAAAAATGCAAAACAGTCCACACATTTCCTCGAAAAGCAATCTGAAGACCAGAAAACGGCCATTCGCTTTTTCGGCACGCAAAACTGTTATTACTGCACATTTTCAAATTCAACCCCATGCAAACATTTCCGTTTTTGAAATCATTCACTTCCACTACTTTCTGAGCTGCATCTCTTCTGATTTTTCTTAATTCCCCCGAAAGTAAGTTTTATTTGCAGATAAGAAGTTTACAAACACGTGCCTTGATTTGCCTGAATTAAACGCATTTGACGGCAAACCCTCGACTCGTGTGCGTTTGCTCCGGGACGTGCGACAAAACTGTCGATTTCTTTTGTTGCAGGAAAACGGCGCTGCAGGAAGCAATTTGAAAAAATTTCTTATGCAGTCCAGCGACAGCGCAAATGACTCTTGAAGGTGCCGGGAATAAAATAAATGAAAAGTTGAACCTCAACCAACAGTTCCCGCCTGCTCTGCTGGGACGGGCGAGAAAAACAGATATCGACAGGAGTAATGTTTATTAACATCAGCGAGGGTTGATACGGGCTAATAGGCAACATAAAATGTATTGCTCGCTCACTGTTCGTGATTATCATCCGGCTCCTCCTCCAAAGACATCATCAGACTGTGATTGTCGTCTTTATATAAACAAAAAACAAACAAGTTTCGAGATTTTGCTTGAACAGTAAACACTGCTGAAGTTAATGCGGTAGGCTCTCATATACAAAAATAAGTTTTACGTCTATTCACCATAGTAATTATAAGCAATCGTTTTACAAATTCCATAAAGATTAATTTTTGTAGTTTTGGCCGAAACAGTGTCATGGAAAGATTTTCAAAACAATCAAAAATGATTTTTCACCAAAAACATTTCTGCGAAATGTCTACGTCCTTTTTAAAAGGCTAAAATTTTTGATCGGCAGCGATAGATTACTGTTGTTGTCGTTAAATCCGTGATAGTGCACAAGCCTGCACTATATCCCTGTGTATTTAGTTGAAATATTCCTTGCTGTTTATTTTTCAAAGTTTGAAAATCCCAAAGCATCAAAATATATCGCACAAATATTTAAATATTATCCTTTTTTTCAAAACCCTATTTTACCATATATGTTGCATAAATCTGTTTTGCATGAAGTGAACGTTTGGAAAAACACAAAGCAAAACTTTCCCGGAGCTTGTAATGAAACTAAAATGTAGCTGAAAACGCAAGTACAGATGTGAACGTTCCGTTTAGATCCTTACAACGTCATAAACACAAAATTTAATTTCGATATTCAAAGCGAAAATTTCCTTCTGAGACAAAACTAGGATGATATTTGGGCCTTTTTGTAAAACATTTCTTCTTTTTCACAAAGGGTAAAGCATGCAAAATTTAAAACACTGCTGTCACTTCAGTCTACCTCCTGTTTCCTGTTGTTGCTGAGATTCATCTTGAGATTCCTCCAATGTTTCTGAATAAAATGTCAGGAGGTGAACAAAGAGAATACGCATCTAATACTTGTCTGAACGAATTTCCTTTATCTTCTCTGCTGAGTGGCATTTGTCGACGTAAAAATAACGTAACTGACAAAAAGCTCGTTGTACCGACGAAATACGATTGAAAAGAAACGGTGCTCACGCAGAAAAAGTCACAGGTTCTCTTCATCGCGAGGAAAAGTTCAATTGCCGTGAAGGAATTTCACACTACTTCAAAAGTTTCGTCTGTTATATTTCTTCTAAGCTGGAAAGCTGGGACCAAACTTTATCTTATTGGCTTATGTAGATAACTGTTTGAAGGAAATATCCAGGAAATATTTATTGAAAGAGCCATGCATTTTCGTTCCCAATCTGTGTCATCTATTTCTGAAGAAAAAATGATGATCCACTACCACGTGTACAGCCAGGATTATCGTCATGAATATCAATTGTTGACCACTCACCTCCTCGAACCAAGGCATCGAAGCGTTGCAGCGTTTCCTCAGCTTCTTGATCGGACATGGAGTTTGTCAGTTCTTCCGCCAATACAAACATTCCAGTATGTTAGGAATGGACGTCCTTGCGAAGTAAAGTCGTTTCACTGAGCTTGTTTACGCATGACATACACTTTGGGCAAGTGTTGCGATCATAGAGGCGGAGCTGTGATTGCGCAAAACTTCACACTTTCGTGGCAACAATGGAGACAACACGCCGTGGAAACTATTGTTGCTTGTTCGCGTCACACATATAACGGTGCTATTCTTTGCGCACATCCGGTTCGTGGTGCATTGCACACCTGACACCGCGCCGACCGAGACGTTGCAACGCAAGTATCAATGACTTCAAACTGTATGTACGCACTGCGCAGCTGGTTCTCTAGTAACGGCACCCAAACTGCAGCACGTCTTTAGCAACCTTGGTTTAAATCCGAAACAGTCAGCGTGGTAAGTGTAAAGCTCAGATGTTGCAGTTGATGAAGTTGACTTTGATGGATAACTTTCGGAAATCTGCCCATCCGGAACTTCTCGTCAGGTTTGTTGTTTAAAGAAATGCCACTTGCAATTTTATAAACTGTAAGGACGTGGCGCTCTTCCCTGTTTATGCAATCCGAAAAAAGACAAACAAAAATTTATGACATGTGTTTCCTATGATACCTGCAATTTGTCAATGCATATAATGTATAGTGTTGCAACCTCTCGGTTGGCATTGCGCTGAATGCGCGGTTCACCACGAACGGAATGTGTGCGAAGAACAACACTGTATATAAGTGGCGCGAACAAGCAGTAGTAGAGTGATCTCGTCGGGTGATCTCTATTGTTGCTTGCTGCCACGGTGCGAAGCTTTGCGCACATGCAGCTCGGACTTTCTGATCGCAATAATAGTTCAAAAGCAAACAAAGCGCGATGTTTTTACACTTAAATCAACCAGATTTTGCAGGTTCATTGGCGTGGGGCAAAATTTGAAATCCGTTATCCGTTTTGTGTCTTCTTAATTCTGTTGAAGCGTTCGAAATTGTATGGTTAAATGTCAAATACTTGTGACTTTTATTCAAGATCAAATTTTGTTTTATTGGAAAGAAAGTTTTTCGGATAAACTAAATCTGTGTTTTAAATACCAGATGTAGTACATTGCAAACTAGAGGTTTCTGATCATTCAAACATATTACCTCATTTCTCATTTTTCTTATTTCTTGCAGATTTCTTTCATCAACTTTGTTATCACCAAGGGAAAGAAATCCTTTCACTACCGTGAAGATCTTTTTGCCGCATTTGTATGATTCACGTACCTTTTGTGCTGCAGGGACATATTTCGTGAAAAAATTTCCAACTGATTTTATCGCTTTCCCCACCAACCTGCATAACAACAGCAATAGTTAAATCTTCACATTTGGTTGAGGTTTGCCGTTTTCAAACCGTGTTTAAACTTAACAGGACTGAAATCATATCACATATACCGTTGTCTTCCCTTTCAATTTTCCCAGATGAGTCATGTAGGCAGCGATACTGAATATCGACAGGTTGGTGCAAGTACCGAATAACTATGAAAATTTGCTGTTCCGTTTTTTCAATTGTCAGCAGATCGATACAAAAATAATGTTTGTTCTTATGTCATTATTGACTTGACGCTGTCACCAAAAATGCTTTTATACATTTCTACAATAAGTATGTAATCATTTAAACCTGCGGCAGCACTTGCTCACGCATATTCTTGATGGAACAAGTACCAGTCAATAACTGAGACCTGATCAACAGACTCGTAATATTTGCTAACATGGACTTGGTAGTGTGCATAGAAGTGAAATTATGTATTTGCTACACTTGTGGCTTATTTGCTTATTACGCAAGAAAGTCTGGTCTATGAGAGCGCAAGCACTGAGAGAGGCACGGTAATTTCGTTGACTTGTCACGGCATGGATGCTGCAGCTTCAGAAAATCAACAACAACTGAAGTTATTTGTAACTTATCTACCGATCCTGTACTTTTATAATCACGTTAGTCAATCTTCAATTCCGGCCAAGTAATTTCAACACCTTAGAAATTACAACTGACAGACATCTAATTTGCTGTGCCGCACTTGAGATCAAGCAAATAGAAAAATAATTGTACTTGTCGACTCACTGAAATCTTTGCTTCTCGTGCTTGCTGTCGACAATTTAACCGGTTTAGTAACACTACTGTCAAAATCAGTTTAAAAGCACTATGGTTTCTGTATGCTTTCGAGGAATCAGCCGACTGCGCTCTGCTTTCATCATTTTGTGATGATTCACACTTGCACATATCTGTATTCAGGTATGTACCCTCCACCATGGGTATAGTAAGCAAGGAATGGATCAACAAATTTTTGAATAGGAAATCGATTTCACGTAAAAATACGCCTCTTCAGTTTTCTCTGCTCCTATTTTTGCCTTTCAACTGTTCACCCCCAAGCTTTGCTCGGGAATTTCAGAACTGAAGATGCGCAATTTTACGTGAAATCGATTTCCTATTAAAAATTGGCTGATCGATTCCTTGCTTATCACACCCATCGTGGAGAGTACATACTTGAATACTGTCGACTTTCGTATGATAGAATGGAGCCAATAAAATCGAATTGTTCAACCATGAAAGCTTTTACAGCTTTTGGACTGATTTCCAGGTGTTTCAGTGTTTTAAAGATGATGTTTAAGCCAATCAAAAGCGTTACAACGTTCAACGAACAGCTGCGCAGTGCGCATGGGTGGCGGAACCTTTTTCAAAGTAAGGGGAACAAGTGGTCGTCAAAATTCTATAGAAAATCTTTGTGGTTTATTTGGCAAATGTGACATCACAAGCATCGAAATGTGACGTCATTAACTTTTGTCATGTTTTATGCAATGTTTCATAAGCCCTCATTGACCCTTATCTACACTACACCTATCTGTCTGACTTGAGCATGTCAGTGTAACTAGTTGTTCTTAGTCCTACACAAAATTTATTCACATGTAAGTAGCGTACACAAATACAACATGCACAAAGCTAAGGGAGTGTCTATGGTTGAGATGGGCTTTGAAACTGATGACACGGTAACGAAAATATATGAACAGTAACAACGCCCACAACGAAGAGAGCCCGAGTTAACAAACAAGTGAAGTGGGACCGTGGGTGGTGGCAAAAATATATAAAGCAAGCTCGCGTTCTCCAAGAAAAATCGCAAACGAAGACTAGGGCAATGCCCAGCCCGAGGAGTCCGTGTGCCGGAGTAGGCACTGGACTGCTAAAAACACCAAGACCACAGCTTAAATATTCATTCTACACAGTGCCATCGCCAGCGGGGGCCAGTGGTGCCCGGAACCACATTTAAAATCTGTGTTACGCCCATTTCATGTTTAACCCCTGGTTGCTGCATACATGCAATAGTGTATTAAAAAAGGGCCCCCGTTGTGGTTTCTGGACCCTTCTTCGATTTCCTGGCGATGGGCTTGGTTCTACAGCTGCATTAGATACCGGAATGCAAAGACAAGACAATGCATATGTAGCCAGTTGTCTGTAAGGATGCCCAGTGTGTTGCCAATGCATAAATAGAACATAGCTATTTAACAGTGATGGAGTCTCGAGACTTGGTCTCGGTCTCAAGAATCGTCTCCAGACCCAATTTTGAGAATCTCGGTCTCGAAGGTTTGAGGTCTCGTCACAAGTCTGTTGTCTTGAGACTTTGAATATTGCAAGGATATGGTTTAGTAAAACTGTAATTCAACGAGTTTTTCTCTATTGTATTTACATGTAAGAAAGAATAAAAACAAGTCGGAAAAATGCGAGAAATTCGAAATAAATTCAACTTGGAAAGCGGTGACGACAGTTTTTTGAAAAATTTCGCAAAAATTCACAAGTTTTAAAATCTCGAGTCTCGATCTCGAATTTCAAATCTCGGTCTCGGAATTTTTGATAAAACCTCAGTCTCGAAGTTTTAACGAGGTCTCAGTCTCGAAGGTCACGGTCTCGACTAAATTACTGCTATTTAGTGTTGCCAAGGCGAAAAGAAAACACAATTGAAATTGATATGCCAAATATTTCATTTTGCGCATAAGATTCAACAAAATTTCACTATTTAGGATGTTGTTACAACGCTTGAAATTACACCGAATTACAGCTATTTTTCGATGGTGTGGCACGAATTTTTCCTACACACAAGCATGCAAATTACACCACCTGGCAACACTGTTCGATAATACCAATGTGATAAGCAATCCCGAGATGGGTGGCCAGATTGTGCGCGGTGTGTTCTGCCAAACTTTTACGAAGTCCTGCCAAATTTCAAATCATAAGGCCAAAATACTGGCAAAATTCTGCAAAATGTCTTCATTAAACGATTTTCTTTAACAATGGACAAAGTACTAACTGTATTACCGGTACTTAGGTTAATTAGACACAATTCGAAATTTGAAAGTGGGGGCCTAGGCCCATGTCCTCCCGGTTCCGCCACCCATGGCAGTGTGCACTAATATATTGTGTTTGAAGGACCTGTACCCCACAAAATGACTGGGTTGTATAAAGCGTTCCTATTAACAATTGTTAGATTCTAGAGTTTTAAATTGTTTTAGGTGTTCGGAATTGGAATGAATCATTTTTGAAAAGGATTCTAGCATGATGTTACCATTCCTGAGCACAACGTTATAGTTATTTGACATTTATACACCATTCCCACACATATTTTGCTTCAAAAAATCGACTGAAATATTATTTTGCGAAATCCAAGCCACAAACTGCCCTGTTTGACGAGGTCAAACAATAGGTTATAAACAGCCTCATTGCATATCCTGATGTGATGCTTTGAGGTTCGTGAGGATGCAGCAAACTTTGACGCTGGGGTTTTCTGGCATTTGCCTTATTCGCGCAAAGCCGGAACATTGGGTGGAATTGCTGGCCTTCGTGACTCGCGGAAAGTTTATCAATACTCGACGTATTGCTAAGAAAACGTATGTCAACTTAATTGCTGTACAATTAAGGATCGCTTCGTTGCTTCCAAGTCCTCAAGATTAAGCGTCTCTGCCGTAATGATCCTCTCCAAAATTACCCACCAAGTTAAACCGCAATTGTACATAAAATTACTGATCTGCGAAGGATTAATGCAAATGTGGATTTCGACAGACGGCAGTAAAGGACAACATTGGTTCACCAACAACCTGAAATTCGCATTTGAATCTTTGGAGCTCTTCACCACTTTAAGAAATAACAGACTCTGCAACTTTCAGTTTAAGAAATTACCCCCTATCGAAGATTTGTGCAGAGATGCTTCTTATAATAGATTTGTGTATTTTTTTCAAGATCGAGCTTAAAGCTTGAATTATTCTGCAAGTCTTCCCACCTGTGCCGCGAAATGGAACTTTCACTGATATTTGAAACTTACGACGAATTTCAAAACTTCTCGGAGGATTTGTTGCTATGGTGTTTTGCAACGTAGTTTAAACAGGAATTTGATAACGTTCATCAATCTCAAATAGTTCAGTTTCAAGCATGATTAGCAAAAGAAACATATTTCTGCGATTACTCAAAAGCTTGATTGACATTTTCATGGAACCATCTGTTTTCGTATAGCGGCAATCTTTGGGCTTATACTTGAATATTTTTGAAGCAGTTTCTTTTTATGTTCATAAGTAAAACAAATTTTGAAAAATGCGAAACAACCCAAAAACTATATCAAACACTAAGATTTCAAGGAGGAAACCCGTTAGAAATGAACTTCATTTAATCAGCTCTTCCGCTAATGTATTTCTACAATGAAAGCAGAGATGAAAACAAACAGGATCCAACTACACAAAAATTGATTGAACGCTAAAAGAGTAAGTGAAGTGTACGAGCAAATGTGGAGCTACGTTTTGTTTTGTAATTTCCTATTTGGGTATATTTCCAGTCAGTGGGAGGTTGTGATAGTACAGTACCAGTGTCGTTTTACAGAAATTTTGGGCAATGTTGAGTTGGGAAAACTGAGCCATTTCACATGCAAGATCCTATATTTAAGTAAGAAGTTCACTTATCGTCAAACGCTTTTATTTATAACTTTGCTTATGCCTTTCATCACACATACCCAGTGCTAGCTGGTGTTGCATTAATGATCTTTGCGATAAAAACTTCACTGATTGTATCTTGGTTGAACTATTTTGCCAAACATTGGCACAAGAACATTTTCATTAGCTTTTTGTATTTGTTTAGATGGGGGAAATTGATACACGTTCGTTATTGGCGGACGATAGCCCTAGTAAAGAATTTGTAAATTTTGGCCAATTTGTTCAAGCAGTTTATTGTTCCAACATGAAATATATATGAGTAGTGAGGCCACAATGTTCCCACTTGAATAAAATCATTCTGTGACCGCACACGAGCAGAACGAGTCTTAAAACAAACTTGTTTTTGAAGAAACCATGGTCAAATCGAATAAACGTGTAAAATTTTTTTTCAGAAGATAAGAAACCACATATTTTCTTAAACACGCGATACTCAACTTAGACAACTTTACCTTCCTCTTCTTCTTCGTCGTCGTCGTCTTCTCCATGAGTCGCTGAGCACAATCAGTCCTAATATCACCCAAACCATCAACAGCTTTATGTTCATCTTGAAAACTCTAATCAAATATCAATCGATCAAAAAGAGTTTGTTTGTGAATGATCTCGAGCTGGAAAGGACGTACTCGCGTACTCGCCGCGCACGCGTACTTGCCGCATGTGTTGAGCGGTCTAGTGCGATTCATTAGATCAGTGGTCTTCAACCATTTTTGCACAATCGCTCCCTACCTATAATTTTTGCGTTGCTTGAAGATTTTGCTTTGTTTTGAAAATAATTTTAGGTTAATGAAACAAAAACTGGTAATTTAGTTAGCACAAACCGAAACGAACAAAGGGTCCGGCTTAATCGCCTCTGCACCCGTGTCGGACTTTTCTGCTCTTGCTTACACAAATAGGCTATTGCCTCTTTTGCGGCTTGTGAGTTTGGCGCAGAAGAACAAACCGTCGACTATGTTGTCCTCGAATGTCCAATCCATCAACACCCCCACGGATTGCATGGCCTGATGGTTCTGGATGATGAGACAATAGAATGGCTGATCAACACCTGCTCCAAGATCTAGTGTGGCCAAGCAGTGGGTTGAAAGATCCCGCTCAAACGATGAAGCTGGTTTCAACTAATGCGAACATTGCTATGGTGCTTCTCACAAGTTTTTTTCAAAGCAGGTCGCAAGTTGATCAGCGTACGTCGTATGGTGTTTCCCGGGTCGTGTTCAGGTCAAGACTATTGTGGCATTTATTACACATGTGCAGTAGCCTACTTGTATGAAACCTGGATCAGCATTATAAGTCGTAGGAAACGGCAGTAACAATACTGCAGCTTGGCGTTTCCCAAAAGTCCTTGAAAACGCTCAGTGTGCTTAATCCAAAAATTTGATCATCCGTGTGTATGGAATATAGCACGGGTTTCATCGTCGCTTTGGATGACGATGAGACGTTCGTGAATGGTGGAATAGCATTCGCTTATGCTGGCTAGCTGGCACAAAGGTATAGTATTTCAGTCAGTAACTTTCTGCGTGATCTACACAAAAGTATGACTTCATAGCATAGGCTTAGCCAGGGGCCATGTCCCGCCAAATTTTAGCATATCTGGGTCATTTTGTGCTTTCATAAACGGCATCCCAAGCAAAAGACTGTTGCTCGCCTAAAATCAAAAATTTTGTCCCCCAAAAAAATTTTGGCTGGCTATGCTACTGCTTCATAGCAATCCTCAAACTACAGGTGGCGAAAAAGAGTTGTTGAGCTCCTTAGTTTAGACAAGATGGTGTGTTGGTGCTTACTCGCCGGTCTGAGTTACTTTTTTCCTAGCATACTGTTCTATTATACTGTCTCATCAGTCAGATGAACACAAAACAACTATATTCACAGTACAGCAAGACATTCGAACTGATTGAAGAAAACATAAAAACTTTTTACAATTTATGGCTAGCTGTAACTAGTTTCATTAGCCTTTAATTGCTATGTAAATCGTCTCGAAACAGTCACATTTCCAGTATTTTTACAACAAAACACACCAGTAACCCTACATTGTTTTACTGAAGGTACTAATACTAAACAAATATTACAAAACACATGACAACGGACTGTGGCGTTTTTTTGCCTAGGAAACAATCGTTTGGCAATGCTATACCGAAGCCTTTGAAATTTGTTTCAAGGCAATTTTGCTAGTAATAATACATACGGTTGGAGGGATTCGCGCCAGTTCACGACGAAAATTAACGAGGCTAAACTTGATGGCAACTTACAATTAATATTCGCTATCACCGCGACAGCCGATGCGATGATTTAGTGGTAGTAATGGTATGATTGTTGGGCCGTTTTTGCTATCGTCAAAGAAGCTGAAAATTTTCCTCTTGAAAAATTGGAGTTTGACTGATTGCATATTTTCCGATTTTCACATTCATGATCTTCGCGTGAAGTGTAATGCTTGACTTCCAACGATTGACAATTTCAGTGATATTGGATGGTTGGTGCAGGGAAGCGTTACACAGAATAAAGCTAGTTTGTTACGTCACCAGTCCGATATCATGTGTTTTATAACTTTTGTTATGAACCATGGAGTAGAAAGTGCATCAAATACTTTGGTTCCAGAGGGACAAATATTGTAATTTGGAATCTATTCAAAATTTTAGTATGTTTCAACCAGTAGAAATCGCGTTCATGGAAACTGAAATCGCCCCCAAAATTTCGTAAATCACAAAATCGCCCCCACAACGCTTAAAATCCCAGTATGGGGGGCGAGTTCGCCCACGTTGAGGAACACTGCATTAGATGAAGTTTCGGCGGTGATCCCAATCTGACTTCATGCGTCAACTTGTCAAGGTGAAATCGTAAGCTAATGTTAAATCTAGAGTAGTTGGTGACTTTGCATGCGTTGCTTTGGGGCTTTGTTGAGCTAACGTGGTTTTCTAAACATATTTTTGATGGTGAACTACTTTCCTACGTTTCCAATGTGTCACTTATCGTGTCTTTGTTAAATGCGTTTTCTTAAAGCATCGTTGGCCATCATTTCAAACATTTTCTCCAAATGTTGTTGTTTCATTGGTTTACACATTTTCTTTATAGTCAGTTTGCTGTTATTGAGGTATCTCGCATCAAAACTAAATGCAATGTGGTGTCAACTTTCAGATTTCTTCCAGAAAACCTGAACAAGCCCCGGCCAAACATCCGCTATTTCAAAGAAAGTCGTTTTTCGGGTGTACTTCAACGTTTGCAGATTTTGGCCAGGTGAATAAGTTAGAAACTACCCTTGTATTTAAGCCTACTAATGCAGTGTAACATTCAAGCTTACGATGAAGCTTAGGGGGTGGTTGCAGTAGATAAAAGTATAACCCCGGCCCTGGCAGGTGTTTTAGTTTTGTCGCCAAAATCTTACGAGTACATTTCGTACAAAAATCAGGCAGAAATACAGTGTTCAGAGCAAAATAACAAAATCCTTAGCTTTTGAGTTCAAATGTCTTTTTCATTTCGTTTAGATCCCAAGGCTGTCCACAACGAAGGAATCGTCAAACCTCGACCAAAGCAACTGAAGGGTTATCGAACATCAAAAATTCTTACGGGTCCTTAATAGAGCAGTACTGTGTACTTTCTTCTTAGATAAAAAGACAAACGTGAGTCATGCAATTGAGCAGAAACAACACTTTTCACTCCTGCTATGACACACATGCGCTTGATGCTGAAGGTCGATTTGAAATAACAGCAGCATACACTTGTTCACGCAAAGAAATTTTACCTAAAATTCCATAACGTTTTGCATATTGAAGGTACTATCGTAAACGTTGGCACCAAACTTACCTCTAGATTACCATTCAGCGGTTTGCAACTGTTTTAGCTTTCGGCGCAGTCGTCTGCCTTTAATTGGCAGTAGGGATGTGCCAAGGTGGGCTGTTGCTGCAGTGCTGGCAAGAAAGCTACAACCGTGCTTGATGGTTATGACGCACTGGAAAAGTAAATCAACCTCTTTCCGCAAACTATTTTTTCTGCGTTTTTGTGTTCTCATCTTCGTCTTCCTCCAAAGTAAGCCAACCTCTTGTGGCAAAATATTTTGTCTGAGTTGTGTTTTCATCTTCGTCGTCCTGATGGCGTTTTCCTGTATATGAAAGATTGCCGGTGCAAACGATAAATAAGAAAATCGTTTCGCATTCTAGTCAGATTTGCCTTTCTGGGCGTCTTTACTGGTGCTCGAAAGTGATTCCAGGTACATTCCAGGACTATGGAATTAGGAAACTCCGCCTTTGTTTGCTGGTCTAGCAGCCGCAACGCAAACTTCACGAAAGCACACCGCTAAAGTGTCAAAGTGTCAAGGAATTGCTTTCGCTGCAAAGAAAAAGCTTTTTTTCGTCGAAGTTTTGTTCTAGCCCAGGGGGGTGATCAACCTTTTTCTGACCATGTGCCCCCATCAGCATTTCTACAGAAAAGTAACAAGAGATGGTAATGGTCAGATGACGTGCTAAAAAAAACTTTCTTAATACGTTTGCGGTTGAGAAAAAGCAAGATTGAATATGAGAACACTGGTAATAATAATAAGATTCAGCAAGATTCATTATAATTCTGAAAAGTTACAAAAAATTTACAACGGACCATTCTTTCGCTTTTGGGGCAAATTTCAGTGACAAATATTTACAGTTTTAACTTTGTTTTCTCGTTTTGTTTCGAAAAACACTTTTTCCCTTTTCTAATACGTTGACCATTTAAATTACTCACAAAACTTGTCAACGAAGCTGGTGAATGATGCAGCAATCCTTTACGTTCTCGTCAATATACTGTACTGATGTAGGTTGATTTCTAACTGATTTCAAATATAACATTACTTTTGACGGTCAAAGCAATATTCCTTATCAACCTGGACGTCCTCAACCCCAAACATCATCACAATTGTATGTTAATGTACGTATAAAGATTAGAACATCGGTTTCCAACCTGGGGTACATGTACCCCAGGGGTACATTTGCTTATCTGAAGCGGTACAGTCGTCTTTAGTGAAAAACAAATTTAAATAGTATTTATTTCCAAATACACTTAAAAGCACTAGCGTTTCTGTATGCTTTCGAGGAATCAGTCGACTGCCATCTGCTTCAGTCTTTTTGCGATGATTCAAACTTGCACATGCAGTATCTCTATTCAAGTATGTACTTTCCACGATGGGTGTAAGCAAGGAGTCGATCAGCAAATTTTTAATAGGAAATCGATTTTACGTAACATTACGCATCCTCAGTCCTTATTCAAATTCAAATATTTGCTGATCGATTCCCTGCTTGCATCCATCGTGGAAAGTACATATTATTTCCAAATATTTATACATACCCGCATATCAGTGAATAATATTGTAAAAAATTCATTAAACACTTATTGCTAAGTATATCTATGATTAGTCATGATAAAATATTTGGGAACTAATACAAATGAGATGGAAAAAAAATGAAGCGGCTGTTTCAACATGGTTTGATCATGTCCGCAATAATATGTAGTGCGGCTGCCAGCCGTAACGTATGTATTTTTAGGTTATTAAGTATAATTACCTTATCAAACGGGAATCATTGTTATGTATATTACTCACGTTACGCCTGCCAGCCGCACGAGACAAAATTTGATCATGTTCAGTGGCCTGATCATGTTCAGTGGCCTTTTCTCGTGGTAGATTCAGTGGCCTGCCGCTTTTCCAATTCACGGGGTTGTTGAAGCTGTTAACGCGGATGATTGTACAGTATATTGCGGAAGTTACGCAAGTACGAAAACGTTATTTCAAGACTGCGGTTGGCCATGATTGTTTTGAGGAGCTCGGTCGCATTAACGCTTACCCGGAAGACATTGCATGTGCGGGAGTGGTGAGATATTACCTTGCTTCGCTATTCGCAGGCGTGATTTGCCCATTCAAAGTCTCAATTTTCATGTAATGCTTGAATAGATAAACTTTGCAAGTTGTTTGAAGCAAATGACAGCTGTTGCTTCCGATTTATTATGGAACGCTGTTCGACAACTTTCTCGTGGGAGATATGGAACGTTTTTTGCCGTTTGTTTTTCGGCAAAGAGCGATGAATGGAATCTGCAAAGCTGCGAATATCGGTGGAAAACGTAGGCGTTCATCATACAAATGAAACATTAATTGCTCATAAGCGTTCTCAAGGTGTATCTGTTGGTTTCGTGAAATGCTAATCACTCTGCTGAAAAATAAATGTGTTTTTAGAAATTACAAAATATACATTTATGTAAAATGTTTACAGCTCTTTTCTGAAAAGCATGAAGAGGTGCCTCTACGTTTTAAAACAATCTCCCCAAGACCAAAAATCCGAAAAGTCGTTGCGGTCAAATTTTGGATTTATGGATGCTGCCAGAATGTTCAACATCAACAGATCTTTGAATTTCCCCAATATAGCTGAACTAACGGGCAATATTCCATTGCGACTGCACGGAAAATCTCTGCCAGCTTCAGACCAGGCTTGCATAATCTCCAAGATAAGGTCGACGTGCCAACCAATCGTATGGATTGGGGAAAAAGTAAGCCTTTCATTGTCTCGTTGATTGTGAACCCCCGCAGGCACAAACACAAAGTGGCGATAATGACAAAAACTTGTGAAATCTGTTATGCAATCAGCATGAGAGCGCTGTCGTTACAAAACACCAACGGAAATTTTTCCCTGTTCAGCGTGTGTTTTTTTTGTGAACAGAACAACAGGTAAGTTGATGACTAAGAATCCAAGCCTACGTTAGACTATTGGCATAATGTCAAAATGTTAAGTATCCAAATTATTTACTTGACCCGTTTTTTCAAGGAAGTCAAGTCCCAGGTGAACTTTTTCAACATGTTGTTTTTACGTGAAGACTGGTTCCTGCATCCACTTTATCATGCCGCTTTTCCAATTCACGGGGTTGTAGAAGCTGTTAACGCTGATTATTGTACAGTATATTGCGGAAGTTACGCAAGTACGAAAACGTTATTTCAAGACTGCGGTTGGCCATGATTGTTTTGAGGAGCTCGGTCGCTTTAACGCTTACCCGGAAGACATCGCATGTGTGGGATGTGGTGAGATATTACCTTGCTTCGCTCTTAAATTGTGACTGGACCCACGATCGATCTCGCCTGTTTGCCTGATTGCAAAAGCAACTGTGGCTGGTTGATCTGAGCGTCGTCATTTTCTACTTACTCGCCGACAGATGCGCACCGTTTTCTTGATCGCTGCCGTTGTGTTGGTGCTACCTGCTTTTTTACGTTTCGCATTCCGATTTAAGTGTAACAAAGCCTACATCTAGGCGCGACGGCGAGTTATGTGTCACAACACGAGAACGGCAAAGATTTTCCTGGCCATGCGACATACACGCAATCTTTCCATCCCTTACTCACATAAACACATGGTTCAAACTGCGATTCGACAAGAAAAAAACTCCGCACAATCACACCAACGCTTTCAATCACGTTTCATTTAGGACGATTCAATCTTTTAATTCAGCCGAAAACGAACGGGAACTTTATTTTCTATTTCGATCAAGGTTTGTTCAAAAACTCTGTGAAAGGTTTCAGGGTTAGAAACAGTTGTGGGGGTTACCGTCCGATGACAATGGAGCGTGCGAAATTTAATAGGTGTTTAATATTTAATATTTAACAAATTTATCGTCATGCTGCATCGAAGTGCCACTTTTCACGTGGTGAGGTTTATTAGATGTGTCTTCTTTTTCAGAAATTGAAAACATGTGAAGAGTATCCTGTTAGCATCATTTGCAGTCTGTTTCTATCTCAGGTGAACCTTGTTTGGAAACGCATTGGGAAATGGATCCATTGCTGCCTTTCTGTTGCAAAGAACTGGCTTGTTGCGCTCGCGGTAAAACAGTGGCTGTTCTTATTTTCAACCTATCTACTTTGAAACGCTTGTTTTTTTTCAGGATCTCGCCTGATTTTGCTGCGTTTTACTTGTATTTATGTCGCAAAGCTGCTACGAAAGATTCCTTGTCAGTGTAGGACCAACGTTTGCCAGCTTCAACCGAAATATGTCGATTCATTCTTCATTCATACTCATTTCAGTTTGGCGTCAAAGGATCCAGATTAATGCGGTTTCCTTGAATTAATCAGCCGCTTCAAATTTGGCGCAGACTCGTCTTTAACAATATCCGTTTCGCAACACTTTCGCAGATGTTGCAGGAGATGCCAGATAAAGGATTTAGCAAAAGTGCTTTTTTGCCTTTACTTGTGCAAATCGATTTAAAAGTATTTACTGGACAATGCTGATGACGAAAAGTATGTTTCGTGCAAAAAAAAACAGCCGGAGCCATTATTAGTTTCTTTGGATGAGAGTTCTCCGATACTAGAACATCAGTTAATGAGATACTAGAACAACAGGCTCAGTGCTTGCAGAAGGCCTGTAAGAGCTACGGTGTCAAATTGTCAATTATGTCAATATTACCCGACCTACAATTTTGTAAGAGTCATTTCCTTGCCATCTGCTCATAGCATTGTTTTCTGTAGGGTATCTCGGCGATGGATCCAGGTTGTGATGAGTGCTTGCTTGCCATGTAAAAAGACCCAGCGCCGATCATAAAAGTGCCGCCATTTCCACCCCTTGAATTAGCTTATAAGAATTTAAAATGAAAGAAGATCATGCTTCGTTCGTATTTAAAGACATAAAGATGAACTAAGCATCTTGAAGACAACAATCAAACACTCACAAACTGAAATGTGTCTTGCTTTGTATTATCGATTATAAGACTTGCTTTTTCTACTTGCCACCACCTTCCACATCATTACCTATTTTTTGCCTTCTTTACACATGCATATACAAACCCTACATGTTTCGTCAAATTTTCTTTCCCTGTTGGTTTTTAGTCCCCCGTAAGCCCACCGCATGGCTTTTCAATAGTTACTTATAACAGGGGATCAAATGAAAACGTTAAGGGATGTGATGGCAGCATACCTACTTTACAGATGTAAACATTTATGTATGTCAATATTTTGTGTAGTATCCCCGTATCTAAAAAAGTATCTGTACTGCATATAGCAAGTATTATAATAAATCTGATAATACATAAAGTGATGTAAAAAACGTTTCATTGTTCACTTCACGTTTCAGTAGTGGTTTAACTCTCTTAGAATTTATGAAAGGCTTCAAACATTAACCTTTTCGGCACTTGCGCAGTGCCCTCTATAGGTCATTGTGAACTCCACACTTAGTCTAGCTGTTGGGTTTCTTCCAATTACACGTGCCTAGTGTTATTCCTTGCCTTTGTTCGTTACCAACAGAACCATCGCCAGTAGGTCTTCAATTGGGGGACGTTACGTTTGTGCAGGGAGGATTGACATTCTAAAATTTGACAAAAAGTCACTGATATAGTAAAACTAGTTGATATTTTGCCTTAAAAGATTAAGGACGCTTTTAAATTTTGAACTGCGCAGGTTTCAGCATTCTTTCTTTTTTATCTCATCATTTTGTGTGGAAAATATAAAAAAATAGTTGATGAGTCCCGGTGTTTGTGATACAAGTTTGTTCGGGTTTGGAAAACTAGGTGACTAATTTGTTAAGGAAGCGATAAACTAACGGTGCAACAGAATTATTGGTTAGAATTATAATTGAACCTGAAGATGCCCTGAACGTATACTATTTAATAAAAACTTGGAGTCTGACGGCTGTGCCTGTGGATCAAAACTATGAACATTGATAGTTTGCAACAACCACGTGTCAAGGAATATTTTAGTCAACTTGGCCAGACCTTGACATGCTCCTGGTGAACACGTTTACGCAGAGGACGAAGTTATCTGTTAATATAAGAAACTAGCGGAGTTCTGGGCCTGAACATTGTTGAAGGATCTATCAGTACTTGAATAGCAAAGGAAAGCAAACCCGCGCAAAACCTCATAAAGTCATCATAACATCAAAGCAAATCTTCAGCTTTGATTAGGACCCCCGCGATTACCTTTTCCTTCTATTGTTATGATTAAAATGATGGCAAAACAAAACAGTTTCCTGAAAACTTAGTTTTAAAAAGGATTGATGGTGTTTTCTTTATCAATCGGTGAAGTGAAAATCAGATGAACAACAACTGAAGGTAAGCACCGAATGAATTTCTGTTAACTTAATTGGACAACTCTTATTGAAACTGATATAACTTGATCTCCACTAAAACATTTATAAAGAGGGTTAATGCTACAGAAGTGTGTAGATGTATCGCAAACGTATGCAATAGTTGCAAAAACCAAACAAAAACGTCAATCTACGTTTTTGTAACACAAAATTTTAAAGAAAATTACGAAAACGAAAAAATCGTTTTCTGAAGCTACGTCACTGCGAAGCTAGTTGAGGGAATTCATGAAGTTTAATACAACAAAATAGAATTGAGTAATAAAAATATCTGTTGTTCACCTTACGGCTGCTTGAAGTAACGCAGTGCTGTTTTGTCTAAATTGAAACATTTCAAGAAAGATGTGAAACGGTTTCAAATCTCCGTTGGCCAATCAAAGATTGCCTGCGCCACAAGTCGGGTTTTTTAGATTATTCTTACGCTAGGAGGTGTTTGAAATGAGATTAGAGCACATTAAACAAAATTTTTCAATCTCAAGCTTTTCTCAATTGAAACTTGTTGGACTTGCAGTTAAATTCATATCAAATTTGTAAGTAATCAATTTGTCAAGCATATAAAACTGTTGAATCCTGCCTTTGACAAATCCCAGGGCTTTAACGTAACTGTTGCATAAAATGTTTCATTAAAAACTAACTCTCAAGTTTTAATTTGGAGTTAATACATAATTAGTAAATTTGAAGCAAACCATTTCAACATTTTGCCCAATTTGTCTTGTTTCGATTAATGTTGATGCTGTTCACAAAATCCCTTCTGCTGTTTTGCAATAGACCAATTCATATAAGAACCGAAGTCATATGTGTGGGATATGCTTCACGCCAATGTGAAGCTCTAATCTGTTGTCAACATGAAGCTAACTGGAAAACAAGCTGTTCCGTTGCCGGCGTACCTTCCGTTGTCTGTCTAGAAAGTCTGATGCAACGCACGGACCGAAACACGTTTTTTTCTCGGAGAGGTGCAAGCATGCTAAAGATGATGATAACCGAAAAAAAAAAAATAAATCCTAAAAGGGTAAACGGCTTGAAAAACGCGTAAGATATTTAGTATTCAAAGAATAATGCTGTATCACATTTAAATGTAGGTGCAGCACAATGGACAAGAAATTGTTTGTGGTCCTATTAGTACTCGCCCTGATCGTGAGTACGGAATCGTGGGGCAGAAGGCGGAGAACCAGAAGGAAACGAAGAAGGTGATATAGTGAAATTTTACTAGTGGAGATTCTAACGAGGGCCTGTGTTGGCCATTCCCCCCAGATTTTTGCTTAGCCCCATGTTTGCACTCCCAATTTTTTCTTAATTTGTCGTTTAAGTTCGTTTGGTTGACATATACAGCAGATAACTTTCGGTCAGCAATGCGACAATTTTGAAGCCCTCTAGCCTGCATTCAGCATTTCCCAAATGCACGATAAGCTGGTCGGTTGTTTTTGACGGTCGGGTAACGAGAGTTTTTATGACGACACACACCAGTAACTGCTCGGGTCCTGCGTGAAATTTAGTCAGACCGCGGTCGTGATGTTGAAAAAGTCGTTTCAAAACTAAGAAACAGTCGCAGAAATGGGAAGATTGACCTTTCTTGCATTTCAATGTAAGATGGAACTGAGTTACATTACTGACAGCGGATTGTTGCTTGTCCCAGGAGCAAAAGGTTTGTGACAGCATTAAGAACTGGTTTCAGTTAATTTATCCGAATTTATCCTGCCTGCGGTATTTCGCTCTACTGCCTTGTGCATATGACTTGGAAACATCTTATGTATGTGGTTCGTGACTACAGTTTTAACTCCACCCACACATGTCCTGCAACCTCATAGAGGATTTTCTGTATTGATTCATAAATGTTTCTTTCTAATATTGGAGGTCAAATATTTCTATCAGAAAAACACTTGAAGGAATTCGCAAATCATGTTCGTTTAATGAAAACGATCTAAAACATGAAATAATTTTTACAAAGAATTTGCTTCGGAAGGAGTCGAAGCTGCCTATATCGTTCGAACAACTTTTGTCATTTATAGTTACTCAAAAAGCTGTGTTTGGTTTTTACTGCTATCTGTAACTCTTCCCGCAACAAGAGCTTCATGTGAGAGAAGTTTTTCAAAAATAAAATTAGTGAAAACATTTTCCAGAAACACCATGACGGGTGAAAGATTGGGTAACATTAATCCAGGCTCGTAGGCAGGGGGACGCAAGGGGACGAAGTCCCACTTGCAAACCTTTTCGCCCTCCCTTGAAATGTGATGGACATAGTTTTGAACTATTGGAAATAGTTTAAAAATTTAGGCTCCTCTCAGAAAACTCCTCACTCCCCCTGGTTTCCCAAGTTGCTTGAGGCCTGCATTGACCTACTTTCACTTGAAAGGTACATGTCGTTTGCCATTAAATAATATTAATAAATAAAATAAATAACTAAATGGAAATCTTGCATTATTTCAATGGACACCACGCTCGTCAAAATAATGCTTTGCTGGTCATAATATTTGGTATTGTTCTTCAAAGCGCCTCGTTTGCAGACAGTTGTATCTTAGAGACCTGGTTCACGTATAGGTTTTTTGATCTGCCCAATATAGGCTTAAAATGTTTTCTACATCAGGTGGTTTAGGCTCAGAAGAGTGTGGAAAGGTGTTAAGAAGGTTGCCAAGAAGGTTTGGCGTTTCTTCAAACTTCTCAAAGGGGACGGATCGACTGATCTTCAAACTCTTCAGGAACTCCGAGATTTGAGAAAGCAGGTACGGAAAACGTCTGCTTCGCACCAAAATATTTTGCGTTAAGAAAGAACAGTTTCCTTACAGTGCCACTCGTTGATCTCACAATTAATTTAAATCGATAGTTTTGCAGATAGTGTTTTTATTTCTCAAGCTTTATCTTAACCACCTAGCATACAAGTTGATACAGTTCATTCACAGCCGATGCAATTTTGTCTAAGATGGAGGGCTTTTTGTGTTGTTTGTAAATAACGATATTGATATCTTCAGGTGATTTATCTTTGGGTTGCTCGTTGTCCTTAGTCGATTTGTCAACGACGTCGCCAATGTTGACGTATTACGTGCAAATGATTCAGCTATTCGTTACAGTTGCATCGCTGAGATAGAATTCTATGATGCTTCAATTTGCTACCATTTCCATTAATTTCACTGCAAAGAAAGTTTTTCCTGAATTATTGCGTCCTTGCGAGATTGTACAAGCGATTCGGTACTAAGTTAACGCTTGAATTATTCTGAAACAAACCAAAGAACGAATGCATTTAAACGATTTGAAACGAGACTGGAAACAGCTGCGCAGTGCCAGAAAGCACTCGAGCATGATTAATCATGAATATATAGCAAATTGCGATTTCTTTTAATGGAAAGTATGATTATTTTCTTGTAGGACCCTGACAGTTATCTTGCTGGCATGATGATTGTGGCAGATGAGCTACTTTTGGAAATGAGCAAAGACGAGGCAGAGGATCAGTTGCAAGCTTTGGATGCGAAAATAGCTGGTAGTTGTATAATATTTATGAAAACGTAGGAATCAATTATCAATTGTTTTTTCAAAATAAACAAGGTTCAATTTTAGCTACGGGTGATGTACTAATCTTTGGTTTTGTGAATGAGTTTGCAATATAGGAAATCCTGCAATTTACTTTTAACATGTTTACTCTTTGTAATACGTTTGCAATATTTAAGTTAGCTACTCTGGTCCACAATATCGTACTTGTGCAGCAAAAATGATGTTCGAGTTATTGTCACTGAAGTGTTCACGTTTTTGAAAATTGGAAAAGAATACAAGTTTGTACTTGAACGGTCTTGAAGTCATCGGTAACAGAAAAAATTGAAACCTTCAGACAATCAACATTCAATAAAACTGTAGTTGGCACTAGAAGTACAGATTTTGTGTCCAATAGAAAGTTTATTGACCACAATATTTTCATTCATTGTAAGAAGATGTGCATTAAGCTGTAGTCATGATTTTTTTCAGAAGAAGAACGAAGTGTGTTTGACGACGAAGAAAAGGAAGGAGACAATATCCGCACGGGTGGGACTTTTTTTGTGAGACTTAGAACTGCAGATAACAGTTTATGAAATCATAACGTTTCAGAGAATTATTACTGCCATTTCTTTTCCGATTGTAAGAAATAAATGTTAATACTCATTTGTATGGTTTCACTCAAATTCTAATTTCTTGTTTATTCTCAGACAGAGGAGATGTAGAGGAACTCTTGAGGTCTTTGGAGCTGGATTCCCAAGACGCTCAAAACGTAATTGCTTAAAACGATGACCTGAAAGAATCATTCGAGTTTCTGCATTAATAAACATCGTACACACTTGCACTGATCGCAGGCTACGTGTTCCACCAGTCAGCTTAGAATTGAAAGGAAAGTGCTGTGAGAGCATCATAAAAATGTGTACATTTTCGTTACTGTCTTCACCTGTCAAGGTGGGGGGAGGCAATTTCACTACAGTTTAAAGAGGTAAATGAAAAACGGTTGACAAGCACTTGTCGAGAAACTACAGATTTCCCTCTGTCCAGTTAAACGTAATTAGAGAAGAAACGGCTGGTTGACGGCGTTTTCATTTTCAACTTATTTTTCGGACACTTCGCCATTAAACAGCGAAGTGCGTTTTCTATTCGATCTTCTACAAACCTTAAAATGCAATGCAATCGTCAAAGATTTGTTTAAGTTTTAGTACACGCAACGTTTAGTGCGCTAATCGCATTATATATTAAAAACAATTTTTGCGCCTTTCTTTCTTAAATATTACATATCTTTGACAATAGCAACAAATCAATTTCTTGATTAATCTGGACATAGTTTATTGACAAAACGGAATCAAATAAATTTTCTGATCTTGAAAACCGTAACGGGAATTTCGTAAAAGTTTTAAAAAATATTCTTCACAAAAAAGCCTTGTGTATTTTGAGCTAAAAATGTGTACTTAATCCTTGTTCAAAATCTTAACACTTAGGAAGTAATCACGACTCCTGATGGTTCGTGAATGTGATTCGTGGGTTTGCTGCAATTCTTAAATTTTATAAAGAATAGACAGCATCACTTTTTCCGGGGCTGTTACGACGCATGACAGTTCTTCTGTGCAAACCAATTGTGAGACTTCTTGAAACAGCTATGCTGCAGTGACAGGTTATATATCGCCTCACACGCATAACATTCTCTTCACAGTCATTCAATGATAAAAGAACGTTTGTTTCGTACCAAGCTGGTGGTCTTAAAATAACGCTACAATTTGCCCACTGCAATTGTCCCAGTCGCATTGACTCAATATATCGTGAACAGAAAGGACCATAGGTGATCATACCACACATCTGTGTTAGGGAAAAGAGTGCCTTATCTGCTTATCACTTAAAACAGGAAATTGTTATTCCTTGAAATACTTAAACATAGTTACTTAACGCCACGCACTAATTCCGGGTTTCTCATCCGGAGCTCTCGGCCCCCGTTGGGGGAACGGAGCGGTGCCCCGGGGGCCACGAGCAGAGGCCTTTACTAAAAAGCTCTGCGGTGATATTGCAAAATCGTATTGATGAGCAGGGGGCCACAAATGTTGAGAGTCTCTGGGAAAGGGTGACAAACCACGAAAGGTTGAGAAGCACTGCACTAATTGAACGATGCTGCGATCGATTACCTTTTGCGTGAATTTATTTTCAAAGATTTAGCGCAAGTAGCCACAGTTTAAGACAGGGGTGGCCAAATTATGGCCCGCTGACCATTTTATTCTGGCCCCCCAAATACCTTGCACGTTTTTTCAAGCACCACATTTCCGGCTCTGGACAGCAGTGCCACAACATTGGCTGCTGACAGTAACGTCTATCGCACTGTACCCACCAGTGGACAGGCAGTCACGAATTCCGCCCAAAACGTTTGGCCACACCTGGTTTAAGGTTTGCTGAAACTTCGTGTGTTGTGTTACTACATGCTTCAAAAACAAATCGTGAGCAGTATTGAAATCAGGTTTTTTAGTGATAATGGTACTGTATTTTCCAGAAGACAGCTTGAGATTTAAACTGAAGCACATTTTTGAGCTTGCATTTCAAAACCTGTTTCTGACGCAATTTCGCAACTGTAGGCCCACCCAATGTGATATTCTACGGTATTCCTGGCTGAGATAACGTCAAGTTGAGCAAGTGGTCAAGGTGTATTTTGGAACACAGTCCATGCGTCGGGATTCACGAGTGACGAAAAACTGAACAAGGAGATTGATACACGGATTGGTTAAGCAAAGGCAGTTGTGCGTGAGCTTTCTCGCTTTTTGGTCACAAAACGGGAGAGGTTTCAAACACTGCAAAGCTTTCAGTTTTTAAATCTGTCTTTGTTTCGATCATGAGTTATGCTTATGAACCTTGTGTAATGACTGAAAGAGTGCTATCTCAAGTACAGTTGCAGAGTTAGGATTATTGCGTAAAGTTCACGGCCTGGCACTTTGTGACAATGTCCTAAGATGTGAAATTCGCAAATCCCTGAACGTCGAGTCACTTCTCCTGCGAATAGAGAGATTTCAGATGCGATGGTTCCGGCAGAATACCTCAGGCGAGATCGCTCGGTATCAATGCGTGGGTGCAAGGAAACGGTTCACGCGCGGTTCCATCCACCAGTGCAGCATTCACGCCGAAAGCAGCTGCGTGATACACGGCGCAACCAAGCGGCGATGGGTGCCTGCAGACCACTCGTGGCACTCCAGATGGAGTACAGAACTTCGTGCGACTGAATTGATAGAATCATTCATTGGCTTTGTGTGCTACTGAACGCTTTGATCACATTGTGCGTTTATATCTTTTCAGAAATCCCTGGAAGCAGCTGCAGTAGATTGAGATACACCACTTTATGCCGCAAACTAATCGCAGAAACAACCCAGAGAAACCTTCCAAAACACATGGCTGTTTGTGCATCGCATGCGAAAAACAACATCAACTTCTTTTGCAATTTCGGCATTCGAGAAATTTCTGGGCACACGTCAATCGCGGTTCATTGGAATCCTGTTCGTTCCAAATAATAATTAATGACAGTTACTTTCAGGCAGACTTGGACAAATATAATTTTTTTAGCTTTTCTAAAATAGATTAGGATTAAAAATAGATTAGAATTAAAATTAGCGCATTTGCGAAAACCAGAAACTGAACTAAAATTCCAACTAAAATTACATTTACGCAAATCAAACCAACTTTAATTCATGTTCAATTCATGCCCAAATGTGGATTCATTCTCATAAGGATAAGAATAGCAAAGATAAGTACGTCAAGTTTGCCGCGTTTCTAGCTGTACAATTCGCCTGTATTGCATGGCTAATGACTCAGCCCGAAGGAGCTGATGTCGCTGTCATACCCAGGAGTTCTCGAGCAGCAGCCTTCAGAAAAAGGTAAAGATGTTTGTTTTACCAATTCCCTAAAACAATGGTGTGCAACACATGGGTCAAAATTGGCTCGAGAGCTGAACTTTTGTGTCCCCGTGGAAAGGTCCAGAATCCACTTTTAATGAAACCATTGCGGTTTGAAGGGTATTATCAATCTTCCCGTAGGTGCCCATCGAGTTGTCTAACCCACAGAGCTTGACACATGCAGGCGTGGCCCGTGGACCAATCTGGTTATGGGCAATTGGCCCCGCAGTGTTGCGAGGTTGCACACCCTTGCCCAAAAAGCGCGGCTGGCTAATGCTTTGTGACACGACCCTAAAAAAGTAGTTTTTCATTCTCGCAACCCAATCATTTCTTGAACATATACTTTTTACGGAAAACACTTTATAATTGAATATCAAGTTTGAGAATACTATTGACAGTAGCCATTTTTTGCACAAAATTTTACGAAGATTTGCATATAAAATAGTAAATGATTGCATTTATTCTGTCTGGTACATAATGACACAGACGTGATGCTAATATCAAGGGGTAAATTCAAATTATTTCGTGACTTGAAGTGGAAGTGAAAAATTTAACTCCAAACATTGAAAATCCAGTGAAAATTAATCTAACTTAGATTTGTCATTATAAATAAGTAAATGCGACTGGAAGACCTCGCGACCCCTATTTGGCACGCGACCTGCTATTTGCGGACTCCTGCCCTAAAACATCACAGCTGACTGACTGTCGTAAGTACCAGATGACTACTGTGACTTCTGTGTTTGAGTGGATATTTTTATTTTTTTGGTGACAGCAATTGGCGGCAGGCCGAAGCCTGAATTGTGCTTCTTGCCGGGGCGGTTGAGGTGAACGCTCTTTCCCAAGGAGTGGTACGGCAATTCACTCAGTGGCTGTGGATCGAACATCCAACCTTCCAATTTGAAGGCGGACACTTAACCACTGAGCTATTGAGTGGATAGTCATCTAAAATACTGCATTGTTTCATGGGGCACAACTAGTAATTATGTTTTGCAACAACGGGAAGTAGTGCAAAATAACATAGTACAAACTATTACATATAGCAATTTTAAATGTCACATTACACCTCTGTTTAAAACTCGGAATATTCTGAAACTTCACGATGTTTGTAGATTTGAATTAGCATCATTCGTCAGTTGCTACCACGTTTTCGGGTTAATCCCAAATTTTTTCAAATCTTTTTGCAATACGTCTTTTTACTGTAAATTTTTCTAGGACAACCAATGTGTTGAGTGGCATAAGTTATCCATCCATATACGTCAGGGGTCCCAAAATCAAATTGCTCCGAGGGCCAAATGAGGACCAAAGTAACATAACTCTACGTTCGTAAAAAGAGCTTGTTCTCTCGCTAGCCGAACACGTTTAAACACCGGTCAGTAAACCAAATAACACAAATAATAATTATTTGAAAATTCCCAAAAAGCATTGTGGGCCGCAAAAAACGACCTCACGGGCCACATGGGGCCCGCGGGATGCGCGTTTGAGACCCTGATACAGGGCATGCTTTGACAATAGCCCGTCGTCCATTCCGCACACATGCCGATCCAGCGCACGCGACGCATTTCAAAGAAAGATATCTGGAGCGCGTGGTATTTGAAGAATCGTGTTAAATGAGATGCGTTAACAATGCTGCACCCTCTGCAAGCGTTAACAATGCTGCACCCTCTGCAAGCACAGACACCAAAGGTGATCCTTGTAAAAGCTTCCCGGTGCTTCGCCAAAACATCATATTGCAAAACAACACGCTAGCGACGGAACCACTTCAGCAGGACCTGAGGCACATGCGGTGCTCGCGGCAATTTCTGTGACTGACGATGTTTAACAAAAATGCCCACAGCTAGGGGGCGCTTGTGAACGTCAAATCAGTTGCCGTCACAAAGATGGGCAACGGATGGCACTGAGTTCGAGAAGAGTTCACCGATCCGCGGTTACCGCTGCGGAGAAAATCAACATGTCATACAATGAAGCCGCTTCGCTCGAAACTTCCCGGCGAAGAGCCGGCGAAGACGAACAGCCGTCTCAACAGGTTGGTGAAAATGATACTTGAAGTGGTAATGCGGAAAAATATACGATACACCTCCTTTTCCTTCTCCGCGTACTGCGCTCCAAATGAGACAAAGTAAAGTCCGACTTCCTGACATCCTTCTGCAACAAGGTGTCCTTTGGTGCGACCTGCTTATAAGCCACACAACATGGTTCGATAAGACACCTCCAAGAGGTGAGCGACTCGTTAACAGCATCATTCAAAACTTTCGTGGTGAAAAAGGCTGTGCGCGAGCAGTTGCCGTACGCACCTAGAGCGGCATCGTCACGTGGTCTCACCATGCTGTGTTTCTTGACAGCAGCTTTGAGCAATTGATTCGAGCCGTTTCTTTGATGCAAGTGGATTTTACATCGAATGAACCTTTGCGGCTTGGCTGTAAAACGGACTGTTCATTTTTCGAAAGACAGGCCTTCCGTACCAAAGGGCTGTGTCTTTCTGACAGAACAAGCAACCGCCTGGATCTGTTGCCACGAACTGGAATAGATTGTGGACTGTAACTTTTTTGTAGGAAACCATTGTTTGGCTGGCCATGAATAATTCCGGATTTTCTTTTCTAACAGAAGCACAAGGTAATAAGCTAGGCTCGGTGGCAACCAAATTGGCAAGGTTGTTTCGAACTACTGTATTTTGAATCTTGTAAGTGTGCCGCTGCTTGTTTCGTTCTAAAATTCATACTCCTCTGCAATTGCAGTGAGTGGGGGTTTTAAAGGCGCGCCGCAAACATGTACTGAATTGACATGCCACGACCAATCGTATGGCTCTATAACCCGCTGCCTTTATCTCGGTGTCCGAATTCAGTGCGCGCTTGTTTCCAGGATCGAAAAGATTGGCTACATTTAGTGCAGTTTTGAATTATAGCTGTCCTTGACAACATTTGACATATAGTGCAGCTTTTCCGGAATGGACGATTTACTCCGTTGCTTCGATTAGTACAACGCCTTACCGGTTGTGACAGTCTATCCAATTCATATAGATCAGGGGTGGACAACCTATGGCGCACTGAATGTTTTGAAGTGGCGCATTAAGATCCAGGTGATCGTAATAAAGAAAATTAGTGAACCTCTCCAACATTTATTATCGCTTTTGCTTCGCACTAATATCATTGCACTTACCGGTCATCCGCTTGCAACAAGCGTTTTGTGATTTTCTGAAAGAGAAAAAGAGCAACCTGAAGAAAGAGATCTTTGATGTGATAAACGCCGGCTATAAACCGGCTATTTTATCTATCATTTTTAGTTGATTTGAAACTGCAGGGCAAGAACAAAGATTTCCAAACTTTCGTAATTGATATCATTGCATTCAAGATAAAGTGAACCTGTTCACGCAGCAGTCAGAAAATGAGGATATGAGCCATTTTCCATGTTTGAAACAGCAGACAGTGACGTAACTGACTGGGGACAGGTGTTCGAACCGTCCTCCTGCCTAGGTAGATGCAAAAACCGGACTCCAGGTTAACTTTTATTTTGGTATCTAGTATTCTTTTGGTTTACAGTAGGTTGTTGTTTTCTTGCGTTTTTAGGAAGTTTTCCGGAATATTTAGCTGTGATCTAGGATTTTAGTGTAGTCATACACATCCAGATTCACTACAATTTCTCAATTTGTTTTATGAATGTTGGGCGGTAGGACCCTTAGAGTGCTCATTGAGCCCCAGCAGCTATGTTTTCCCCTGACTCCAACCTCCAGTCACGCCACTGGGAGCAGATTGAATGTGCTGCTTATGTTAGCAATTTGAGAAAACGCAATGAAAAGATTATTTTTTTACAAAATTAATGTGTAAGGCGCTTTTGTGATTTTGCTAAAGAAGACTGCATTTTTGCATTTACAAACCCATATTCACTTAGTGGACAAAACGATGATGAATATGGTGATAAACAAGTAGTATACACATGGGACTAAAAAAAAATTTCAGTATTGAAAACGAAATTTTATGAACTTTTTTCAGTCCTTGGTGCTTTCGAAAGTTCTGCTTCTTGCCATCCTTGACCTGTGAAAACTTCCAAAAATTAAGAAAATTCGCTTGGAGTTGTGTGTCGTAAACATTCGAACAAACATTTTCATCTATGTAATTGATGAAAAGCAAAGCAAGTTCGCGCCTGACTGATTTAAAACTGAAAAATTCACTGCTATTCTCAGTGAAAAATTTAACTCCAAACATTGAAAATCCAGTGAAAATTAATCTAACTTAGATTTGCCATTGAAAAGTAAGTAAATGCGAAGTCTATTTGCTGCTTTACCAGATATTCAATTTGCATCTGACATTATTACTTGTTTTGTCGCACTGTCCCAATTCGATCGAAAAAAAGTGGTTGAACTTGCTCATCGTTGTGTAAGGTTAGCTTCAGGCACCACTGACCTCGACACTGTGCAGTGCCGATCTAACGTTGCCATTGTGGACCCTTGCTTTATTCAACCTTACTACCTCTCTTTTTTTCTATACAGAAAACAGTGAACAACCCAATGCTACACGAACCATAACTTAGTTTCAACCAGCAGTTGGCATCTAGCACTTACTTTTTGGTTGTTGAGTTGCATGTTACTTCGAGAATGATCATTACACGAACGAAAAAATAAAAGCTTGATCTCCGAATTAAAATTTTTCTTTTGAGATTTGTCCCATACTGTATTCTTAAATAGAAATTGAAGCCCGAGTATCGCATATTTCATCAAAGCTGCAGAACAGATTCTGGACATGGTGGCCTTCAATTGCCATTGGTACATAACGATTAGGTGAATCTCTTTCGTTCAGATTGTTCTCAAGTCTTCAGATAACTCCCGCAGGATTTGATACAGCACGTTTTCCAATCCGAACACTGAGCCTTCGTGCAACTAACTTTGAGTACCCAATCAAACATTATGCATTCTTAGAAACCTTGTCATCGGCATTTTGTTGCACACCTTTTTTCTGCGTATTCCTATTTTCATAGCCACAACTTGCTTCGGAAAGTCATTGCTTTGGATGAGAAAACAACTAATGCCTTTTTCTCCAAACTATCGAGTATTTACACTTACCTGTGTGTTTATTTCACTTTAATTTAGTCCTAGACATGTTGGCTCCCCTCCAGTGGCGTAGCAAGGGGAGTGGTGGGGGCCTCTGGCGGCACCCTCCGGGAAGCGGCACTGTGCTGATTATAAATTAATTTTTGAAAGGAGTTTAAAATTTCTAACTCTTCTTGATAATTTTTAAACAAATTTTTAAAAGTTTGAAAATTTTAACTCTTTCCGTTTTAGTGTTTAGAAGCACTGGACTGGTACGCTAACCTAAAAACACGACATGTGACTGCGGAGCGAACAAAGTGATGAAATGTTTACTCAAAAGTCTGGGTCAAATCCAATGTGCTAAAGATCCCCAGATTTTGTCTTGATATCAGTTTTTTGTAACACTCTTTCATAGGGGGCAGTTGTTCCCCAGTCCCTACACCTTCCTCTACAGACAAATATATTTCCGCCACCCTAATCAAAGTTCTTTGCACAAAGGAAAGAGATGACATGAGATCGAAAATTAGCTAACATTGTGGCTCCGGTAGTTCGCGATTTATATTCTCCCTCCTCTCAAAATCTGATTAAAAAGGCTTTGCCTGAAATCGCGGTAAATAGTCAAGGTCAGCTTAATCCTTTTTCGCTTATCGTTGGTTCTTCTGCAACGCCCACTGCACATCGTAACATCAACTGACACCTGGGCATTGGCGAGGAACATTTCGCAGGGGCGCGGTAGTTTAGCGGTAGAGTGTCCGCCCCTCAAGTTTGGGTGGTCGATCCATGTAAGGTCGGGTTGTCAATTCACAGCCACTGAGCGAATCGCCGTAGCGTTCCTTGGACAAGAGCGTTCACCTTAACTGCCCCGGTAAAAAGCGTATTTTAGGCGTTGGCCTACCCCTAATTACAGTCACCAAAAATTATAAAAAAACACTCTTCTTTGCACATCTCATGTTATTTTTATGTTCAGTGGGATATTTTCAATAGGCACCATAAGCTGTAGCCTAGTCATTAGGTGGGCTTATCAATATTAAATGTTGGCGGTTGAAATGAAGAACTCTGCAAAGGTAACGTTGCTCAATTTCAATACAACTGCAATTTTTCAGCATGTTACGGCAAGTTCCCTAATTTCAAATTTCTCCGCTCTTTTCGCGCACTAAGTGTCGCCCTTCTTTCAGACATAAGCGCACGGCGCTTTACTTGATTGCTACACTCGTTTTGTGTTCTGGCCGTCTGTGGTGGTCAGTTAGTGGCGTCTGCCTCTGTGCTGGTAGGTCGAGTTCGACTCGAAAAGTGCGTCCGCTTCGGTGCTGGTAGGTCGAGTTCGACTCTCGGCCGGGTCTCACCAAGACCTTGTAAATTGTTACTGCAGCCTTCTTACCAGGCGCACGGTGTGTGGAAGAGCTGCAGGGAACACACCCAGAACACAAAACAAAAACCTGAAATTGAAAACACTCAGTTGTGGCGCTACGAGACCATCATTTACGTCGCGACTTGTGTAATATGTCATGAATAGTATGTTGGTCAAACTAACAACAAATTTTCCAAAAGATGATCAGCGCATCGCAGTAATTGGAACAAACAATATTGTAAAACTGACAGTGACAAGGACCAGATGGCCTTGTCGCGGCACAATTCAGAAAACCACGGCGCTATAAACAAGCCGCCTCTGCACGAAGCATACACCGTTACTTTTGTCGAACAACCAAGTTGTCACTCTCTGGATATCTGTGAAAATAAATGGTATCACGTAATTGACTCGCAAATCAACATTCAGAACATGATCCTCCCCCATGTAAAATAATTATTACGATGCTTTGTGTTGTTTGACTCAATCCGATGTTGTCTTCCGCTTTGTGCGCTAGCTTTTTTCTCTCAACATAGCTTGCTTCCTCCCACCGCAGCGTTTAAAGCGAACTCGTGGAAGGTTTAAATGCGTACCCCAGAGACTTACTGCCCACACATGGCGTACTATTTTTCTCTACCGTTGTTAGTCATTTCAACAAGAGTTAGTTTTAGTTGGAGAAATTTTTCAACCATTAGCATCAACTAGTTAGATGTTTCAGTCATTTATTTATTTGAGTAAACACTTATTTCATGAGTCAGTTTTTTTTTGCTTTTTTTGTCGCCACTAGTATTCTTGACGTCAGTCAGTTTGTTAAGATGCTATGATTTATGAGCTTGTATTACGAAATTTTAACTGTAGTCTTGAGTGTGTTTTTTCTCTGCTGTTACTTCAGCCTTTCAACTTTTCACCTGTAAGCTTTGCTTGCAATTTTCAGGACAGAGGATGCGTAATTTTACGTGAAATCGATTTCCTATCAAAAATTTGCTGATCGATTCCTTCCTTACACCCATCGTGGAAAGTACATACTTGAATAGAGATATTTGCAAGTTTGAATCATCGCAAAAAGACGAAAGCAGATGGCAGTCGACTGATTCCTCGAAAGCATACAGAAACACTAGTGCTTTTAAGTGAGACTATTGCAGTTATACAGCGCCAACAACAAACCACCATATCAAAAAAGTAAGTTAGTGAGTGGCTTCGTATGGAAGGGTTTTACTTCGGTTTCACCGACGACGACATTTAGCTTTTTGCCAGTCGTAGATGTGGCTTGTTTCTGGTTGACAAGGGTTGCACCACTGTATTTTGTGCAGCAGCTTTGGCGACGAGGGTCGCGCTGCTTCATGTAAACCGTTTATCTTGTATCAAACGTCTTGAACCGTATAGGTCGCGTTAAACAAAGTTACGCTACAACTAATGTTACTTGCTGTAACAGCGTAATGGTGTAGGAAAATGACGTTCTTGAAGCGGGGTAGTGCAGTTGGTGTGTTTGCGTGGGTAGCTTTGAGCTCAGGTTGTCGGTTTGAACTGCAAGTAGAGTGAATCAGAGGCAGCCGATAGGCAGCGTGAGTTTCGTAAAAGTCTCCTTTGTTAAATGGTGCATTAGCAGTCATAGAAAAATTCATTTCAACAAGAAAATCTTTAGAAAAGGCGTTGCTCTCATTTTGAAGAATGTGAAGCAAGAACCTTAGTCTGAAACCCAACGCGAGGGTAAACGATATGTTTAGATATGATTGTGGTGAGGGCTTTTGTTAAAATGGACGTTGAGCGAACTAGTTGTACAACTTGGCAAGGGCTGCACTGAATAAAGTTTTTCAACACAATTGCCGTCGAACGTAAGACTTTCTAATCGCTGCTGAGTATTAAAGGATTTTGTCCCATCTGGTATGGTTTGGTAATACAGGTTTCGAAATAGACATTTGTCGGTAACTGTTGCGGCAGCTAGCCATTTCATCGCGAGCCGTTGGAGCTAGTCCGCAGAAATTTGAGAAACGTGCCCTGACAATCTTTCGCCTGGAACCTGACCCTTACGCAATCCGCCCATCATCTGGACTGTAGTTTCTTGTTCCTTACAGAAATTGCAACGGTACCGAAGGCAGCACAATTTCTTATCAAATCCGATAACAGCAAACTTCAGCGGCGATTGATCGTCAACACGTTTTCAAGTAGTGTGATCACCACTGCTCAGATATTTGTTCTTTGTAGTCAGAAAACTTGCTGCTGCGGTCAGCAGAATTTGGTCTATTTCACCTAAAGCTGAAATCGTCAGTAAGGGTCTAGATCTAGATTAAATCTATCTGCATTTTATCGCGCTCAAAATGACAAAAACAGAAACAACTTTCTTTGTTACAACTGTTCGAGACTGCAAAGCAGACGAAGGTCTGTTCCAACATCCTGTCCGCAGAAACAAAAACGACGACATGGGAGAAATAAACAGTTACTCAAATCAGCGACAGTTCTCTAAAGACCCACGCCAGGGAATTGCAAAAGGGTTGCTACGGTAGAAGTGTCGGTGCAATCCATCAAAGCAGTCCATCAATATTAGACTTTCAAGGCGGCATTACAGCAGATCAAATCCCGTTTGAACCTAGAGGGCCACATACATTAGGTATTAGTCACAGGATGAACACAGCCTGAAGCGGTTAAACAAAGGTGGAGAAATCTGGTCGCTGCGCGCCGTTGCAGTCACAAGTCCAGTCGCCACGGGGAATTTGGTGCGCTTAGCCCCCAAACAAGCTACAAGACCCCCAATTTGAAATGTGAAACACTGTAAATCAGTGGATTTTTGTCAAATTTTAGAATCATGACCCCCCTGCACAAACGTAAAGCCCCCAATTGAAGACCTTCTGGTGATGATTGTGTTGGTAACGAACAAAGGCAAGGGCAAGGAATAACACTATTCATGTGTAAGTGGAAGTCCAACATCTAGACCAAGTGAGCAGGTACATAGGCTGCAAGTCAAACGTTTCTCCACCAGAGCCCGTGTTAAGCCCAAATGACGAATTTTTATAAAAATGGATACCAGCACCTTTGGAGGGCCCTACGCAAGTGCCGACAGAGTAACGGTTTGCAGCCTTTTGTATATTCTAAGAACTAAACCACTGCTTTATAATAAATACTACGGCCAAAGCAAACGATACAACTGACATCTTGCAAACGTTTCGATAACAACTGTTATCATCTTCAGTGCATAGCAATAGAACTGCAGTGATCTTGCTGCAAGTTCTTATTAGTTAATCAGGAGAACAGCGCTGTCAAAAAGGAAAAAACGCAAAAGGCTGTTTCGGTAGTGACGTAGTGGCGCGAAGCATACGTAGTCACATGACTCAGCTGGATACGCGCCAATGGTGATGGCACGTGACGTCACGATAGAAGCATGACG
>Ga0210059_1000734_pt1 | contig 44660 bp, 27 predicted proteins | sample Ectturendosymbi2_FD_188042 | JGI IMG/M metagenome (GOLD analysis project Ga0210059, IMG submission 188042) | Ecteinascidia turbinata endosymbiont from Florida, USA - Sample 2 (SPAdes) (version 2) | ecosystem: Host-associated > Tunicates > Ascidians > Unclassified | place: Key West, Florida... | reverse complement strand
ATTGTTGCAACCTCTCCGGTGGTGTTGCGTTGATTGTGTGATTCACCACGAACGGGATGTGCGTGAAGAACAACACCATACATACATGTGGCGCGAACAGGCAATAATAGAGTGATCCCGATGGAGTGATCTTGGTGAGTGACCTCTATTAATGCTTGTGAACGTGGTGAACTTGATTGTGCTTGCTAACGGTGACGACGAGAGTGATCTCGTCGGGTGATCTGTATTGTTGCTTGCTGCCACAGTGCGAAGCTTTGCGCACATGCCGCTCGGGATTTCCGATCGCAACACAATTTGAACCACACATTAACAAATTTCCTTTGAATCGCGCAGTCGGTGAAATGGAAATTATTTGCTGAAGTTGTCTTAGGTGATGTTTGCTCATTACCTCGCGGTATTCTTTCCAGTCCAGTTTTAAAATCCACGGCAATAATCTAAATAATGCAAGAATACTGTAAATGCTCTTACTTGCAGAAACAAGAATAGTGGCATAACTGATTCTGGTAGTTGCAGGCCTGTTTTAGCCGTAACTCCGAGCTATTTCAACATTAGGCCTGCATTTTGTTCTGAATTTCACAATTTGTTACCAAAAGGAAACGCAAAGCAGGTGGTAATGTAGTGCTACAGTTGTGGCTTCAGCTCTGCAATATAAGTCCACGGTTCCCAGCTACGCAACGTAGAGCACTAGCGTTTCTTCCACGTGCTGGTAATTGGAAGCAATGCAGGAAACTGCCTGGTTTGGCGCCCCAAAAACCTAAACATACTCGTTACGCTTCGCAGTCGCGAACTTTCTCGAACAGTTGCGCAATGTTGGTCGGGCGCGCCCAACACGTGCGCTGCGAGAGAAACGTGAAAAAAGCAGTGACATCACCGTGGAACATTCGAGATTTTTTCGTTTGCAGAACGGATCCAAATAATGAGCCTTCAGTGCTTCTGGTTTGTTTATTTGTAATTTTTTGTAAACTTTTCAAACTTTTATAATTATTGTAAACTTTAAAAAAGAACTAACTACATTGTGGAATGTTTTGCTTTGATATTTGAAATGTTGCTAATGAATGTTCACGGTGTAACAAAATATTTTGAAAGCTTCCGTAAACACTGAATCTATATTACTCCGTGTCACTGGTTTTCGCGAAACGTCTGCGGCAGGATAGGCAATGCGATGACGGCGTGTATCGTGCTTAGTGTCGATGAAGGATAGCCGGCCGTGGTGTTAAGGGCAAAGTTAATGTAGAATTGTGCAGTGAATACTGTACAGTACTTCCAAACAGTTCTGTTTTGATGAGCATTATAGCATTCGTGTGATGCTGTTACAGACCCAGGTATCGTCAATTGTTTTAGCCACAGAATAATGCCGTAGCTTATTAATGTAAAATTAGAATCATTTTTTAATCGTCTAATTTGTAAAAAAATCAAGTGCACTGAAATTACAGACCAGATGTATGTGGTACTGTACAGGCAGATTTTTGGGAATTACCGAAGTCAACTGGTTATGAGTTGATAATAGTAATAATGCGAGGATTTTACTGCTTAAATGAATGCTCAGGAGCACACAGCACTGCAGTTTTCGAGTCAACTTCTGTACAGTAGCAGGCACAGTCATAAGTCTTCGTGTACTGCATGATACTTCGCATATGCCAAGCCATATTCCGACAAATGTTCACGTTCTTACTCTATGGTACGGCTACGCGCCCACGGTAGATTCTGGCCTAGAACGAATTTTATAGGAATTGAATTGCCAATGCCATTATTTGCATGACTTGTCAGTCACTGTGACTGTGTATATTTGTTCTGTGATAACTGTACCGTATGTATGAATGCTGTAAATGCAAAGCAGATATCTGAGTGAACTATGTCATTCTTCCACTAGCCTTCTGCAGGTGGGGCCTCCCAGGTCTGGAAGTCAATCCTTATCCCAATCCTATGCTGAAGTTACAGTATAAAGTATTATGCTCTTGCAGTCGCAGGTCCAAGGAAAATTTGGAAGTTAGTAGGCCAAATCTATTCCGAGCTGTTAAACCTTGCACTGAACTCTTGAATAATCAAAATGGCAAAGGCTCCTGCAGTTGGTATTGATCTTGGTACCACTTACTCCTGCGTGGGAGTATTTCAACATGGCAAGGTGAGTTCAGCAAAGTTACGTGAGCAACATACATTGGCATCTTCTATCTTGTAGTTTCCAATTAAATAGTTTTAATTTTGTAGGTGGAAATTATTGCAAATGACCAAGGAAATCGGACTACACCAAGCTATGTAGCATTCACAGACACTGAACGTCTCATTGGAGATGCTGCTAAAAACCAAGTAGCTATGAACCCAACCAACACAATTTTTGGTAAGTGTTTAAGCAAGGCACATGTTATAAAACAAATTTAAATCTTCCTTTGGCATAAGTGTTGGCTGTAATGTTACATTAACGTGGAAACATGGTTGTGAAATTAAGTAAAGCTGATTTTACGTGCAATTTTTCATCTCTTTTACTGTAGTGCATTTTGATTTGTACCTTCATCTTAATGACCATTCATTCATTCCTGCACAATTGGTTTAAAAGGCCCACAGATATGGGAACTTTGTTTACTACCATGGGCCACTATATTGTGGCTATCGCTGGAGGGATGCAAAAATTAAATAATTTATCTAAACTATCATCTCAATTTTCTAGGAGATAAGGTGTCAAGGAATACGAGGCGTCTCTTCAACGTGTCCTGGAGTTTCCCTTAAACATGATTTTGTGTTGTAACTTCAATAAGATCTGATGCAGGCTATATTAAATCAAGTAGTCTGCGGATTCTCCACCCCTGGTTTAATGATTTACTAGAATAGGTGAATATTTAGACCAGGGATGGCTGACTTATGGTGCATGAAGTTCCTTAACGTGGTATCTGGCTTTTTCAAATGTTCACTAATGATCTAAATGTGAAACTGCAGGGCAAGAAAACTGCTTCTTAACTGAACTGTTCAAAACCCTTTGTCTCACAGTTACAAAATAAGGATATGAGCTGATTTTCAAATCTTACATGACTTATCTTGGTGCTTTTGAAATTTGTTTTTGGTGATCATTACTCGTGAAATACTCCCAGAACTAAGAATTAGATTTTGATGACATTTTTGTCTGAGTAATAATGTCATGTCTGACTACGTTGCTCTCTCAGTGTAACTCGTAAACAATAACTCAACTGAAGATTATGGTGCATTAGTACTTATTGTTGGAAAAAATTATATTAGCCACCCCAGTTTCAGATACTTATGATTGATTACAGGTGTACAAATGCAAATGTTTTGTTATAGATGCTAAACGATTAATTGGGCGACGCTTTGAAGATCCTTCAGTTAAAAGTGATCGTAAACATTGGTCATTTGACGTAGTTGATGACAATACCAAACCTAAAGTCAAAGTTGAATATAAGGTAAGTTCTTGCTTTTTCATCTTACCTCTTCAATCATTGTTTTCCTACAAGCAACCCTTCTTATCTTACAGGGCGAAACAAAAACATTCTTTCCAGAAGAAATTAGTTCCATGGTTCTTCATCGAATGAAAGAAACAGCTGAAGCATACCTCGGCAAAACTGTAACAGATGCTGTTGTGACAGTACCAGCCTATTTCAACGACTCTCAGAGACAAGCAACAAAGGATGCTGGAACCATATCGGGGTTAAACGTTTTGCGAATCATTAACGAACCCACCGCTGCTGCAATTGCTTACGGATTGGATAAAAAAGTATGAAGTGCTTTTCTGTCATTAAAACATAGTAGCTCTCTCTTCCTGAAATGTAACATGGTGTCCTCAATAGATGGGTCTTGCTCTTGATAATGGATATTTGGTGTAAGCATAGTCGTTAAAAGTATATTTTAACTGTAAGTGGTAACACAAACATTGGTAAGGTAAAAGTGATAGTTGTCAGGATTTTACATTGGGCAAAGTTGCTAAACCTGTGTATTTCAGCTTTTATGAAGCGCATTTTCTCACTCCACCACATCATCCTGTCATATTCTGACGGATATCTGTGTTGTACAGAGGTGAAAGTAAGCCGGAACGCCGTTCCGGTACAAGAATTATTGCAGGTGCGGCGTTCCGGTTAGAATTGCTAGTAGGTTGCTATTATGATGCTGATGCAACAATGGCGGTACCTGAACTTTACTAGAAACAGCTTTTACATCTTATTTCCTGAGCAAGGTATCATGGTATCATATGAGTTCAAGGCAAATCATTTCTAGCTGCCTCTATGTTCGTTTCAAAGGAACTTGTTCACTCTCTAGCCGAGCAGTTTTAAATACCAGTGAATAACCCAAATAACATAAATTGTGGTACGCATAGAGTCAATGGCCGGTATATGATCATTTCGATTACACTTCGTCAAAAATGTATGTCTTAATTATTACATTCAACTTTCATGGTGATAATGCCAGAGTCTTCCAACGAGTTTCCATACGAGTGAATCTTAATATGGGTCGGTCAAGCCGCATGCGAACTATTGTGTCGATATACTCACAGCTCCTGGGTTTGCTGAATCTACCGTACCGATTGCGACGTGTGACTCTTATCAAGAACTTGTGGCTGTTCATGTTCGAAATGCACCTGATCAGTGTCATCACTGACAAACTGCCCCGCCCCCCTTGCCAAGCTAAATGTAAAAACCAGGCCCCTACGTAGCTTGGATCTTGGTATTTACTATCTGTTTGGTTTCAGTAGATTGTTGTTTTTTGCGTTTTCGGAGTGTTTTCTGGTGATTTTGGGATTTTGTATAGCTGTTGAATACCGGGTTCGCTATTGTTTCTCAACTATTTTCTGAGTGTTAGCCAGTGGGCTCCCTTCAGCTAAGTTTCCACGTGGCTCAAACCTCTAGTTACGTCACTGCACCTGATCAAAGCAAGGTTGTACTGCAGATACAAGCTATGTGTAGGGCTAGCAGCAATATCCTACAATGAAAGCATAGTTGTTTCTTAGGTGACTGAGCAATAGCAAGCAAAAGTGACTTTACCAACTGGCAACTGCAGAACTCCTCCCCAACGAGACATGGAAACAGCAAAAAAATGACAAAGGCGCGTTTGGGTCTGATGCCTTTATTAGTGTTTTTTTAGTTTATGCAACCACACGAAGCCTTATTTCTCAGCTTGATGGTCACTAATAAGCATTCGGTACATTAAAAGTGACAAAGTTAGGCAAACAAATTGTGGTGAATTTTTAAATAATTTTGTTATGAAGAAGGCAGGACAACCTTTTTAACTGTTCGCTGTGCACTGTGTTATGTTCAGCCTTACTTGATTTGATGATTGTAGCCTTTTATTTCTTTATACGTATTTCAGTAATGACAGGCACTGGTGAGCTCAGCCCTTCCAAATTTGAATATGAAACACTACAAATCAGTAAAGGTTTTATCAAACTTTCAGAATGTCAAGTCCCCTTGCGAAAATTTAAGCCCCCTATTCAAGACTTTCTGGTGACGGTTCTGATTTTTAACTCCACATCGTTTCATGCGACAGTTTAGTTGCATTCGATTCTCACCAGTCTGAAAAATTAAGAAACGCGCGAATAATGAACAATTGAAAGCTCTAGAAGGTTTTCTATAGGCTTTAGAGGAATCAGCTGATTGGGCTCTGCGTTCTTCTTTTTGCGATGTTTCAAACTTGCGCATATCTGTGTTCAAGTAACTTCACTCCATAGGTGTACTAGGCAAGGAATCAATCACAGATTTCATTCCTTGCTTATTTCACCTATCGTGAACCTAACAGTTACAACCCTTTGAGTGCGTTTTACGTGAGGTGTTTTGCTCGTGTTTGTCATATATTTACAGCCGTGGTAAGAGTTGCAACGTGGTCCTCACGTTGTACTTTAAAGTCTTTATGCCGCCACGCATACTATATAGGTGCAATGTGTTTGTTTTTTTTGATACAGATAAGAAAACACAGATGTGATTCTTATAAAAAGCGTAGACCATGTGTTGTGTCAAATATTTCAATTGTGGCGATTTCGGTTGGTTTGCCTGTTACAGTTAATAATCCTGTTCCTGCCAGCCAAGTAGGATTCCAACAATTCCGTGCAATTTAACGCTTTTGCGTCGAAGGCAGCAACAAACGCAGTGATCGTGGGCACTTCAGCAATGATTGAGAACTTTTTAATTACCGTACTGTCAGTGCATAATTTTCCGATTTTCGCGAATTGATTGACGCTTTCCTTTTTCTTCCTCGCAACAATGGGTGAGGGGTCCTCACAAGTGGATTAGCCTACTGCCTCGCATCAGTTAAATCCGGTCCTGCGTGTAGTACTGTATTTGTATGCCATCAATCGCAAACCTTTCACAAGAGCCCCCTTTAAAACAGCCTAGGGCCCTGCAAACGATGTAAAGTATTTGTATCAGGTTTGCTATTTTAGGATATGTAGATTGCAAATACAGTATTAGCAAGTAGGCTATAGTATGAGGTGTTAAATTTAGACTACTCAAGTTGCATTGCCTGAACCACTTTCGGAGGCAACTTGCACTAACGCTTTTTGGTTGCTTTTGAAATGGTGGTTTTCAGAATGTACCGTACGTTTTCTGTATTTTTGAAATGTACAATACAGGGTGGGCCAAAAGTAGACGTTCTTGATTGCTTTTTTATATTTATGGCTGAAATTTTGGGAGGGTATTGACAAATACTGGAGCGTTCCGGGAAAATTATTCTATCACTAGTGTTGTACCTTACCACGATTTGTTTTTTTATAGGTTGGCCAAGAACGCAACGTACTTATTTTCGATCTTGGCGGTGGTACCTTCGATGTTAGCATTCTCACAATTGAGGACGGGATTTTCGAAGTGAAGTCAACAGCAGGAAACACACATCTTGGGGGTTAGCCAATCTTCAGCAGCTTTTGTCATACAGCCAGCGAGTCAGAGTTGCTTAAATTTATTTGTGTTGCAGGTGAAGATTTCGATAACAGAATGGTGAACCATTTCACTAATGAATTCAAGCGCAAGAACAAGAAAGATATCACTGGCAACAAAAGAGCCGTTCGCCGTCTTCGCACAGCATGTGAACGTGCTAAACGTACTTTGTCATCAAGTGCACAAGCCAGGTGCGTTACCAATTATATCGAGTTTCAATAGACCCCTCGACAACTATTACATCCTAAACTTTTGTTCAGTATTGAAATCGATTCACTCTTCGAGGGAATTGATTTCTACACATCCATCACGCGAGCACGTTTCGAAGAACTCAACGCCGATCTTTTCCGGGAAACCTTGGAACCTGTGGAAAAGGCGCTGCGTGATGCTAAAGTTTCCAAATCAGACGTGCGTGTCATATGTTTGTCCACATTATGCACATTGCACTACGTTATGAATTCACTAATATTGTCAACTATGTACAGATTCATGACATTGTGTTGGTCGGTGGTTCAACAAGAATACCGAAGATCCAGACCCTATTGAAAGACTTCTTCAATGGGAAAGAACTAAACAAGTCCATCAATCCCGACGAAGCAGTGGCTTACGGGGCTGCTGTTCAGGCAGCGATCCTCAGCGGTGATAAATCTGAGGAAGTACAAGACCTGTTGTTGCTCGACGTAGCGCCTTTGTCTCTCGGTATCGAGACTGCTGGTGGAGTGATGACGTCTCTCATCAAGAGGAATACCACTGTACCAACTAAACAATCACAGGTCTTCACCACATACTCCGATAACCAGCCTGGTGTACTAATTCAGGTGAGTTAATTAACTTCTGAAGTAATGCTTAAAGAGTGCAAAAACCACGCTAACCGTACTGTTGTGTGACAGGTTTACGAGGGTGAGAGAACAATGACAGCTGACAATAACATTCTTGGTAAGTTTGAACTTTCTGGAATACCTCCTGCTCCCCGTGGCGTCCCTCAAATCGAAGTTACTTTCGACATCGATGCAAACGGCATTCTAAATGTGTCAGCTGCTGATAAGAATACTGGAAAGACCAACAGCATCACAATCACCAACGACAAAGGTTCGTATGACCTTTCCATAGTTAACACTTCATAATATCGCCTATGACGATACTTTTCGTCGGTAACGGCAGAATTCGGATCTTCTACATGCATTCCAGTCGGGCTATAACCGCTTCGCCTATATCAGTGGTTCTCAAAGTGGGCGGCGTCGCATCCTTGGGGCGATTTTGAGGGGCAAGGGGCGAACACAACAAGGGGTGATGAGTACGGGGAAAAACAACACGAAGAATGCGAAAACGCCCAACCATTGCCACTAATCATCATTGTGTAACTTCAGTAGCTTATGACTTACCAGTTTCTTGCACATTTTAATGTACAATGGTAATCATCGGAGATTGTTACAAAATTGGATTGTTGTGCTATAATGGTGCCGCTTCCGCCTAGAGCAGTCTCGTTACGAATAAGTTCTTTCGGTACAGCAGTCAGCGCAGTAGGACGCCATGTCTGAGACGGTTTACCATTGTTGTAAAATTCTAAAGTTGGGTAGGTGCTGGTTATTAGTATTCTACTACGACGCGTGTGTTGCTTTATCGGGCATGTCTCCAGAGTGTAAAAGGGGCAATGGAGCAAAAGTTTGGAAAAACACTGGGCTATATCGTCGCTTCGCTTAAAGCGACCCTTGGATGGTCACCTAATGTTTGTTCGTTTACAACCATGTTTTCTTACAGTTGTGGGGTGTAAACTGAACTAATACCAAATAGGAACACAGTTACCGTGTGGCCAACCGTTAAGACGTGGCAGGAATAAAGACAAATAAGTTGTCACTTTAAAAGTACGTTAAAACATATCGTACGCATGCCCCAGCCCCATCAACTAACGTTATAGCGCAGTTCTGCTGTAGCAAAAACAAAACTTTCATGTTTAAATATAGGTCGCCTCAGCAAAGAGGAAATTGAAAAGATGGTCAATGATGCTGAGAAGTACAAGGAAGAGGACAACAAACAGCGCGAGCGAATTCAAGCGAAGAACGGCTTGGAGTCGTACGCCTTCCAACTTAAGTCCACCGTGGAAGATGAGAAGCTGAAGGGAAAGATTTCAGACGACGACAAAGAAGCAATTATGAAGAAAGCCAAAGAAACCTTGGATTGGCTGGATCACAATCAGGTGGGTGCAGTGTTTGTTTTCTACGTTGTGGTCAGGGCTCTCACAAATGCAACTCCAAAATCTCTAGAATAGTACCAAAAAATCCCTATTTTAAATAACAAATCCCTAAATCTGTGGCGGTGCAGCATAAAATGGAATGCCAATAATAAGCGTTAAAAACAGAACCAAATATGATTTGCAAAATTTACCGAGTTCATTTCATACTTTAATCCCTAAAGAGGAAGTTAAACCTTGGGACAAAATCCCGAAAAGTGAGAGCACCGGTTGTGGTGTCTTCTCGCAAATATGGTTGACGCAGGAAGTGAAGTCTGTATTGCTTTCGGTAATTATGTTCTTTTTTATCTTGTAGTCCGCCGAGAAAGACGAGTTCGAGCATCAACAGAAAGAATTGGAGAAGGTGGCTGCACCAATCATCACCAAGTTGTACCAAGGTGCTGGCGGAGGTGGAATGCCAGGTAATTATGTGTAGCCTCATAAATTTCCTTGCTCATCTGGGATCTGCATTACAAGCTAGAGATCTTTCTTGTAAGGTGTTGCGATCGCAGGGTACGAGCGGCAGACCCGCAGCCACGGGGGCATTCACGAGCGGTGAACTTGTTGTGCAGAGACAAAAACCCTTCTCCCCCCAAAAATGTATTTTGTCCCCCGAATCTCAAACGTTGCTGCGGGCCTGACGAGCGACAAAAGATCACACGCCATGTAAAACTGCTTGTCCGCGCAGCATGCATATAGCTGCTATTCTTAATGCACATCCCGCTGTGAATCAGTGCTGCGGCGACGCGCAGACCTAGTGGCTTCCAACAGCAAGCTTTGAATGGTGCTAGTGATGATTTCTAAGTTGTGTCCTGGCCTCTGACTTCTGATGCTTTTTAAGCTAGAGTTTCTGAAGCACCATTTCTATTCCTAAGAGCTTGCGCACAACTTTTTATGCTTTTCTGCTAACTTTTGACCTATTCTTCCACAGGTGGTATGCCTGGTGGCTTCCCTGGTGCCGGCGGACCCCCACCAAGCTCTGGAGGTAGCGGTGGACCCACCATTGAAGAGGTCGATTGAATTTCATGCCAAGCAAATTTTCGTGTATGATTTGGCTGTTTAAGTGAACTTGATGGAAGTTAGGTCTGTTAGTTCAATTTCTTTACTGCCCTGGCATTCTCATTCAGTGAATTTGCATATCAATAAAAATGACTCCAATTTACTTTTGTTCAGCGCAGTGTTCTGACCCAGGGAAGTACAGCATTAGAACTGAGAAATTACACTCGACAAACATTTCATAGACCTTGCAGAAGTTGAGCAGCTAAGGCTTCAATTTAATCGGCCTGTCTGAAGCAGCATAGTCTAGATTTTCATATCAGCATGAAGTTAGATGTACGTAGATGAACGTTGGACGACGAATTACCCGAAGAAGCGTAAGGACGACTTTTTAAAATCGTTGATTGTTGCTGCTGTCGAAGTAAAGAAGCTTGGGCTTCTGGCAATTCTCGTTAGGTAATAAACAAACGTAGAGATCACCACAGCAACTGGTAGTAAACGAAGGAGAAATTTCGCCGCAACACCACAAGTTTTCCATATGTGCAGGCTGCAGGCATTACAAACACGGAAGCAACGCATCAGCGACCACTTTAATATCACCTAAGTATGCACAGCCAGTAACAGTTTTTTTGATTTTCACTAATTTTTTTAATACGGTTTGTTGCTCGTCCAAGCCGGTTGTGGGAGAATTTGAAAGCGGAGATCAGTGTTAAGTCTAATGTGTTTCTGCTAATAGCCGACACCACTTCAGGACAGCATTAAAAGGGGGCGGCATGAGCGGTAGTTGCCCAGTGGCCTGAGGCCTCAGCGATGAAAAGCAGTTTTGATTCATGTTAACTGGTTCTTGGACTTGTCATGGCGGAATCAAACAATGAAACCCATAGACGATGAGAATTTATTTGCGCTACTCGGCTTCGATTGAACGTGTGTTGGGATACATTAGAAGCAGGGGTGTAGCGAGGGGGGAAATGCCCCGGGCGCCGAATCACAGGGAGTCGGAAAGCCCCAACAGTGTCGCAAGTACTTCAATACAGTACATTTGCTCCAGAAAGAACTTGCTCGTTTTCTTATCGTAAAAAGCATACTGCATTTAGTGCCCTTATAGCATCGAGGTTTTCACAAATGTTTCTGCGGGAAAGTTTTATGAGCAAATGGTGGCTTTGATCTAAAGTCGAAGGTTGGCAGGCCTGCTTCACTAAAAACAATGTGTTCATTGACGTGACGTTTCTGAACACAGTTGTTCAGGAAAAAAAACGCCAGACAGGCACGTTTTATGGACGACGCTAAAGAGGGGGCATTCGGTTGTGTGCTCCCTCATTAAAATTCTGAACAAGCGCCTGGCAACGATGATGTGTTTCTTAAACTGTAAGACATGGAATATTGATAAATTGCGGGCAATTGATAAACAGTGCAGATAACGGAAGCTTGGGTACCGAAAATCGGCAAATAAGAACAACTCAAAATTACATTCTTTTATCAAACTGCTCGTGATACACAGTTGTCAACCTGAATGTTAATAAGTTTTCTGAACAAATTAAATATCGTGTTATATTGTTTCATGCCTCACTAAAGGATGACTGACATTCAGGGTCAAGTGAAAACGTTTTATTTTGGCGAACAAATTCAAAAAGCACTTTATCTCAGTGCTCTGCTGCAGTTAAGAACGCTGTTTCGTGCCTTTTGTATGCAAATATCTCGTATATGCCCAACTGTGGTGCAAGTGCACACAGTCGGTATTAACCATTCATCAATTATTTCGCTTTACCTTCCCGGCGAGTACAAAATCAATCTTGTCAAATAATCAGTCCGACGTGCTAGGCATATTCTATTTGATTCGGTAGTGATGCGGGAAATCGAAAACCTGTTAAAAATTTGCGATAGATTTACTTGTCTTACATGTGGGGTGAAGTTAATTGAATAAAGATATGTGCAAGTTTGAATCATCGCAAAAAGATGAAAGCAGAGCCCAGTCGGCTGATTCCTTGAAAGCTTACAGAAAACCTATAGCTTTTAACTGCTGTGCATAATCTCAAAGCGCTTCAACTTTCATTTGATACCAATTGCTGCTCTATCCTACAGTGAATTTGAAATCATTTAGCTGCAACGGGAAGAGTCAGCAGCAAAATCTAACGTAATTACCAGATGCGTTTAATTTTGTAAGTGTTATAAATCGGTGTACTAGGAAGTCATCGCAGTACTTCATTGAAATAATAATGATGGCGCCATTCAAGCGTGTGTCCTATACAGGCCCGTAACCAGCTTTGGACACTAGGCGGGGCGAAGAGTTTTGAGAGGGGCTCAAATGTTTTAAACTATGTCCAACAATTTTTTCAGGGGTGGCTTCGCCCCCCCTGGTTACGGGTCTGGCCCTATATGCTTGTGCTTCATCAAAGTAAATGTATTAGCGCCATCAAGGGTATACTGTACTTTTCTACTCCTGCCACGCATATATCCTCGTGTTTTCATGTATTTTTGTGTTCCTTGTTACTTCTATGCATGTTTAAATTCTAGCGTATTGCGTGTGGGGGTGAAGACATTACACAATACAGTGTAAGTCGCTTGTTAAGGGCCCTTGACACTGCCATTACTTAGAGATAACTTGCTATCTGTCTTCTCAGTAAAGCACTCCTGACCGACATGAAAATAAATTGATTTTTTTCACATTAGGACTTCAAATCCCGCATAAAGGTTATTGTGTTTTCTAGAATCCCGTGAGTTGTTCAAATTTACTGTAATTACGCGTAATGCTAAGCCATCTTTACATGTAGCTAAGCGTGCTCAATGCTTTTTGTAATGCTGTGGTAATGTGGTTACGATTATGTTCACAGTTTAATTCCATTGTATATCTAAATCAAGCCAGTTAATTTAGCAAGTTTAAAGTAGCTACGGACGTTTTACGGAATAAATCAAACGTAGCCAAAATATACTGATTATTATCAAAAATCCAAACATATTTCAAACATGTTGAAAGACTCTAGCGTTTACGTTTATCAGTTGCATACGTCAATTAGTCGCTCAAGAATTAGACGACAACAGGATCCACTTCTTGTATGGCCGAAAGTTTTGTAGGTCTACGTCGGAAGTCTATGCCTTTGAGCAAAGTCACTACTCAGCTTCGATTGAACGAGTGTTGATGTCCATCAGAAGAGTGCAAATTAAAAAAATCCAGTCGTGATGGCGGCCACAATGACTTCTTTCTCAACTGCAATATAGGTTGCAAACAGCATGCTGCAGATCGTGCTGCACATCATCGAGATTTCTACAAACACTTGTGCGGCAAAGTTTTGCGAGCAAGTGGTGGCTTTGACCCAAAGGCGAATTTTCGTTTTTGGACCCTAGGCTATTTTAAATTGGGGACCCTTCTGGAAGGTTTGCGACGTCTGATGTCATAAAAATTAGCACTACACGTTCTCGTTACATTCACTGAACAAATTGTTCCAATTCATAAACATATTTCTTTATTCTGAATTCCCTCGATATCAGGAACAAAAACAGTCACAATGAAACTAGCGAAAAAGGCAGCGTTGAAGTTATCTGACCACACTTCCATTACATATGTATTAAGTACTTCGCTGGCCCTGGGTAATCTGAAAAATGGATTCAGGCGTTTAGTTGCACACATACGTAACAATTACCAATTCTCAACGCCATGAAAAGAGAATGCTCATCGTCATTCACTTCAATCTTTGGCGCTCATTCTTCTATAGAGATCTTTTATTAGCGGCACAGTAAAAAAAACGTGCGTTGAACCAAAACAAGGTTACAAAAAAATGCTTACAGAAATGCTGGAAATTGTCCTTAGTCCCAAAATTGTGGGCCCCCCCAAATTCGGGGCCAAAGGCTTAAGCCTTTTATCCTATCCGCGCTTGCATTGATCCAAAGTAAAAGCTTGAAACTTCACTATCGAAACTTTTAAAACTTGTCAATTCAAGGAACGCCTTTTCATTTGCCGGCTTAAATCTGAACTAGATTGTTAAAAAAAACCAGACAAATGAGCATTTCATGGATGATGCTTTAAAAACAAGGGGCATTGAACTATTAAGATGTTGAGACTCGGTTGTTGATTGCGCCTCTCTAATCAAAATTTTTCTGGCAACGCGTCTGCGACTCGCTAACAACAACAACACATGCCATATTTCACATTACATCCCAAGGCATGTAAGCATTCGCCGATATGAAGTTACGTGCTGTTACTTCAGAACATTTGATGCCTTGATAAGAAACAATTTGTACGCTTTTGTTAAACGATGTGCGTCTTCATCATACTTTTTTGTCGGCTCGCTTCGATTGTCTGATGCCTTGTACAAATCTCGATTTTCTCCCATTATGTAACGCTTCTGCATGAGAATGACTGAATGCAGTAATTACTATTACGCTGTTTCAGTGTCGGCTCATCTTTAGTGTTGTCTGTGCTTATCCCCTAACATAGGGGTGCGCAACCTTTTCGCTACAGCTAGCCGCATTACGATTATTTTTATGAAGTACGACTGCCAGTGAGTTCAAGATATCTTTGCATTGTTTCTGTTCCGCTTCCACACGTCTGTTTGGCTGTCTTTCTGCTAAGTATCCTCATACAGTAGACAAAGAGTTGTGATTAATGCACGGCCGCCATAACTTTATTTTAAATTTCAAGTGCACGGCCGCATAAATGTTTATCGAAGGTCGCATGCGGCCGAACGATCGCAGGTTGTGCACGCGCACCCCTGACCTAATACCTATATTGCAATGTATTGTGTCTGAGCAGGGACAACGGAGAGCGGGGCATTGCCCCCCTGACCTTCCTTGAGGGGGGCAACGGGGGCAGAGGTGCCTTTTCATAACAGTATCATAGGTCATTTCAGGGTTTATAAAGATCGACTGGAAACAAAGTTATTGCAACTATTCGCGCAACGAGAAAATTTAGAATGGTTTTCTAAAATTTTTACAATTATTTTTGAGGTCAACATTATCGCTGAACAAAAACAAGCACGATTGGTAAGGAGTTTTTTGCAAGCACGATTGGTAAGGAGTTTTTTTTTTTTAAGTTTCCATTGCCCTCAACTATTTTACTGCCCCCCTGCCCTACCGCTGCTCCGGCGTCGCGTCCCTGTGTCTGAGCATTTTTGCATTCTTGTGGCACTTTGAGTATAAACCTGTGCTGTGGACCATGTGCCTAAGCAAAACGAACAAATAATTCCTCCGGAGCATAAAATCGTCAAAGCAATTGCGCAATTTTTTGATTTAAAAACTACATTCTTGAAGCTTGCGAGCAACAATGTAAAGTTGTAAATAAAAGAGGGTTAATTTCTTAACCCTGCTTATTGTCAAATCCACAGAGATGTAGACGGATTTGGTTTTGAATCTTGCCGTATTCTGGTATTTTGATGGATTTGGATTGGATTTGTGTAATTTCTGCTCAACCGGATTTGGATTGGGTTTGATAATTTTGTTTTGAACTTTTTCGCAACTCTTAACTCCGTTTCGGACCTGCAGATTACTGCATTTCATTGGTGACATTTTGTTCAGCGGTGTTTCTAACATCCGTTGGGATTGTACATCGTGTTTGTTTTGTTTAAATCTTGACTGTGACCAGTGATACAAGTCTGCTATCTTATTTAGGTCAATCATGTCATCAACATTACGGAAGGGTGTGGCTTTCATTGATCCAGTGTCGTTTCTTGATTCGTGATTGTTTTTACATTCAGTACAGGAATACCTACTACTTAGTAACATTTAGCAAAGTTAATCATTACTTATATGTGTAGCCTATCACGAGTTGCTTGTGCTGTATAACTGTTAATCTTTGATATCTTATACGTTATTTCTGAGTTTTTCATTGCATCAGTGGCGTAGCAAGGGGGGCAGGGGGACCTGGGCCCCGGGCGGCACCTTCTGGGGGTCGGTACTTTGTTGATAAAAATTAAATGTTGAAAGGAGTTTACATTTTCTAACTCTTCTTTATTACTTTTAAATAAAGTTTTAAACGGTCTAACTCTTTTCAGTTTTTCTGTTTAGAAACCCTAGACTGGTAGGCTAGCCTAAAAAAACACACCTGGCTGTGGAGTGAGCAAAATAATTAAACGTTTACTCAAAAATTTTGGTCAAATCCAATGTGCTAAAGTGTCCCGGTGTTTGTCTTGAAATCAGGGTTTTTTTAACACACTTACTTGGGGAGCAATTGCGCCCCTGTCCTTGCACTTCTCCAAACAAAGCCATTTCCCCAATCCCAGTCAAAGTCCTTAGAATTAAGGAAAGAGATGACATTCCACCGCAGATTAGTAAACATTACTTATCGGGTACTGGGATTTTGAGATTCTCGTGTTGCCCCTCTGAAAACCTGATGAAAAAGGCCCTGCATGAAATCACGGCAAATAGTTAAGGATAGCTTAGTCTTTTTTCTCCTATCGTTGGTTCCTTAGCAACGGCACATCATTACATCATCTGACACCTAGGCATTGGCGACCAACATTTCGTAGGGGCGGCGATGGCTAGTCCGCCTCTCAGTCGGAGACTTGAGTGTTCGATCCACGGCCGCTGAGTGAATCACCGTAGCGCTCTTTGGGAAGAGTGCTCACCTCAACCGCCCCGGCAAGAATCGTAGTTCAGGCTTTGGCTTGCCGTCACGAAAATTACAAAAAGACATTACTTGACACATCTCATACTCTTTTTTAATGTTCAGTGTGATGTCTTCAATAAGTGCGATAAGCTGTAGCTTGGTCATTAGGTGGCGACATCAACACTAAATATTGGCGGTTGAAGTGAAGAACTCTGCAAAGGCAACATTGCTCAGTTTCAATAGAATTGCTGGTTTACCGCATGATGTAATGGTGTGGGAAAATGACGTTCTTGAAGCGGGTAGCGCAGTTGATATGTCTGCGTTGCTAACTTAGAGCTCAGATAGTAAGTTTGAACTGCAAGTATAGCAGAATGAATCAGAGACAACCGATAGGCAGTGTGAGTTTCATAGAAGTCCCCTTTGTTCAACGGCATACTAACATTAGCCATCATAGAAAAAGTCATTTCAACAAGAAAAGCTTAGAAAAGATGTTGCTCCCACTTCGATGAATTTGGCACGGTTTGGCAATACAGTTTTTGAAATAGGTGTCTGTTGGTAACCACGTCCGTCGCCACAGGGGCTTTGGTGAGCTTAGCCCCCACCAAAAAGTTTCCAAGCCCCCAAATTGAACTATGAAACACTATAAACCAGTGGATTTTTTGTCAAATTTTTGAATATCAAGACCCCCCTGCACAAACGTAAAGCCTCCCTATTTAAGACCTTTCAACGATGGTTCTGTTGGTATCGAACGAAGGCATGGAATAACACTGTGCACATGTAATTAGAAAAAACCCGGGGTTGGGGGTGTAGTGCTAAAAAGTGTGTGGGAACGGAATAAAAAGGAAGACTGCACCAAATAATTCGAATAAAGTGAGCATTCGCCTGCACGAATTTCCACACTGGATCTTCCCGTTTCACTGTATACTTTTGACTAGCAGTGCGAATCTGCTTCTCACTATCACATCTGTGAGATCGCAGCCATGGTTTAATGTAGTACAAAAAGGTGTGGGCCTTTCCCACGCAACTGCACCCTTGAAAAAGCGCAGCAGCTAGACCAAGCATGCAGGTCACGATGATGGCTGAAAGTCAGCATTTCTCCCCAGAGCCAGTTTTAAGCTTATTTGACCTATTTTATCAAAATGTGTCCCGCACCTAGAGAGGGCCTCGCGGAAGTGCCGACACAGTTAACGTTTTAAGCCTTTTATATATTAACAGTTAACGTTTTAAGCCTTTTTATTCTAAGAGAATTAAACCACCACTGAAACGTGAAGTGAACTATGAAACGTCCTTTTCACATCAGTGAGATCATATTATGAAATTAATATTAATAGCCCACTATATGGAGTATATATATCTATATTTTTTTTCTACTATATGGATTATATATTTATAGACAAGGATACTACACGAAATATTAACATTAATAAATGTTTACATCTGCAAAGTAGGTATGCCCCCAACAATCCCTTAATTTTTTCGTTTCATCCCCTGAAAGGAGTAAACTATCAAAAAGTCAAGCGGTGGGCTTACCGGAGACTAAAAACCAACAGGGAAGAACACTTGAAGAAACATGTTGTGTCCACATCTGCATTAGTAAACAAAGAAAAATTAGGAAAAATAATGAGGAAGGTGGCGACATGCAGAAAAAAGCAAGACTCATAATTGACAATGAAAAACAAGACTCATTTCAATTTATGAGTGTTTAATTGTGATCTTCAAGATGCTTCATTAATCTTTATATCTTCAAATGAGCGCAGAACATGATCTTCTTCCATTTTAAATTCTTGTAAGCAAATTTTAGAGGTGAAAAGGGCGGCACTTTTATCGTCGGTCCCGGGCGGCACTTAGCCTCGCTACGCCATTGCATTGTTGCTAATAGTGATTACCTTGAAGTTGTTGAAGTGTCAATTATTATGATGTTGTGAGCCAATAGTACGACATAAGTTAACTTGAAATACTTTTCAACCTATTTTTTGTTTTTGAATGTTTGAGTTGCACTGCAGTACATATAGCCTAAAAACAGTTATAGATTTTTGGATTTAAACAGGATTTGGATTTTGAAACTGCCAGTTTATCGTATTTGGATTGGATTTTGAAATAAAATTGATGGATTGTACTTGGATTTGAAAAACCTAAATCCATTCATCTCTACAAATTCACTATAATCAGCGCAGCTTTTATCGGGTAGTTATCCTGTCGTTTGTCATCCTTCTCGATCAAGCTGTCTAAATCCACGTCTTATTTTATTGCTTCTCCGATTAGTAGTAAGTCAGTGGTGCCTTATTTGCAGGCTTGTCCATGAGAGTGTCATTCCTATGGGAATCCCATGGGAAACGTCCCGTGGGATGGGATGAGGTGGGACAGGCATAAATTGCTATGGGATGGGAATGGGACAGCTTAATATGTCCCATGGACAACCCTGCTTATTTGTCACTGGGCGTAGAATTCTGGGCAGTGTTTTCGCAAACAAACCTGTCCGCCATGGACCCATCACAGTTCCGTGAGTCTACACTGCTATAGCTTATGGGGAAGTTGGCAAATGGCAATAAAACTACGACTAGCTTTGGAGACTGCTCATCGGTGTTGCCACCTTGGTTTCATTAAAATAAACTAGATGAGTCTGAAAAAAAAGACCAGAATAAACCAAACAGAAGCAGAAATAAACACAGAAAAAAAAATATAATGACGAATGTATGCAAATTGGAATCTTATTCTACAAAAAGAGTCACATTAATCTACATTAACACAACTTTCAGCAGTGTTGTTTTCATTGCATACCAAACCAGTGTCAATAAAACTTCACATTGTCACACCTTCTGGAATCTCAGTCATAATCATGACATGCTCTATATTCTCTTTTTAATCCACTCCTGATATTCAAAATTGCATTTACCAGTTCTGCACTTATTCTGTTTCTCAATTTTAATTTTACAACGTTTATCTGGTTGAATGAATACTTGTTCCATTTCTGCATTAGAGTGTGGTATAGGCTACATCAGCGTGGTCCAACTATTTTTGACCTACGGGCCATTTTGCAAAAACGTGACGACTTGCGAGCCACTTCCAATAAAACGATGTATGAAACAACAGATTTACAACATTTAAAACCAAAAAGGGAAGATAAGTGAGTGTGTCATTGAAATTATTACACAATAGCAAATAGCAGTTTATTACAAATCTCTATCAGCGGGATGCCTGTGGTCGAGGTTTCTCTGACACTGTCGTTCCTTTGTCAAAACCAGTGTTAGTGATGCAAGTCGGAGAACATAGCCCACTGTTTCGTCTGCCATTCCATTTCTGTTTTGAAATTTGACTTGCTTCATCGTAGAAAATGTATTCTCACACACCTATCTATGTGTTTCCAAACGTTGAATGTATTTTTAGTGCGAAATTTTTCCGTTTGGGAAATCTGTCTTTGCTGACTAATTTCCACAAGCTCTCTGCAGGCTCTAACACCGTTAGAATTGAACATTTTTACTACAAGATATTATGTTGGTTCTAACTAAAATTACCTATTGCAGGAATGGGCAATTGATTTGGCTTGAGGGCCACTTTGAGTAGGCCGCGTTTAGCGGATAGATAGGTTTATTTAGCGATGATGATTTCACTGCGCCTGATGTACTCTTCAACACAACGAACGCCGGGGAGCCGAAAAAACACAGAATGAACATAGTGGCTATCCAGACAGGTGCCCCAGCGCAGGGTTAGCTGCGGGCCGTACCTTGTAATTTGATATCAAAATAAATAAATAAAACAAAATGGTATACAGAAAAGTATTGTTCCTGTGCAAATTCTCTTTCTCCAGCGCAAAAAATTCAGTGAGACAAATGTAATCTCACACGCTTTTCAAGAAATTTCAGATTTGAAGATTTTTCCTGAATGCTTCCACGTGCCATTGAAAATGCTGTGGCGGGCCTGTAGTTGGACCACACTGGACTACTTAATAGGTGTTGAGGAAAACCAGCCAGTTTTTTGTATGGATTTTCTCCGATGGCATCTTCATACAAACATACTTCAGTATAACATGCTACTGTGTCAGTAACATTTTGCCAACGGACAATTATTAAATGCTTCCACTGGTATTCAGTTTTCCTAACGACTTCACTTTCTATCCCAAATTCATCCAAAAACAAAATTAATGGTCCTACAATTGTTTTCATGAAGCAATTAAAGCAGACATCAATGTCATTTCCTTCATTATATTTGAATGATTTGGTACCCTGTACTTGCTTGAATAGGCACGAAGTGAAATTGAGACATCGTATGGATTTCTCATGGATTCCTCGTCTGACTCAGAACGAACCATGTCTTTTATCGAAGTTTCAGTTTCATGACCTAAATAAGGGCTTGCATGCAAAAAATCAACTATATGACATGTCAAGGATTGTAGAGCACGTGTTCTTGTTGGAACAACGGTATGTTGGAACAGACTTGCAAAAATGAAAAGACTGTCCAAAAGCTTGCTTGGATTTTCCATAAACCGCCAAAACCAGACATATTATTACAGGGAACACAGCTGATACCTGGCGTAAAACATTTTGAAAAACACTAAAAACAAACCAGAAAATAAACTATAAACCAAATCGAAAAAATAAACCGAACGATTGCAAAATAAATCAGACTTGGTTTTAAAAAGATTAAAATGGCAACACTGCTGCTCATACATCAGATAGGAATTCCTTAGCTTTATGTTGTAATAATGACGGAATATCATAAGCTGTTCTGTGAAGTCAGCTCTCTCTGACATGGGATTAATGAACACCTGAGCGTTGGCTAACGATTGCTTCTGGAGGACCTCGTGAAAAGCTTGAACTTGTTCAGTTGATTCCAACTCTAAAATCATTTGCACAACAGCAGAGTCCAAGTGATGGCATAACGGCAAGATCGGTGCAAGCGTGAAAATATCTTATTGGAGAAAGTTGGTATATTTCGTCAGCAAATTTTTGTGCTATATTTTTTAGGTTACATATGTAAAGAGAAAGACTTAAGGGCGAGATGGTACGTTTGTCAAAAAAATCTGGGTATATGACTAATAATGATGATGATGATGATGTAGGACCCAGCAGCCAGCGCAGAAGGAAAACTACGAATGATGTTGACACCCACAGCGTTAAAAGAAATTCCTTGTTTGACAAAGTGAGAATCAGTCTCAACAAAATGAGAAGAAAAACCACTGACGTTACAAAGCAAAGTGATGTCAATGGCAAGTTATCCATTTTTTCAGATAATGCTAGCACTGGTAAGCACAACTTGAAGCGAAAAAACACCCAGACCACGGATAGCTCAGGAGCCTCCAGTAGCTCTTCGTTTCCCATTGACATTAATGTGATAAGAGTGAGCCTAGACAGCAAGCGAAACGGTAGTTCTGCAGAAAAGTTTGAGAGTGATGAACGTGGATCCAACAAATCGATGGACGACTCCAAAAAAGCTTCAGGTAGTCTTCAAGGGCTAAACTGCAAAGCACTTTCGCTTATCGATGATAAAAATGGAGAAGCAGATAAAGGTTCTGTCTCAGAACAAAACTCAGAACAGAAAGACTCAGAACAAAACAACCCACATATATGTGCGATGAATTCTTCGAACAGTTCACTGAGGGGAACTACTGATCAAAGCAATGACATAGATCAATCACAAACCACGGAAAGTAAATCCGAAACTGAAGACCTCAGACGTGACCCGGGTAGAAAATCAACACTGAGTCAAACTAGTTGTAAACAAAATACAAAATTATCAGTTAGTACAAAAGCACCACAGAAGTTGCAGAACAAACGGAGTGATCTGCAAGCTGCCGAAGACACCAAGTTCGTAATCAAGCGTGATATTCCAAATGCTTCTTTCTGCGGCCAAACTTTCTCGTGGTACAATCCATGGCTTTGGAGACTGCATGCCTGTTGCACTGTCATTCTTATTGCATCTCTTTTTACAATTCCTTATACATATTTTTTTAGCCAAGTCCGAAGCCTGTACGATTTTTCTTTTGTAGTGGATGTAATGTACACCTTGATTTTGCTTCTGCGATCACGCACAAGCTATATTGTCGACGGATTCGAGGAAAGAAACCTTCTTAAAGTTAGGCAAAAATACCAATATAGTCTCATTTTCTTTTTGGATATATTGTCTTACACGCCTCAGATGTATTCACTCTTTGCGTTCATATTCTTGGGCCAGGAAGCTTACTTTGGATTGGAGTCTTTACTGAAATGCGTTCGCTTGCATTTCATTCTTTACTACTTTGGTAAGTTGGAACTTGGTTTATGGTTTCGTTAAAACTTTCCTGTACTTAGCATGTCATGTGAATATTTCACACTTGCAGTGAAGATTGCGATATACCTTCATTTCAAAAAATAAGACATAAAGAGCAAAAAACACGCGGCTAAACTGCGTAAAACCAGCTATTATTTTTCCTAATAGAGTCTACCTTGAAAACGCCAAGAACGCCGGAACAGCAGTAGGGTAGGTGGGGAAGTAAGAGTCGAGGGCAGTAGAAACTTATAAAAAACAAAAAATCGTTACCCAATTATGAAAGTTTCTTTTCAGCAATAATGTTGACCTCAAAAACAATAACAGAAAATATAGAAAAACATTCTGAAACTTCTGACTGCGCAAATAGCTGCAATAAATTTGTTTTAAGATGATTTTGACAAACCATGAAACTACCTGTATGATACTGTTGTGAAAACAGGCACATCCGCCCCCGTTGCCCCCATTTCAAAAGGGCAGGGGGCAGTGTTCTCTCTAAGAAAATTTTGCACTGAGCAAATGTTTGTTTTAGTGCGCACGCAATTACGCAACCATGCGTAACCATGTGCAATCACAACTACTGAAGCGTGCCCTGCGGTGAAAGGGCTATGCGATTTTTAAACGACATAAAATTTGGAATGTAAGTGTGCGAGAATGAGATTTCACTGCGCAAATTGTCTGGTGACACTATGCAATTGCGCAGTTGCGCACCTTAGAGGGAACACTGGCAGGGGGCAATGCCCCGCCATGCACCCGTTCTCCGGCGTGCCTGGAAAGCGAGTTTAAAATCACATCAAGTGATCTAGTTTTCATACTGAGTACGGGCATCAGCTAGTTTTCATACTAAGTACGGTTGCATAATAATAAGTACGTCAAGCAGTCATAATGCATTTGAAGATTTAGTCAAGTGAAATAAGAAAAATTGAAGTTTTAGCTTTTTATTATCACTACAATCGAGGTATTTTAACAGTTTGTGCACCAGTTCATAGTAAGGAAGGCAACGACAGTCAAGCAGAGTGCTTGCAAACGTGGTAGGTATTATGCACAGTTATTTTCACGCACATGTACCCAACCTTACTACAAACTAAAGAAAGCGCTTAAATATAACCTTTTACACTGGCAAGGTGCTTTTGCAGAGACGATTGTCTAGTTCCGTGATTTTCAACCGATATTCTGCGGAAGACCGTCAGTTGTTCCGCAAGAAATTTGTTATAGAAGCAATTATCCGCTGTCACCAGTTTGAATCTTTTGTATATTACGAGGGTAATAATCAAAGCGCTCCGTGGTTAAAAAAAGATTAAAAAACGCTAGTTTACCAATTAAACAACGTATGTACAAAATAAGTGTCCCTCCTACACCATCATGTTTGATTTTCTTTCATATTTGATAATTTATAAGGGTTAGTTATTTTTACTTCAACAGTGTGTAAATTATTTTGCTCCTTTTTACATTACATGGTTCGTAACTAGTTGAGGGCTGAGATTTAGAGTTTGGGGGAAGTTGAAAAAGGGATAAGCAAAATATATTGCAAAATTTAAGCGTCTTTTTGTCACTGCCGTACTCATACTATTACTTATTCAATCTCCAGGCTAAACGATTTCATCTTAAATGAATAATTCGCCGGTATTGAGCACAATACTTCGTGTAATTTTTGACAAAAAAAATAGGGGAAGAGCAAAAAAACGGTTTATGTTTATAAAGATGAACATAATTAATGGTATTGAATACAAATAACGAGACAGCATACGAAATGAGGAAGGATGGGAAGGAAAATGAAATCGTAACTGCCAAAAGCATCTAATAGTTATCATTTTTTTATTATCACCTTGAGAAATTGAGTGGTTTTGAAATGCTCATCTGTTTTCCTTTTGGTATAGTTTATAGGTTATATTTAAAAAAATATTCGACACAAACCAGGCTGAAAATCCTAACGAAAAAAGGTCGAGAAAAAGTCGCCAAGATTTTTTACACCGACACTTTCTTGTCGTTTTAAAATATAAATCATGGCTTTTAATTGGTAAATGCAACCAATTTGCAACAAACCAACATAAGACGGCAGCACACTACAAGTTGTGAAATATGACGGGCGTTCGATTGTCAAAAACATTGGAGAAAAAGTTTTTTACACTCTATGCAAACTTAGCTATGATTTCGAAAACCCAGTAGGTTGCCTGTGGCCAAAAAGTATGTTGATTATAAGTGGCAGTCAATTTTTTGCACTTCATCCGTTTTTAACACACAGATCAGGCCTACAGCATTTTTCGAATGGTTGCTCTCCGAATACCAGCATGGGTGATACGCAGTGGAGTGTTACCAGACGATTTCAAATGGGGGAAAATGGGAAGCAAATGCTTTTTGGTAGGGAAAAATTTTCTCCATGTAATCTTTTAGTGAGTAACTACTTCATTTCTTACTGGAGAACGAGATCGGAAGGAAAAAATTTTTGGAAGAATATGCTGCCTATCACAGAACAGTCGCCAATTCTATATAGCACTCAAAGAAAAAACTTTTGCTGAGATGATTAGGTGCGAAAATATTCTTCACTGCCTGGTAAATGTTGATAGTGTTCAATTTTTCTGTTCTTTAAAACAGTTGCTTACTTGCAGCCTTCAAAACATTGTTTCAGGATTTTTCTCTGTTAAATATTTTAGCAACAAAAGAATCCGAACCTGGATCAAATACTGTAATTTATCGGACGGCGAAGTACATAGTACTCACTTTAATGATAGTCTATTATACTTCATGCGGTTGGTATACGCTCGCCTGCTCTTCATACGACGAAAAGGTTGGATTTTCCTCTTCTTTGTGTTCCAATGGAAGTTGGATAACTTTTATACCTCGAGGTAAGCATTACTGTAAATCTTTAAAGAATTTCACTCGAGTCATATTGCGTTGTTGTAAACCGTATCAAAAATTTTAAACAATGTCTTTTTCCAAACTTCCCCTTTGATCGGATGTTCGATTCTTGTAAGAATGGAGCCATCTTCCAGCTTTGGTATAAACTAAACTCTTCTTTATTTATTTCGGAAGAAAAAAAACAAAAATAATAAACAAAATGAACCTTGCAACTAGGGCTGCTCGGTGATCCTGAACTTTTTATTATTCTCTGATGCAAACAATGTTTTCAGTCACGTTTTGATGATATCTTCCGGTTGCGTTTTGCATTGGGGCTCTATGTCTTAGTTGCCTCCCCACCCTGCTTGCAAAACTACCTTATGTCCTTAATCTTCGCAGAGATTATCTGCATGAATATTCTGAAATTTAAATACACCAAAAGAAAACAATGTTTGTCCATAACAAGTTGCTATCACGCATATATACGCAAGAGGTTGGACCTACACTCATATGACAACCATTTGCACTGCAGACCAATTACACGTTGGGTATTTTTGCATTTAAAGGCATTCTTATTCTTTCAAAAATGCTCTGTTGTGTTTTCTTGAGGTATGTATTTGCGGTTAGAACAAAATTTGTTGAATGTACGAGTCAGTTGTCCTTTTTAATGTTTACTTATTCGTTCAATGACTGAACCAGAAGTTTTATGGTGGGATTGGTCGTCTGGTTATTTTTAACTAAAGTATATTGCCGCACAAACTGCTTGGTAACTGTAGCATTTTTTAACAGCTGTCGATAGATGCTCATCCTTTCATGGTACAGTGTTTTTATTGCATTATTTGAAACTTGAACATCAAACAATTGCCAAACTAATTTGACAGGTTACAAATCAAGAAACTCCGTTTGGTTGGATTATTTCTTTGAACTGTGTACGTAAAAACAAAATCATTAACTTTTTAAAATAAAACTTTAGCGTATAACCAGGTATCATGGACATTTTATAACAGACGTACAGTTAAATTTATCAAGGTAACACGCCAAGGTGCAGTGTAGGTACGTGAGAGCTATTGCAAATTTGAAGTACCACATGTGATTTAATGACATCCATATTCTTTGCAATTTGCAGAAAGTTAATGCATTGTTCAAAACCTTTTGGGGTTGACAAATACAGTACCAAGCAAGTGCGTCATGCCTTCGCTCTCGAAGCTACCAAACAATTATTATTGAGACTCACGCCAGTACGCTCTATAAACTGCAAAATTATAAACGGGTAGGAGACTACAGACAAAAACGTGGACGCAAAAACAGCGAAACAATGGGCAATTTTGGTTGCATACAGCTGGAATGACTCGTGACAAGCGCCTAAATAGCTCTCACTGCGCCCCACAATTTATTTACCATGCTAAGAATATGCAGCGTGTTCCACAAAAATAAAAGTAGTTTACCTGCATGCAGGACTGCTGGCAATTAAAGCGTGCCATGTATAACTGTTCGGGTTGTTTTCTGATGCAGAGATCGAAGACAATTTGGATATATTCAAAATTTACCACGATGAGATCGTATATGAAACCAGCTTTCTTCGAAATCCATTCGTAACTAGCTTGTACTGGGGAACTTCAACAGCAACTACAACAGGATATGGAGATGTGCATGCACACACACTTGCAGAAAAAACATACTCAATGGTAGCGATGTTAATTGGTATGTGCCATGCTAAAGAAATAACGTAAAATATATTAAGTTCTGTATATCCCTTACAAATGTTAACATCGTTATTTTCCTAAAAGTCAGTTTACTAGATGCGATAGCAGCTACACTTTCGTTTGTGCCCAGCTTGAATTTGTTAGTTACTGATGGAACAGATAACGAGACGCTTCCCCATACGTACTATTGGGTGCAGTTCTATGTTGAATGTTTCAGTTTTGGGCAGTTTTTCTGCCTACGCGCAGACAACACTGAAGATCTTTAAACAAAACATTTTCTTTTAATCTGCTGTCAACTGTGACATTATTTTATAGACTTTGAAAGCAAAATATTGATTTACGCTTTAAAAGCTCTTCCAACTATATGAACCAATCCCTGGGTGCTGTCCTGAGAAAAAGCTAGGTATTTGTTGTTTTCTGTATTGTTTGAAAATTTCACCGCAGTTGGAAGATAACTGTTGACGGCTGAGTTAATTTACTTACTTAAATGCACAAACACCTGGATTTTTTGATGATTTATGTATTGCTTATGAAACACAAGACGCAGAAATGTCGAGACGACGATTTTGGCACCGCCACTGCAAGTGCCGTCGATAATGGTTAGTACGCAGACGCATATACCTAACCTTTGCAATAATACACACACCATCGTCTACCTCGAGGGGTTTGGTTATAGCTATGTCCAGCCCACGGCCCTCAGACCGCATGCGGCCCAGGCGAAGGTTGTGTGCGGCCCAGATTAGGTTTTCGCTGTAGTAAAACTATCCTACATACTGGCAACCTGTCCTTATTTTGATAATCTTGAATTTGACATTTTTTATGAAGGTGGTCTTCAGTGCCACCTTATCACGTCTGTTACCATTGCAGTTAGGATTCGAACGCTTTCAGTATATTAGTTTAAGCTAAATTTAGTTAGCCAAGATCAAAGTAAGTAATTCAATGTGCTGCCCTCACTGAATATGTCATTCAGTGTGCGGCCCTGGTTAAAATAGTGACAAATTTTTTGCTCAGTAAGCCATTTGGGTTGGACATAACTGGTTTATACGTACACAGAAACGTTTCTCCTTTAATTGTGTAAGCTGATTTTAGAATCTGCGACGATTATAATAAACCTGTCAAGCGGTGCTTTCTATTTTATCAATTATGCTTTTTGTAATAGGAATGATGACGGTGTATGGCCTGACTTTGGGAGGAATTACATCTATGTTGACAAACACTGATGCCAGAAGGTCTAACTTTTCTCACAGATACAAAGCTTTTAAAAAAGAAGTGGTGAGTGTAGACTATCCAAAGTTAATTCGACGTTGGTCAGTTTTTGCTTCCAACATGAGAAAGGGAGCAATGCTGATAGTGGACGATGGCAGCTCATCCCTCCCTTCCTTCCAGCATAGAAAACGGCGCTGTGAAAGTTTGATAAATTGGTGGTCGCTTTTAGATGGATACTTTTACTTGTTGTATACTAGTGTCACGATTTTAAGGCCGAGTGTTCTTGAATGATTAGGGTTATTGAAAAGAAACTAATGATAGTTTCGCTTCCGAAATAGCTGTTGATGAAGGTCCTACCAATCAAAGAAAACCGTAATATACAAAAATTTCAAAAAATTGATTGCATGGACAAACTGACAGGTGACAAAAACATTTTTGAATATTTTCGAATTTTTTTCTGCGTAAGTTCTGCTGCAATGAAATGGTCGTTAGCTGATTGGCCTATTCAGTCGCATGGAGATGGATTTATTTGGTTAAATGGCTCATTCTGTCACAGGTACAGATGCAAGTATATCGTAAATTTAAAGATCTGTCACGTCTAAGGTAGATCCACATAGGACTGGATAGCGAAGATAAAGAAGCCTTCATCGACGGCCTGCAATTACAGTGAAAGAAATGTTGTTGCTGTTCTGCGCGTCCGTTTCTTTTTATTGTTGCAAAAGTCTATTTACAATTTAATCGATCCGGTTGACAAAAATTTATGCATTCAACATTTTTCATAGATTTCTCTGCTCCATCGTAGTCTGCTTAAAAAAATTGCAAGACACCTTTGCGTTATCTTCGTTTTGTTTTCAAGCGTCACCAAATCAACAGTGAAAGCGCCGTTAGATCTTATTTCGGTCAAGATGATCTAGTGCCACTAAATTATGTTATCTATACACACGTTTTCTTCCTTCGAAACACCATTCAACAGGTAAGAATGGGAGTAACGGACAACGTTAAAGATGTCAGCCTGCGGTACTACGACTACTTGTGGCACCGATGGGAAGGTGATAATATTTACTTAACCGGCGTGCTGGACTACATGCCTCATCCATTGCGAGCAAAATTTGCGGAGGAGTCTTTTCGCACGAGAATGATTGACCGAGTAAGTCAAATGATTAGAAAGTTTCTGATGATGCGAACTACTGGAAGCTGCCCCTTCAGATTCAATTTAAAGCAACAATTGGATTTTACCGTTCATTCCAATGATTTGCTGTTGCTTCAGCAGCAAGCTTCTTTGCACGGTCCCGTGTGTTCTACGCGACAAATGGAATTATGACTTAGGCTTAGATATTATACGCTCGCGGTAAATCTCTCAGCAGTTTTCATTTAAGTAACCTGAGTGAAAAAAAGCAAAACTTCCTCTTACCGAAAGTTGGCAAATTTTTGCAAAACACTGAAAGCCGTTAATTTTTTATGTGATATAGATATGAGCTTCTGAACTGAGAAGATGGAATGAATGGTAAATGAGTTACGAATAAATCTTTTCCTTTTGAAAAAAAAATCGAAATGCAACAGAAATCATCCGAGGCCTGCACTGCGGATATTTCATGAAAGCACAAAGTTTAACAGCTGTAAGAGAAAATATAAATAAATCAGAGAACCACTAAAACGCAAGGATAACACTATCTGGCATTGACTTGCCATCCAGTGCAGCATTCACTGCGAAAGCAGCCGCGTGACCCAGGGCGTAAGCAAGCGTTTATGGACGCCCACAGAACATTTGTGACACTCCGAAAGTAGTACAAAACAGTATAAACGAAACTGAACTGAACTGGGTAACAGACATTTCATGCAAAATATAAATCATTATTGTGTCACATGCACAGTATCTTATATTTTCATCACGTCTCTTGGTCAGTACATTTTATCAAGGAAATTTAGCTGGAAGTGCTGAACTAGAATTTGGTATCAAAGCCAGATCCGGTCCGCGGGCTACAGTTTGACAACTCCTTATCTGCAACAGCGCGTAAGCAACTATGAGTCAGCAGAGTGCAGTGAAACCAGGCCTCGAACATCTTTTGCTCATTTTGTAGGTTGATTTGCTGAGAGGAATGGATGACGCTTTCCTTCGCAACTTAGCGTTAGCGGCGCATCCAGCAGTATTCCTGGAAAACCAGTATGTACAGCGATCAGGCTCGATGGACAGTAACATGTGCTTCATACAAAATGGGTCGGTTGAGGTAATCGCTTTAAAGTGTTCTAGTTTCCATTTCTAGGCCAAAAGATCCTAATGGAAATAATGTGCCAATGCATACGACAAACTGAATTTAGAAATAAATTGTGTTGGACATCAATGCAACATTGTGGTTCGATGTGTTTCTAGGTATTGGATAAGGCTGACGAAGATCGCATTTTAATTAGAATGCATTCAGGAAAGTTGTTTGGTCAAATAAACCTTGCCTTTGATCTTCCGCGCACGAATTCCGTGAGATGTAAAACGAACTGTGATATGTTTGTCTTGAATAAACATGATTTCCGTGAACTTCTTGTTGATTACCCGCAAGGTATGGCTTTCTACATATGTACAGCAGTAGCTTTTTTGTTTTTTTTGTAAGCGTGAGTTTTCGGATAAAGTAATGCTGAAATTATACCCTGCCTGCGGCAACAGCGATGCTTGATTCATGGTTTGGCTTTGATGGATCATTTGAAAGGAAAGCTTTCTTCGTAATATCTTACCCACCCGTTGGCATTATTGTGAACATGAGAATAATCTTTCATCACAGCGAGCGCAATTGTCCGTTAATTAAACTCGTATTGTTGAGAGCGTTCGTATTGCTTCGTAAAAGCGCATTCCCCTAATCCGGGGTTGACAGCTGGCTTACTTTTTAAAACTCCTGCAATCCATTCTAAACAACTGGAAAAGAACCCGAGATGAGTCGCTTTGCAATCAGAATTCGTAAATGACATTTGTTCGGGTCAGTGCATTGAGCCTCGAAATCTTTTAAGAGTTTTACTGGCTTGTGTGCGTAAACTGCCAAACGCAATTTGGATGCTCCTTGTGTGGCGTTGTTGCTCGGTTTGAACAGCAATGTCATCATTTGGGCTTGCATTGATCTGCTAGGCAAGGCGAAAGAGCATCTACAACCCAGTATTCTGGTACTGGATTCTTACGGATGATTGTGCTAAAAGTTTACCGAACTGTTTGAAAGCACCGTATACCCACAGAACTACTTAAAAATCTTTACAACCATCGTTTGACTGGATTAGTCGCATGAGTTCATCTGTGTTGGGCGTATGTTCCCAGCGGAGGCTCAACATGCATCCCTACCACTAGCGTATAAGCCGAAAGCAAGATAGTTCTTGCGGCTGTGGACATGATCACGATAGGGCCTACAAGCCTGAATGAATTTTTCTCATCATGATTCGAGTTTGTGCTAAAGCTAGACTGTTCACCTGAAACAGTGGTTCTTAATCTTTACAAACACGCCGAACCCTTACGCAGTTTTCCAAGCTTTTTTGAGACCTTATTTTTGCCCAATATAACAAAAAGTAAAAATGGGTTACATGTTTCGGATGACCTTCGTCGAACCCCTGAAACGGCTCCGTCGAACCCTGGGGGTTAGATCGAACCCTGGTTGAGAACCACTGACCTAGAAGTTGCTTTTATTGTCGTGGTGTTTCACAACTTCTGGGCCGGGAACAACCGTACGGCGCCGTAAGAGAAAAATTACCAATTTTTGCCCATTTTCCGCGGTGTCTGACAGATTTAAAGAATCTCTTATCATATCTGTGAAATTTGGAATATATGCGTCCGACGTAACAAATCTGCATTAATATTTGCAAAGTTTAAGGGATGTTACAGGATCTGCATCTCCTTGAACGACTGAGCCAAGCACAAAGATCTTAAATCGAGACAATGAACCACTGGCCTACGCAGAATATTTTCATAGGGGGGTTTCATTCAGTGGCTTATGGGGTTCATATGTATTTGGTGTGTGCTGTTTGTGACGTCACAATTTGAAGTCATATTCATGTTTCCAAACCAACGTATTGGCGAAGTTTGTTGACATAATACGCCTATTCTTCTACACGCACTCCCCTTATTTTATGTGTCATTGCACTGAATGCAAACTATCAGCGCTCCGAGTTAGGATATCGAAGGAAAATAAAATCGACGCTACGACATAGCAGTTCCTAACTGCAAAAACATTTGGCTGCACGTTAAAACAGGGGTTAAAACACACTCATCACTAGGTCAGAAACAACCGCAAAATCAGGTTGCGCTAATGTCTTGTCGAATACAAGCAGTCAAGCATAGAAAGTGTGCGGCTGGACTGGTTGGCGCACACCCCGGTTTGCAAGATTGAATCTTGCTAAACTACACAAGAATTGAGAATGCGCATAAAGTACGTAAAAAAACTTTCGATTTTTTGTTATGTATAGAAGTCCAGCAAACTTTGTTTTCCTTTTTCCCTGCTGAAACATTATCAAGTGCCTGAATGCTTCTACAGTATATTAACGGCTGTTTTTGAGCTCGTGCAACAGTTCTATCACGCTACAGAAATCGGTACGTAGCCAATGCGGTCAGGGCTTGCGCTGATCAGCCATAGCGGACAAAATAGAGACAGTTGTTTCGGATACAGTGAACTACCGCGGAACACAATCTGTAAAACATGCGTAGTGGACAAAAGGTCTGAAAAATTGGTGAGATGGTTTCTGGATGCAGACGACAACCCAGATTCCCACCAAAACTTAATTATTACTTTTTGGCCCATTTACAATGTTCCTTGAAATATGCATGCAAATTCATTCCGTGGTATTTGCATTAAGTCGACAAACTAAAAAGCAAAAAGTATGCGACAATAATTATTCTCCTTTGCGCAGGTAATAAAGTTTTTGTAAAATATCAAGCTCAAGGTGAGGGGTTAACCCCAATTCCCCCTTGCGTACGCCCTTGCAATGAACTAACAGGAATGCAACCAGCAGCAATAGAGACCACCAAGCTTGTCCATAGCAGTGTCATTCCTATGGGAATCCCATGGGATGGGACAGCACACATTTGTATTTCCCATGAGACAGTAGCCATGTCATAGCAACTTCATTACGTCAGAGCTAGCCTTAGTTTTTATACTGAATTGTCATACTTAGACTACACTTCTGAATTTTAAAGTCAATAAATTTCGTCGTTTTGCATGTCTCTTTGTACATGTAGTCCTATTTAGTAGATACTAAACCTAAACGTCCATAAATTTAATAATTTTAGTTGAATTGTATTCCATATTAATGTTATAATGGGAATCCCGTGGGATGGGACAGACATAAATTGCTATGTGATGGGACAGATAAATATGTCCCATGGGCAATCCCGGAGATCACACCGTGCTCACATTGCTGATACTAGGTTGCACTATTTATATAGAGATAATGAAATTCGATCATTCGCTTGTGGTGACTGCCACAGACTTCTTGTTGCTTACGGGCGCCATGTACCGGTGATCACTGTATTTGCATGTGGCGCCATCTCCAGGCCGCCACAGAGAAGATGCATAAATCGGCCTTCAATGCGATAAATGTGCTTCGTGTAGTGCGACTTAATTAAATGAGTTCGATATAACTGAATGTGTCCAGGCAAGTTTTGCTGAATGTAGAGTACTTGCCTGTACTATGCCGAAGCAACCCACTTTTATGTCACCACCCGGAGGTTGAGAAGCACTACTCTACGTTGACTTGTCTATCTTCGTAGAACAAGATCTATTTGCGACTTTAACATTAACACCCCTAGCACACCCCAAGCTCTTAAAAACAGATGTTTCACTCGCCACCGAGCTTGTTCGATATGTCGTTTCCGTGGAACACTTCCACCAAGCTTAAAAATCCAATTCTCCTTGACACGATTCTGAACTTGCAGCTTTTGGATGCTATTCCACGCCATATCAGCTGGCCCGTAACCAGCTTGGGATACCAGGGGGGGGCGAAGAGTTTCTTGAGAGTGACCCAAATTTGCTCATCTATGTCCAATACTTTCAAAGTAAGTCCAACATATTTTTTCCAATACTTTCAAAGTAAGTCCAACATAGTCCAACATATTTTTCATGTTCAATACTTTCAAAATAAGTCCAACATATTTTTCCAGGGGGGGCGAAAAAGTTTGGGGGGCTTCGCCCACCCTGCGCCCCCCTGGTAACGGGCCTTCATATCAGTAAATCGATATGTAAGCTGTAAGTTGTTAAGTTTTATTCCCGTTGGTTCCCTTGCCAAACTAATTACATACTACTTCAACGAAATAAACCCCGACGAAATCTTTTTGTGAAGTGTTGCATGTTTGTATATCAGCATATCGAGCGTACTTATTGTACAGTACGCATTTAATTACATCTTACACATTTAAGTACATCGTACACATTTAATTTTATCCACGGACTTATTACATTGTGCATATTTACATATGTCGTACACATTTGTTTTTTCATACGCATTTATCACATCGTAAGCATGTTTTCTGTCGCAGACATGTATCACATCATGCGCGTTTCTTGTGTATGACAGTTTAAGCAGAGAGACTTTTTGACGAATTCCAAGTGGCCGAAATTCGGGGCAGGAAGCAGGAAAACTGTTGTTACTTCTGAGCATGGGTGTCGGAATGGGACAGGGTGGCCTTGCCCCTCTGGATTTTGAAATTTGACATTTTCCAATTAAATGTTTAACGAAAAAAGGTTGCTTTCTTAATTTCGAGTGTGTAAAATTAAATTTCACCATCTTTGGCCCCCCTGAAAAAATCCACTACTGTGTCCCCCTGGAAAAAATCCTTCTGACGCCCAAGTTCAAAATTTTGTGACAAGTTCTAAAAATAGCAAAAACGTAGTTGCTGCAATGTGCAAATCATCATCGCTTTGTTTTTCAGCTGCAAAGAAGTTTGTTGAAGCCGTGCAGGAAAAGTGTAACGTGAAAACAGGAAAATGGCCGCTAGAGGCGCCAAGTTTCGAAAACTTTCAAGCATGCATCAGGTAGATCTTTAGAAAGCAATTTGAAGGATACGAGAGCAAATCACTCACAGGAATGGAGTTTGAGCAACAATAGTGCTTTGCTGAAATAAGTTATCATTGTTCACCATGTGCTGCGAAAGCGCAGATGACAGTTTCGCAAAAAGGTAGATGTTAAGAGGAGTTATACTGGAGCTGTCAGTGTTTGGGAACCTGTGCGTTATATTCCTGCTTGCACAGTTAAGACGGTTGATTTAATATGTTCTTCATATCACTGTTTGACTAGTTGACAGTTGATTCGGTTCATTTATCAACATGATGATTCAGGTGATCTTTAAGTACATCCAGCGTGTTATTTGTTGTCAGTGGACAAATATGGCTTGGCCATTTAGTTGTAATTGTTCAAAATAGATTCGAGGAATTCTAGGAAGTGCTACCTTTCGTCTGAGGTGCAACGCTTCATCTTCCCTTTACTTTACCCTTTCAAGTGTCAGTGTTTATGCTCAGGAGAAATTGAATTGTTTTTTCTGTTACCTTGAACAATTTAGGTGCCCTTGTAAATTGTCTGTCAACAGCATGGTGCTATAATTCCTAGAAATAATGAAACAACAACTTCCGCTGGACGACTGCATTCAGCAAAAGTCCTGCTTACCCCAAAGTTAAATGTGAAACCTCGCACTTACAAGTACAGTTGTAGTAAATATGCGAAATCAAGGCTGAATTATTATATAGATACCACAAAACACGCGAGGCACATAGTGAAAAAGCTAAATTCGTAATGTTTTTAGAGGTTCTCATCCTTTTTGGCCCATGAACCATCTTTAAAAAAATATCCCATGGACCACTTTGCTAGGCTGACACCTCATCAATAACTAGTCGAAACTGTATTGCACATAGGTCAGTAAACGTTTTATCAAGGATTCATGGAACTCTCTGTAGACCACAAGGGATGTGCATTATGGAACTTTCAGAGGTTCTGGAATATTCCGGAATCTTTATTTCGAATCCAGAATATCGAACCCTATTCCGGAATAACTTTTTAGGAGCAAAATGAGCTGATCGCGCAGAAGTTTAGACGCCAATCAGCGATCACACAACCTGTTACTTAGCTCGTTACGTCACTACGTAGCGCCGTGAGCTTATTGCTTCTTTCTTTCTCTTACTCAGGAGGGCAGAGTGCCACTGTAAAATTTATCGAAATTATTTGTTTTGCCGACTTTGCAATTTTTCACGTTTATTTAATTCAAACTTATTTCGAATATAAATATTGGAAAAAATTCTGATTTTTTATTCGAATACTGAAGGATTCGAATACAAAGGATTCGGTATTCCAGTATATGCATCCCTATAGACCACTAGAAGTTCCAGATGGAACACCTGTGGTTCACCTGGACCATGTTGACGATCAGTGTTGTAAAGCAAAGGTTTTCCCTGGACGGAGGTGTTGTCGTCCGTAAACTGCGCTCACTTTCAAACCTTACAGCTTTTTTGTGGAGAGTTGCCTGTTCCGTCTGAGTAACACAACGGAAAATTGCTTGTTACCGATACTTGGTGGTAGCGCAAACGCCTTGGAAAAGTCTGAGCGCCTTTGAGCAATTTTAATTCATGGAACTGAAATTATGCAATGACTTTCTTTAGCTCAATTCTTGTTCATAGGATCCATCCAACCAACTGTAACAACGTTGTTTTTAAAACCGGTAGGCAAATTCCACATACAGCAGGGTCTCTCAACCTGTGGGTCACGCAAGAACAGCTTTTCAACTACAAACGTCATAATACGCTCTCTTTCGTCAATACCTGTGTTAGAAATTATTGCGACATGGATATTTCCACGTAGCCTACCACCTTGTGCACAACATGCAGTTGCTGAAGCCACTTTGAGGCAGGCAGGTGGCTCTTGTTGTCATGAAAACGAAATCTGGAAGCAAGCTTTATGTGGAAGAAGAGATGACCTGTGCATTGTCATGTTTTGACCGTCGAACATCTATGCTTTCTAACAGGAAACAGGCTCAGTCTTCGCGTTGACTGTGGCATACGTTGTGTCAAAAGCTATTTTTAGTTGTTTTTATTTCTGCTCTGTGCAATGTGCAAAAGTTGTCGCATTGGAGAAGCTGTACAGTCGGTGGGCCACGGACAGTGGCGTAACTAAAGGTTTGAGTCGTGGGGAAGACTTAGCTGAAAGGGGCCCACTGGTTGCTGTTGGGGCCCACTAGCCGACATTCAGAAAATACTTGAGAAGTGATGGTGAATCCGGGTGTGGATGGCTATACCAAAGCCCCCAAATCACCGGAAAATACTCCGAAAAACGCAAATAACAACCTACTGAAAACCAAAAGAATACTAAAACCGAAATGTAAGTTAAATGGGGGCCCGCTTTTAAATTTAGCTTGCCGGGTGGACGATTCGTCTCTCTGCCCTCCGTCAGTTACCGCCACTGGCCACAGACCCTCTGTTTGTTTATTAATGAGCCACATACAAAGGTTGAGAAACCCTGACATAGAGCATGTAGCTAACCGTGTCGATTGGTCCACTTCTGTGTAATTCTCAATACGCGTGTGTCATACACACGAGTGCCTCGGTTGGAATCAATTTGCGGCTATTTGCAGATATAGCGCCGCTGCATGGCGAAACCCAAGTCATGTGGACGCCACTGCTGCTCAGAACGCCACTGACGTCACGGCACCGACCAACATCACTATGGCCAGGCGAATGACTTCTGTTTCGTTGGATCATTACAGCAAGGTTGATGTGCGAGAGGTTCAAAGTCACACTGGAGACAAAATATTCTCAAAATACCATGAAAGTTTGTATCGAACATTAGCACAGCGTTGTTTTAATCCACGCGACTGCGTTTTAGCTTTGGTTTTCAGTCTTTTGAGATGAAACATTAATTTTGAACTTATTGAGGAAAGAGGAAATGGCATTTAGGATTTTTTCACATGTCCCCTCGAGACTTCACACTGCCCCAAAATTTTCAAATGCAAAGGTACCCAATTTTAAGTTTAAACGAAAATACACGAAAATCTGCCTCTTATGATGCTTTCATTGACTCTCTAGTCAGTGAAACCCCAAGGTTGGCGAGTTATGAACGATAGTGCCTGAGTTACGGACGAAATGAAATCGGTCCTTGAATGTTGTAGTGCTTTTTGTTCTTTTGGCAATATATCTTGCAATTAAAGGTGGTTTCAGTATTAACCTGCTTCTTTCCCTCAAGGGCAACTTATTTTTTCCACATTTTGCCACAAAAATCAGGATTCGCATTATTTTCCATTGCTTGTCCGCAATTGCGACTGTCGTAATAATCTTTTTTGTGATGTCACGCACAGGTTATTGAATTTATTGTTTCTGAAGCTGCGTTGTGAACTAATTACGTTAAGTAAAATTTTTAACCGAACTTACTTCATTTTAGTGTGCATAGCAGGGTCTCCAAACTACGGCCCGCGAAGCCATTTTGTCAATAATGAAATGTGTATACGAAAAATTTGCTGGTTTGGTCGAATGTAACATATCCTAAAACAATCACATTACGTAAGATGCCCGGCCCTAGAACTGTCGTGTAACAGGTTATGTGACCTCAGACAAAAAAGTTCAGAGACCCATGGCATATAACGGTATAGTATGTAACAGTTTGCTGGAACATCTGGCATCTTGCGATTTGACGGGAAAATGACTTTTTCCTCCGGAACAGTTCATATCTATTGTCAATTGCCCAAATAAGAACAGGCGAAAGAAAATTATATTGCCAGAAAAACAAAACAGCTCTTCATTTTTGGTTGTAGGCGTTTTCTGGTGTAGTGGTGTATTGATGGTTGTAAGGACACTGAGCTGCTTGTGCAAATTGGGTTTAAAGCAAAATTACGTGCAAGCCATCACAAGCAGGAGCGTAACGAGGTTAGATGGCGCCCGGGGCAAGAAGCAAGTTTGGCGCCCCCATATTCGAACCTAAGGTCTTTTGGAAGAAAATATACTGTATTTAGAAAGAAGTTGTGGCATTGTTGGGACTTTTCGACGCCACCTGCAGTCACTGAGCGCCCCCCGCAGTGATTCGGCGCTCCCATAGCGATTCGGCGCCCGGTAAATTGTGCCCCTTTGCCTCCCTCGTTGCGCCCCTGATCACAAGGTCGTACTTAATTAAAAAAAGCGTAGATTTTTTTATTCACGGGGTCAATGCTGCTTTACCTGAGACGTTTTACCAGTTGTTAAATATATTTAGCCAGGCCATCATGTTTCCCTGCTGCTGGGAATGAAAACTGTCAATTCCTTTTTGCGTAAAAGAAAATAGTGTTCGCACGGCTTATAAAACTGGACCTAAAACCCATTCATTCTTAGGCCCACGAGCGTCTGTTGTGGAATATCTTATGGTAGGAAATCTGCAAAACCTTGGCAAGAAATTATCCATTACTCTTGAAGACGGAACAGAAATGATGGGGGGAACTAAATCGAGAATACAAGAGCTTGAAGAACTAGCTGCTGGATCGAAAGCCACGTTGAAGGCAAAATACTGTTTGTTTTACTGATACGAATGTTAGGTACTATTTTGAGTAAACAGGCGGACTTGACATGATTCCACTTTGTTTTTCAGTATTTTGCGTGAAATGCTCAGTGTGTTGTATGTAAGTCATGTTTTCTACGCCGTAGCTATGATAATATTTAAAAGTAACTTCACTTTGGTTGTTTCTGTATTTTTTAAAACTGAAACACTGAAATCCAAAAGCTAATTCTGTTGGTAGGGCAATCTTGGTTTGCCATTGTTTCACATTTCGCCTTCAGAGCATTAACGTCAAGCGTAAGTAACGTGAAACAAACGATTATAACTCCGAAATAACTCCATAATGGATCCGAAAGTAACCAATTATAATAATCTAAAACAGCCAATAATGAATCCAGATTGGGTTACAAATTTACTAAGTTGCATTATCGCAAAACAAAAACCTATTTCTTCTCACGGGACGTGTTATAAGTTTTCATTAAATCCTTTTGTTTGTGTATTTGACTCGTCAGTTAAAACGTCAAATTTTTTAAGGACATTGAATGCGTCACTACTGTAGACCTCGGCGCTCAAACCACCTTTTGCTGCAGAGGCAGTGAGCACTCCTGAACTAGTTCATACTCAAGTCTGTTAAGAAGCGAATTTCGTGAGAACAGCGAGCGATCAAAGCAGCAGACTGCAAAGTATTCTAGTGACTAGTTGGTTTTGTAAAAATTCACTCTTATACCGTTTATGATCTTCAGGACCCCGAAGTTACAACTTGGTTGGAGCGGTTCAACAAATTGACTCTTGTTAACCCGTACGGAAAATTTTATAAGTTTTGGACAAATTACATCGCCTTTCTTTCTCTGGGCAATGCGTTGTATACCACTTTCATAGCAGCATTTACAACAACACCTGGACGTGGTTTGTATTGATTTGACCCAGGCAGACGCTTGGGAAAGTTTTATCCTTCCTTTTTGAAATAATGTGCACGGTTTTATCGTACTGGAGTAATGTGGCCAGTTTTATCTATGCCGTTTCGCCGTGCATTTGTTTTAAAACCTTTTGTCCTTTCTACGCTTTTGTTGATATTTGAAGCAGTTGTTATGACGTCATTGAGTAAAGATCGTCACCGTTGTCTTCCTCAAATTTGCCGCGCCAGAGCCGTGAATAAATCATAAATCCGCTCAGCTGCTCTTGGTTTTTGGCCAGTGTCGCAAGATTAGCTGCACCGTACAGTACAGGTTCTGAATGGATGTCTTAGTTTTGTGCTTGAGGTTAGAATCTATGCATAATTAGAATCAATGCAAAGAAGCCTTGCAAAAACAGTGCGTAAATCAGATTCATATGCTTGAACATATGAATGATTGTTATTATCAATGGCCTGGTATGTTTCCATATTATTAAAAACGTTTTATATTATCAACACCCAATACCCAGTCAATACATTCTCAATTAGATGCTGTATACTACAAACATGTACTACAATTCCAACCAGGGGCTCAACCAGCTCTTCATTTCGGGGTGGGTGGGCAATTTTAATGAAATTTCATTTGATGACGTCACTGCGCTTCTTCAACCGTGGTACAACTTTTTCGCAAACGGTCACATATAAATTTCTCTTCGCAACATTTCCAAAAATGAGAGCTTTTCAGTTTTAATCAAGATCCACACCGAACGATAAAGATTCGTAGCCTAATATAAACACCTAGTTCCGCACTCAACTAGTGCAATGTTTTGAAATTTTCGGGGGGAGGGAATGCCTCAGTGCCCACCCTGGTTGTTCACCTGATTCCAACTTTAATAAAGCAATCTAATAATTCTCGTTTGCCTTGGATTTCATAGATGTAACCTGCTTTTTTTACATACGGTAAAACCCGTCCGGTCTAGGCATTTGAAAAACAAAAAGTGGATTGTAAAGCAACTCTTCTTGAAGTGGGTTTGCATTAGACGCTAAGATTCTGCTATGGTTGTAAATCCTGAAAATATTACTTTACGTTTGGTAACCTACGGTATTCCCATTTTTGAAGAAGTAGATCTCATCTCGAAATCGACGGTAGATCCTGTCTTTAACATCATCGTCACTCGCTCCTCTTTCGTTTTGTTCAGAGAAAACGTATTCAGGAAATGCAGCTGAATCTTTGAATTTATTCGATCTTTCGTATTATTATTCGAACTGCAACTCCAGCCTGTGGCCCCTTCATGCAAACGCTTGTGGTTCGCTCACCAACTTCACCGAAGTTGTGGAGTGCATTGTCCGCGTTGGTGGTCCGTTTGCCGAGAGAATATCTGGATCGGTTGCAGATGGGTACAAGTAAGATGAATTGGGTTTTGAAGCTTTCAGATCAGCGCTTTTTTCACGTTTAAAGCAAAACTTGGGTTAGTTTGAAGAGAGATTCGTAGATCACACCTGCAGTTGGGTACAAGTAAGATGAATTGGGTTTTGAAGCTTTCAGATCAGCGCTTTTTTCACGTTTAAAGCAAAACTTGGGTTAGTTTGAAGAGAGATTCGTAGATCACACGGTGAGCAGTACCATATTTTACAAAAAGATAAAATATATACAGGGGCGCAACCAGCTCTTCATTTTGGGGGGGCAATTTTCATGAAATTTCATTCGATGACGTCATCGTGCTTATTCAACCGTGGTACAACTTTTTCGCAAACGGTTACAATGCATTTTTACCCGCAGACACGAAGTCCACAGTATACAAATACACACATTCTGCACAACGCTGGTTAATAAAAACAAAACAGAATGTTTTACAACAGTGATGGAGGCTGAATCAATAGTGTCAAGCGAAATTTCTGGCTTCACGTCATGTGCGCATGCACAGAGCAACATTCTACATATAAAATACGCTGAGAAAACTGATGATTAGGGCTTAGGATTTGGTATTTAGGTAAGTGTGTCGGGTTAGGGTTTATGTTACAGTTAGAAAAAAAATGATTATTCCTGTACTGTAGTTTGTTGTGGGTATCTGACATCTAACCAAAAAGTTTAATTTACACAACACACATCAAAAAAGTAATCGACAAACTTTATTCCTTTAGTCTGTGAAGCAAAATAACTGACAAAAAATAAAGGTCAGAAATTTCGCTTGACACCGGGCTACAGAAACCTTCTCAACAGAGCGTTTTGTAACGGCGTTGGAGGCCGAGCCTCAGGTTTACATATGCATTCTTAATACTGTTTGTTCATTTGGTACAGCACTACTGCAGAGTGGGACGCTTATTTCCAAACTGGTCAAGCCCAGGTAAAGTACGAGTGCATTGTGACATGCACACTCTCAAACGAACAAATACTGCATTGTCCGAGCACTCAGTCGCAAAGTAAAATGCGGTTGCAGTGTTCAAAGAATAAGGAAGAATATAAACAATCTGACTGCATCAAAGCAGTCAATCATTACGTTATTAGATCTTCTGCATCTTTCGAGAAACAAGTGCATATTTTTTCTTAATAAGGCCTCAAATGTAGAAATGTTATATTAAACCTAATGAGTCATGACTACTAACACTCGCTCTCCAGGGCAGGTTGTATAGAGCCCTGCATCCAAAATTATAGGCCACACGCAATCTTTGCATGCATGACTTTCTGAAATTCCACTATAATTGTGATGCATACATGGGCGTACAAAAGGAACGAAAAAGTACATTTTCAACTGCATTTGAACATCGGGAGAAGAGGCTCGCAGCTTGTTTGCTGCACAATATTTTTATCGCAGTTGTCTCAGAATGTCTTTGCCATCTGAGAGTTCAATATCCAATACAGCTCCCAGATATTTGTATTGGTTAACATATTTTAGATTTTTACCACCCGTGTGTCAGTAATGGGGTGACTGTGCTTTTTGCACTCTTAGCCTTAAACGTCATACAAACAGTTTTGCTGTAGTTTAAAATATTTCCATGTGATTCTGCATAAGCCTGACACACAGATTAAAGTTCACTTCGCAACATTTCCGAAAATGAAAACATTTCAGTTTTAATCAAGATGCAGAGCGAACGATCAGGACAGAGTAAAAATTTGTATTCTCATACAAACACCTGGTTCCGTACTCAACTAGTGCTTTAGTGTGACAGATGCATCGGCTACTACAGTAGTAAACCTGCCTAATTTTTGTGTAGTTTTAGCAAATTCGTTCTAGCCCTATTCTTCTAGCACAGGGGTTCTTAACCTTTTTTCTCCAATTCCCCACTTTTTAGTGGGCCAACTCTCCATTTCCCACCACAGCATCGGTCTTTGACAAAATCAATTTTAACCCATGAAGTGTTTCGTACGTAAATATACGCTTTGCTTTTTTGTGCCATTTTACGACCCTTAATTTTTGTGTGCATATTATATTTTTTACTAACAGTTATTAAATGGAAATAAAATACATATGAAAAGATATTTCTCACTTTATTTGGCCCATAAAAAACATACAAAAAATGCAACACTAGACGCACACACGTTAATGTGACTTTTGCATTTGTTTTGTCTTGACGAGTGCCTCAATATTCGGTTCCACTTTTGAAATGGCGCAGCGCAAATCAGATTCAAGGTCAATCAGGCGGTTTCGCGATTTGGTTTTGATCACAACCATGCTCGAAAACGCCGACTCGCACAGGTATGTGGAGGGAAATG